>WNEX01002090.1_pt1 | contig 16520 bp, 17 predicted proteins | sample 5399841 | NCBI WGS metagenome assembly WNEX01 (sample SAMN13153337, study PRJNA577476) | soil metagenome | isolation source: 40 cm grassland meadow soil 2 days after 1st rain plot 5 | place: USA:California | collected 2015-09-18 | reverse complement strand
GGGGGGGAGGGGGAGCGAGGGGGCGGGTCGGAACTGCGCCGGGAGGCCGAGGTGTTGGCGGCCCGGGACCGCGCCGATTCCACCCGAGCGATGGCGCCGCTCAGAGCGGCGGCCGACGCGGTCGTGCTCGACACGACGCGGCTCTCGCTCGAGCAGCAGGTCCAGGCGGTGGTGGCGCTGGCGCGGGAGCGGCTGCCCGGCTAGGTTTGCCCTCTTGTGTTCCGGAGCCCGGGGATCGCCCCGGGCGCCATGGTCCAAACCCGCAACCGAACCGGTGCACTGAATGCTGGTGGATACGGAAAACCTGCCCGAGTCGAAGTCCGAAGCTCCTGCTCCCGCTCACCCTCATCTCCGCGTCCGCTCCGATCTGCACGAGGAGTATTCGTCGGACGAAATCGCGAAGATGACGGAGCTGTACGAAGGGACGCTCTCGAACATCGAAGAAGGCGAGATCGTCAAGTCGAAGGTCCTGCGCGTGACCGACACCGCCGTCATTCTCGACGTCGGATTCAAGTCCGAAGGCGCCGTGCCGATCGACGAGTTCAAGGACGCGCGCTCGCTCAAGGAAGGAGATGAGATCGAGGTCTTCCTCGAGCACCTCGAGGATCAGGAAGGCGCGGTCGTCCTTTCGAAGAAGAAGGCCGATTTCATGCGGGTCTGGGAACGGATCCGCGAAGCCCATGAGAAGGACGAGGCAGTCTCGGGCACGCTCGTCAAGAAGATCAAAGGCGGCGTGGTAGTGGACCTGATGGGGGTGGACGCCTTCCTCCCCGGCAGCCAGATCGCCCTGCGGCGCGTGCCCAACATCGACGAGCTCCTGGGCCAGAGCTTCGAGTTCAAGATCATCAAGCTGAACAAGCGACGCCGCAACATCGTAGTGAGCCGCCGCGTCCTGCTCGAGGCCGAGCGCAAGACCAAGCGCGACGTCCTGATGAAGGAGCTGCAGGTCGGGCAGACCCGGAAGGGCATCGTGAAAAACATCACCGACTTCGGCGCCTTCATCGACCTCGGAGGCGTGGACGGGCTGCTCCACATCACCGACATGAGCTACGGCCGGGTGTCGCACCCGTCCGAGATGGTGCATATCGGCCAGGAGGTCGAGGTCAAAGTCCTCGACATCGACTGGGAGCGCGAGCGCATCAGCCTCGGCCTGAAGCAGCTGCAGCCCTATCCGTGGAAGAACGTGGCGGCCAAGTATCCGGTCGGGACCCGCGTGCAGGGAAAGGTCGTCTCGATCACCAACTACGGCGCGTTCGTCGAGCTCGAGCCGGGGATCGAGGGCCTGGTCCATATCTCCGAGATGAGCTGGACGCGCAACGTGCGCCACCCCTCGAAGATCGTGTCGATCGGCGAAACGATTGAAGCCGTCGTATTGAAAGTCGACGAAACGGAAGAGAAGGTCTCACTCGGCATGAAGCAAACCGAGGAAGACCCCTGGATGGCGCTGCCCCAGAAGTACCCCGTGGGCATGCGGATCAAGGGCAAGGTGCGGAACCTCACCTCGTTCGGCGCGTTCGTGGAGATCGAGCCCGGCATCGACGGGCTGATCCACATCTCCGACATGTCGTGGACCAAGCGCGTGCAGCATCCCTCCGAGGTCGTGAAGAAGGGCGACGAGGTGGAAGTCCTGATCCTGAACGTGGACGCCGAGAACAAGCGGATCTCGCTCGGCCTGAAGCAGGCGCTGGAAGACCCGTGGCTGCGGATCGGCGAGACGTACCCCGTGGGCACCGAGCTGCGGGGCCGGGTGCTGCGGCTCATGGACAAGGGGGTCGTGGTGGATCTGGGGCACGACATCGAGGGCTTCGTGCCGATGTCGCAGCTCGGCATCCCCGACATCCAGAATCCGGCCGACGCCGTGAAAGAGGGACAGGCGGTAGAGCTCAAGGTGCTGGAGGTGGACCCCATCCATCATCGGATCGTGCTCGCGGCCACCGGATGGCCCAAGGAAGAGGGGGCGCCGGAGCCCACGAAGCAGGAAAATCAAGACTAGACGCGGTAAGGCTAGACGCACAGACGCGGCAGACGCACAGGGGAAAACAGCAAGAGGGAGCAGGAATTCCTGTTCCCTCGCACGTGTTCTCCCCTGTGCGTCTGTGCGTCTAGTCGTAGCTGTCCTGTCCACTCCCGCCTAGATTTTGCCCTATGACTATGCGTGAGAAATTGGAGCTCCTGCAGCGCAAGCGCGCCGAAGCCGCGCTGGGCGGCGGCGCCGAGCGTATCGCTGCCCAGCACGAGAAGGGCAAGATGACCGCGCGGGAACGGCTCGACGCGCTGCTCGACCCCGGGACGTTCGTGGAGCTCGACCGGTTCGTCACGCACCGGTGGACCGACTTCGGGCTGGCGGACGAGAAATACCTGGGCGACGGCGTGGTGACGGGCTACGGACGGATCGACGGGCGCCTGGCGTACGTGTTCTCACAGGACTTCACCGTGTTCGGTGGCTCGCTCTCCGAAGCGCACGCCGAAAAGATCTGCAAGGTGATGGATCTGGCGCTCAAGAACGGCGCGCCCGTCATCGGCCTCAACGACTCGGGCGGCGCGCGCATCCAGGAGGGCGTCGTGTCGCTCGGCGGCTACGCCGACATCTTCTTGCGCAACACGCTCGCCTCGGGCGTCGTCCCCCAGATCAGCGCCATCCTCGGTCCCTGCGCTGGTGGCGCGGTGTACAGCCCGGCGATCACCGACTTCGTGTTCATGGTGCGCGGGATCTCCTACATGTTCGTCACGGGCCCGAGCGTCGTGAAAACCGTGACTCACGAGGAAGTGGATTTCGAGGGTCTGGGGGGCGCCGATGTGCACGGCGCCACCTCGGGCGTGGCGCACTTCGTGCACGACTCGGAGCGCGACGCCCTCGCCGCCATCCGCAAGCTGGCCGCCTTCATTCCGTCGAACAACCTGGACGAGCCGCCGATCCGCCCGACCGCGGACCCGGCGGACCGGCGCGACGAAGAGCTGCTGGACGTGGTCCCCGACGAGCCCACCAAGCCGTACGACATGCACGAGGTGATCCGGCGCGTCGTGGATGATGGGGAGTTCCTCGAGGTGCACCGCGACTTCGCGGGGAACCTGCTGGTGGGGTTCGCGCGCCTCGGCGGACGGCCCGTGGGCGTCGTCGCGAACCAGCCCGCCGTGCTCGCCGGCGTGCTCGACATCAACGCCTCGCTCAAGGGCGCGCGGTTCATCCGGTTCTGCGACGCGTTCAACATCCCGCTCGTCACGTTCGAGGACGTGCCCGGCTTCCTACCCGGGGTGGCGCAGGAGCACGGCGGCATCATCAAGCACGGCGCCAAGCTGTTGTTCGCCTACTGCGAAGCGACCGTCCCCAAGCTCACGGTGATCACGCGGAAGGCGTACGGCGGAGCGTACGACGTGATGAACTCGAAGCATGTCCGGGGGGACTACAACGTCGCGTGGCCGACGGCGGAGATCGCCGTCATGGGCCCCAAAGGCGCGGTGGACATTCTCTACAAGGACGACGCGACCGAGGCGCGCGAGCTGGAGTACCGCGAGAAGTTCGCCCACCCCTATCTCGCCGCCGCGCGCGGCTACCTGGACGACATCATCGATCCGCGCGACACGCGGCCCCGGCTGATCGACGCGCTCACGACCCTCGCCACCAAGCGAGACCGGAATCCTCCGAAGAAGCATGGCAACATCCCTCTGTAGCACGCTGGTGCTGGTGACGCTGCTGCAGGCGCCGCCCCCCACCCCCACCCCCCCCACCCCCGCCGCGTCGCCGGAGGACTCGCTCGCCACACTGCGCGGCCGGGCCACGCGGGACTCGACCGACGCGCAGCTATGGCTGCTGATGGGACGCGCGTATCTGGGACTGGGCGCGGAGGCGCACGGCGCGACCCACCGCGCGAGCGAGGACAGCGTCTGGACCCGCGCCGTGCTCGACACCGCGGAAGAGGCCTTGGCCCGCGCGGCCGCGCTCGCCGGGCCGCTCGGCTCGAGCACGGTGGGTGACAGCGCCCGCGTGCTGCGAGTCGGCGCGTGGGCGGCGCGCTCGTGGCTCGGGTGGGAGACCGGTGGCGTGGACGCGGGTGTGGAGACGTGGGGGCCGCTGCCGATGGACCTGCGCGTCCCGCCGGTGCTCGAGGAGCTGGGCGAGAACCTGTTGCGCGCCTGTCCTGCCGGAGGCGTGCTGCTGACGGCGGGGGACGCCGATTTCTACGCGGCCTGGTACATGCGGTTCGCCCGCGGGCTGCGGCCCGACCTGCTCGTCGTCCCGCTCGCCGCGTGGCGATCCGATGCGGTCCTGCGAGCGCGACTGGCGGCCGACCTGAAGCTCAAGACCCACGCGGGTGCCGACGCTTGGCTCGGCGAGCTGGTGCGGCGACGCCCCGTGTGCGCGAGCATGGCGTTCGAGCGGCCACCCGAGACCCGCCCGCGCATCCGGTGGGACACCCGGCCGCTCGTGTGGGTAGCCGGACCGGAAGGGAAGGGCTCCCGGGTCCCGCCGCGCGATTTCGTGTTCGGGGCGCTGCGCGTGGCGCTCGACGCAAACGACCCCTGGGCCGAGCCGGCGCTCACGGCCTACACCCGGGCTGCGCGGACCACGCCGGCGCTGTGCGAAGCGATCGCGACGTTCCGCGTCTCGAGCGAGGTCGGCACGTGCCGGCGATGAGCGACGTCGTCCGTCCTCCGTCGTCCGTCGTCCGTGACGCCCAAACGGATGACGGATGACGGACAACAGATGACCGCCATCAAACGGGTTCTCGTCGCCAACCGCGGGGAGATCGCCCTGCGGATCATCCGCGCCTGCCACGAGGAGGGCCTCGAGGCGGTGGCGGTCTATTCCGAGGTCGATCGTCTGTCGCCGCATGTGCGCGCGGCCGACCTCGCGGTGCCGCTCGGGCCCCCGGCGGCGGCCCAATCCTATCTGGACATCCCGAAGCTCATTGCCGCGGCGCAGGGCGCGGGGTGCCAGGCCGTGCACCCCGGGTACGGGTTCCTGTCGGAGCGCGCCCCGTTCGCGGAGGCGGTGGCGGCGGCGTCCCTCGAGTTCATCGGACCGCCGGCGGCCGCGATCCGCGCCATGGGCGACAAGACCGAAGCGCGGCGCCGCATGCAGCAGGCGGGGGTTCCGATCGTCCCCGGCAGCACGCGACCGCTCGCCGACCACGTCCAGGCCCGTGCCGAGGCCGCGCGGCTGGGATTTCCGGTGCTCGTCAAGGCGGCCGCGGGGGGCGGCGGCAAAGGCATGCGCCTGGTGCGAGAGGAGAGCGAGCTCGCGTCGGCATTCGAGGCGGCGACGAGCGAAGCGCTCAAGGCGTTCGGGGCCGGCGAGGTGTACCTCGAGAAGTACCTCGAGCGCCCGCGGCACATCGAGATCCAGATCCTCGCGGATTCCTTCGGGCGGGTGGTGGCGCTGGGCGAGCGTGAGTGCAGCATCCAGCGGCGGCACCAGAAGCTCGTCGAGGAGGCGCCGTCCGTGGCCGTCACGCCGCCGCTGCGCCGCCGGATGAGCGAGGCGGCGACGACGGCCGCGACCGCGGTGGGTTACCTCGGCGCCGGGACGATCGAATTCCTGCTCGCGCCCAGCGGGGAGTTCTCCTTCCTGGAGATGAACACTCGGCTGCAGGTCGAGCACCCGGTGACCGAGCTCGTATACGGCGTGGATATCGTGCGCGAGCAGCTCCGCGTGGCGATGGGTCAGCCGCTGCGCGTGCACGCGGGCACGCTCCAGCCCCGAGGCCACGCCATCGAGTGTCGCATCACGGCGGAGGATCCGTTCAACGACTTTCTGCCGGCGACGGGCGTCGTGCGGTATCTGCGGGTGCCCGGCGGCCCGGGGGTCCGCTGGGACGGCGGGATCGAGGCGGGGAACGAGGTCACGCTGTATTACGACCCGCTCATCGCGAAGCTGATCGTGTGGGGAGAGACGCGCAGCGTCGCGCTCGAGCGGATGCGACGCGCCCTGCGCGAGCTCGCGATCGTCGGCATCCCGTCGTCCCAGGCGTTTCACCTGCGGGTGATGGACGACCCGGAGTTCCAGCGCGGCGACATCGATGTCACGTACCTCGAGCGCGCGGGCGCTCGCCTCCTGGTCGGTGAGCCTCCTCCCGCGCTGACCCGACCGCTCGCCGTGGTGGCCGCGCTCCTCGCCGAGGAGCAGCGTGCGGCCGAACCCCCACCGCCGTCACCGTCCGACCGTCCGGCCGTCCCACAGTCCGCCTGGCTGCTCGCGGCGCGTCGGGAAGCATCGGCCCAATGAGCGACGTCGTGGCGATCACGTCGATCGCGGCGGGTGGGGAGGGTGTGGGCCGCCTCGCGGACGGGCGCGCCGTGTTCGTCGCCCGCACCGCCCCGGGCGAGCGCATCCGGCTGCGCGAGGGGGTAAAGCTGCACAAGACCTTCGCCCGCGGAGAGCTCGCCGAGGTCGTCGCCCCCGGCGCGGCCCGCGTCACGGCACCCTGTCGGCATTACGTGCAGGATCATTGCGGCGGCTGCCAGCTGCAGCACGTCACCTACGAGGCGCAGCTCGCCGCCAAGCGGGCGATTGTGGGGGACGCGCTGCGACGGATTGCCAAGCTCGACGTCGGCGACCCCGAGATCGTCGAGGCGGTCGAGGAGTGGCGCTACCGGGCGAAGATAAGTCTGGCGGTGAAGTCCGTCGCGCGGTCGGACAGCCGGACGGTGGGACTGCACCCCTACGACCGACCCACGTCTGTGTTCCAACTGATCGACTGTCACATCGCCGACTTTCGCCTGATGGCGTTATGGCGGGAGCTCAGGCCGCGGCTCGATCTCTTGCCTGCGAAGCTGACGCGGCTCACCCTCCGCCTCGACCGCGAAGGGCGACGGCACGTCATCGCCGAGTCGACGGGAGAGCCGTGGCGCGACCCGGCGGCGCTGCGCGCGGCGCTCACCGGCGGAGACAGCGTCATCTGCTGGTGGCAGCCGGTGGACGGCGCGGCACGCGTGGTCGCCGGTCCCGCCACGGGATTCCCCGCGACGGCGTTCGAGCGGGTCAACCCGGAGATGGGCACGATCGCGCGCGGCTGGGCGGTCGAGCAGCTGGGTGACGTTCGGGGCGCCGTCGTCTGGGACCTGTACGGCGGCATCGGCGACACCGCGGTCGAGCTGGCGGAGCGCGGCGCACAGGTGGTCAGTGTGGACGCGGACGAGAAGGCGATCGACTGGGCGCGGCAACGCGAGGCGCCGCGCCCGGTGCGGTTCATCGCCGGCAAGGCGGAAGACGTGCTGCCGGCTCACGGGTCAGCCGGTGAGCCGGCTGATCTACGTTTCCTGCGATCCGGCGACGCTCGCCCGTGATCTGCACCGGCTCGGTGCCACGTACCGCGTAACGGCGGTGCGCGCGTTCGATCTGTTCCCCCAGACGGCGCTTGTGGAGACGGTGGCGGTGTTGGAGGCGGCATGATAAGCAAAGTGCGGAATGCGGAGTGCGGAATGCGGAATATCAAGGACGGTGTCGCTTGGCGAAGGACCTTTCACTTGAATTCCGCACTCCGCATTCCGCATTCCGCATTCGGAGTGGGGCGGTGAAGTACCTCGTCACCATCGGAGCTAAAACCTTCGAAGTGGAGGTGGAGGGAAGCCGTGTGACCGTGGATGGGGTGGCTCTCGAGACCGATCTCGCCGCCGTATCGGGGACGCCGCTTTATCACCTGCTGCTCGGGGGAGAGTCGTGGAGCGTGGCGGCCGAGCCGCTCGAGGGTGGCGGCGGGTGGGTGCTGGGGCTGGTGGGGGAGCGGGTGGACGTCGCCGTGGAGGACGAGCGAACCCGCGGGATCGAGGCGGGGACCGCGACGGGCCGGCGCGTCTCCGAAGGCGGCACCGTGCGCGCGCCGATGCCGGGGCTGGTGGTGCGGATCGAGGTCGCCGAAGGTCAGGAGGTGGACGCGGGGACGGGACTGGTGGTGGTGGAGGCGATGAAAATGGAGAACGAGCTGCGCGCGCCACGCCCGGGGAAGGTTCAGACGGTGCACGTCGCCGTCGGGCAAGCGGTCGAAAAAGGCGCGTCGCTCGTGACCCTCGCGAGCCCGGAACCCTCGGGTTGACGGGACCTTACGGCCCGGGTATAGTTCGCGGCTGTCGCCGAGCGGGCTTCCCTGGGAGGGTTGGAGTGAAGACGTTCAGTCTCCGAAAAGAGGACGTGACGCGCCGCTGGTTCGTGGTCGACGCGGCCGGGCAGCCGCTCGGTCGGCTGGCGAGCCGGGTGGCGCAGATCCTGCGCGGAAAGCACAAACCGACGTTCACGCCGCACCTGAACGGCGGCGACTGCGTGGTGGTGGTGAACGCCGCGCGCGTCAAGCTCACGGGACGCAAGCTCGAGCAAAAGCGCTACTTCCGGCACACCGGCTACATGGGCCACGAACGGTTCGCGCCCGTCAAGAACGTCCTCGAGAAGCGTCCCGAGCGCGTGATCGAGAAGGCGGTGTGGGGCATGCTGCCGAAGACGACGCTCTCGCGCCAGAAGGTGAAGCAGATGCTGAAAGTCTACGCCGGTCCGGAGCACCCGCACGCGGCGCAGCAGCCCGAGCCGCTCAGCCTGGCGGAGGCTCGATGAGCTCTGCCATCACGCCGGAGCTGCGCTGGCACGCAGTCGGGCGCCGCAAGGTCGGCGTGGCGCGCGTGTATCTCACGCCCGGCTCCGGAAAATGGAACATCAACGGGCGCACGCTGGGCGACTATTTTCCCCGGCCGTCGCTCGTGTCGCACATTCAGCAGCCGTTCACGGCGACCGACACGCTCGGCGCCTTCGACGTGCGGGCGCTGTGCCGGGGCGGCGGGGTGACGGGGCAGGCAGGGGCGTTGCGCCTCGCGATCGCGCGGGCGCTGTGCCTGGCGGACGAGCGGCATCGCAAGAAGCTGCGGGAGCAGGGACTGCTGACGCGGGATCCGCGGGTCGTCGAGCGCAAGAAGCCGGGCCGGGCGGGCGCGAGGAAGCGGTTCCAGTTCAGTAAGCGGTAAGGGGTAAGCGGTAAACGGTGAGCGGTCGCACCGCTCACTTCTCACCGCTCACCGACACCACACGTCGCTCGATCCGGTGCTGGGTCCCCCACGCGGGGTTGCATCGGAGAAGACAGCGGCGGCGGAACGAACCCACGAGAGGGAGTGCATGGCGCAGCCTCAGTTGCAGGATCTGCTGGAAGCGGGCGTCCATTTCGGCCACCAGACGCGCCGCTGGAATCCCAAGATGCGCCGGTTCATTTTCGCCGAGCGATCGGGGATCTACATCATCGACCTCCAGAAGACGCTCCGGCAGATCGAGGCCGCGCAAGAGCTGCTCCGCGGGGTGGTGCTCAAGGGTGAAAACGTTCTGTTCGTGTGCACCAAGAAGCAGCTCAAGAACATCCTCCAGGCGGAGGCGCAGCGCTGCGGGGCGTTCTACGTGACCGAGCGGTGGCTGGGCGGCACGCTCACGAACTTCCAGACCATCAAGAAGCAGATCAAGCGGCTGAAGGAGCTGGAGCAGGGCACCGCCGAAGGCGAATTCGAGAACTACACCAAGAAAGAGCAGCTGTTGTTCGACCGCGAGCGGAGCAAGCTCGAGAAGTACCTGTCGGGGATCAAGAACATGAGTCGGCTGCCGGGCGCGTTGTTCGTCGTGGATTCGAAGAAGGAGCGCATCGCGGTCGCCGAGGCGAACAAGCTCGGCATTCCGGTGGTCGCCATCGTGGACACCAACGCGGACCCGGAGCTGATCACCGTCCCGATCCCCGGCAACGACGACGCGATCCGGGCGGTCTCACTCATCACCGCGGCCATCTCCGACGTGATTTCGGAAGCGCGGCACCAGATGCCGCTGCGGGAGCCGGCCGAGGAAGGCGAAGGGGTGACGTACTCGACGGAAACCGGGGTGGAGGCGGAAGGGGAGGGGGACAAGAAAAAGAAGCCGGCCCGGCGCAAGCGTCGGCCGAAGCCGGAAGCGATCGCCGCGCGGCTCAAGACGGACGAGGCGCCGGCCCCCGCCCCCGCCCCGGCGGAATCGAGCGGCGGAGGCGAAGGCGAAGGCTGAGCACGCCGGACGCTCGCGTTCCGGTGGACAACCGACCGCCGCCCTCCGAGCCCAACGGCGCGAGGGCGGCGTTTTCATGAGGAGGAGGAGGCGTGACGATCGTGAAAGAGATTCCGGCGAAGCTCGTGGCGGCGCTGCGCGCCCGGACCGGCGCCGGCATGATGGACTGCAAGAAGGCCCTCGAAGAGACGGCCGGCGACCTGGAGAAGGCCGTCGACGTACTCCGCACCAAGGGCGCGGCCAAGGCCGATAAACGAGCCGGGCGCGAAGCGTCCGAAGGCCTGATCGGCCACTACGTGCACCACGACGGCAAGATCGGCGTGCTGGTGGAGCTCAACTGCGAGACGGATTTCGTGGCGCGCACCGAGGACTTCAAGACGCTGGCGCGGGAATTGGCCATCCACATCGCCGCCAAGAACCCGCTCGCGGTGCGGATCGAGGAGCTGCCGGCGGAGACCGTCGCCCGGGAGCGCCAGGTGTACGAGGCCCAGGTCGCCGAGCAGAAAAAGCCCGAGACTATCCGCGCCAAGATCGTGGACGGGATGATGAAGAAGTTCTACGAGGAGAACGTCCTGCTCGAGCAGAAGTTCGTGAAGGAGGAAAAGCGGACGGTCGGCGAGCTGGTGAAAGAGCTGGCCGCGAAGACCGGCGAAAAGATCGACGTGCGGCGGTTCGCCCGGCTGAGGGTCGGGGAAGGCTGAGTGGCGCTCGCGTATCCTCGTGCCCTCCTCAAGATCTCGGGCGAGGCCTTCGCGGGCCCGCGCGGCGCCGGGGGAGGCATCGATTTTTCCTTCATCGATCACCTCGGGGACGAGCTCAAGCACGTTTCCGGAGTCGGCGTGCAGCTGGGCCTGGTCGTGGGCGGGGGCAACATCCTGCGCGGGACGGCGGCGAGCGAGCAGGGCATGGATCGCGTGTCCGCCGACTATATGGGCATGCTCGCCACCGTGATCAACGCCCTCGCCCTGCAGGACATCCTCGAGAAGAAGGGGGTCGACACGCGGGTGATGACGGCGATCCGCATGGAGGAGCTCGCCGAGCCCTACATCCGGCGCCGCGCGGTGCGGCATCTCGAGAAGGGCCGGATGGTCATCTTCGCGGGCGGGACGGGAAACCCGTACTTTTCCACCGATACGGCGGCGGTGCTGCGCGCGCTCGAGATCGAGGCCAAGGTGCTCCTCAAGGCGACGAACGTGGACGGCGTCTACACCGCCGACCCGAAACAGGACCCGAAGGCGAAGTTCCTGGCGGAGCTGTCGTTCCGGGACGCGCTCGTGAACGGCTACGCCGTCATGGACGCGAACGCCTTCGGCCTCTGCAAGGAGAACAAGCTGCCCATCGTCGTGTTCAACATCAACCAGCCCGGCGCGACGGCCAGGGTTCTCGCGGGCGAGCGCGTCGGCACGATCGTCCAATGACGCCCACCACGCCGCTCCTCGCGGATCACGTCAAGCAGGCGAAGCACTCGATGGACAAGGCCGTGGACGCCGTGAAGCGGGAGTTCTCGACGGTCCGCACGGGAAAGGCGACGACGGCGCTGCTGGACCTGGTGCGGGTGGAAGCCTACGGCAGCGAGATGCCGCTCAACCAGGTCGCCAACGTCGCGGCCCCCGAGCCGAAGCTGCTCACCATACAGCCATGGGACAAGGCGCTCCTCAAAGCGGTGGAGAAGGCGATTCTCGCGTCCGATCTGGGACTCACCCCGTCCAACGACGGCAACCTCATCCGGATCCCGCTCCCGCCGCTCACCGAAGAGCGGCGGCGGGAGCTGGTGAAGGTGGTGCACAAGTTCGCCGAAGAGGGCCGGGTGGCGGTGCGCCACGCGCGCACCGAGGCGATCAGCAAGATCAAGAAGACGGAGCACGTCTCCGAAGATGAAAAGAAGCACACCGAGAAAGACGTACAGAAGCTGCACGACGATCATCTGCGACAGGTGGACGAGGCGGTGAAGGCCAAGGAAGCGGAGATCATGGAGGTCTGAGGTGGCGGACGAGCTGCTCTCTCAGATCCGTCTCAACGGGGCCGTGCCCCGCCACGTGGCCGTCATCATGGACGGCAACGGCCGCTGGGCGCGCGAGCGGAGCCTGCCCCGGCCGCTGGGCCACCGGGCAGGCATGAAGGCGGTGCGCGAGGCGGTGGAAGGCGCGCTCGAAGCCGGCGTCGAGGTGCTCACGCTGTTCGCCTTCTCCGAAGAGAACTGGCAGCGCCCGGCGACCGAGATCTCGGCGCTGATGCAGCTGCTCGAGGAGTACATCGCGCGGGAAGTGGCGGAGCTGAGGGACCAGGGGGTGGCGGTCCACGTCCTGGGCGACCGCACCCGGCTCGCGCCCGGCGCCCGGGCGGCGGTGGAGCGCATCGAGGGGGAGACGCGCGACGGCGCGCGGCTGGCGCTCAACCTGTGCATCTCCTACTCCTCGCGCGGCGAGCTGGCCCGGGCGGCGCGCCTGCTCGCCGAGGAAGTGCTCAAGGGCGTCAAGCGGCTCGAAGACATCGATGAAGACGCGATCCGTGCCAAGCTCTACACGGCGCCGTGGAGCGACCCGGACCTGCTGATCCGGACATCCGGTGAATGCCGGCTCTCCAATTTCCTGCTGTGGCAGCTCGCCTACACCGAGCTGTACATCACGCCGGTCCTCTGGCCCGACGTCACGCGGCGCGACCTGTTCCAGGCCATCCTCGACTACCAGGGTCGGGAGCGGAGGTTCGGCCGGATCACCGCCTGACATGTCTCGCAACCTGCTGGTACGCATCGCGGTCGCGGTCCCGGCCATCGCCGGGGCGGTGGTCGTGCTGTGGCTGGGCGGTTGGGTGCTCGCCGCCGTGCTGGCGGTGCTCGGCGTGCTCGGCACCGCCGAAGTGTACAGCTTCGCGAAGAAGCAAGGCATCGAGCCGCTGGAATGGGTGGGATTCCTCGCCGCCGCGGCCTGCCCGCTCGCCACCTACTGGGTAAAGACCGCCGCCGACTGGGAGCCGGTCGTGTACGCCGGCGCCGTCTGGCTGCTCCTGGGCCTGCTCGTCGCGGCCGCGCGCGGGCCGGCCCGCCATCCGCTCACGGCGCTCGCGGTCACCCTGTTCGGCCCGCTGTATGCGTCGACGCTGCTGTCGTTCATCGTGGCGATCCGGCACGGGCCTCATGCCGATGCGCACCCGCGCGGCTCCGTCGCCCTCGTCGTCATGCCGCTGGTCATCACCTGGGTGTGCGACACCTGCGCCATGGCGGTCGGGACGCTGGTCGGCGGGCGGCAGCTCGCCCCGGTCCTCTCGCCCCGAAAGACGTGGGCCGGCGCCGTCGGAGGGGTCGCCGGCGGCCTGGTCGCGGCGCTGGTATACGGTCCGCTGGTGCTCGACCGCGTCGCCTTGCGGCTTGGCGTCTGGCAACTGGTGACGGTGGGGTTGGTGGTGGCGGTGGCCGCGCAGGTCGGAGACGTCGCCGAGTCGCTGTTCAAGCGCGAGGTCGGGGTCAAGGATTCCTCGTCCCTCATCCCGGGGCACGGCGGCGTGCTCGATCGCCTCGATGCGGTGTACTTCGTCGCCCCGGTCACGGCGGCGCTGTTCCGGTTGCTCGGCCTCGCATGAGCGTCGGCGTCGCGATCCTCGGATCTACCGGATCGATCGGCTGCTCGGCGCTCCAGGTCCTGGCGCGCCAGCGGGAGCGGTTCCGGGTCGTGGCGCTGACCGCGCATTCGAACGCCGACCTCCTGCAGCGACAGGCCACCGAGTGGGCGCCAGGATACGTCGGGATCGTCAATGGCGGGAGGCGGGAGGCGGGAGGCGGGATGCGAACTGGTCCGGAATGCCTGGTCGAGGCCGCAACGCGGCCGGACGTCGAGATCGTGGTGAATGCGATCGTCGGGGCGGCGGGGCTCGAGGCCACCCTGGCGGCGCTCCGCGCGGGGAAGCGCGTGGCGCTCGCCAACAAGGAGACGCTCGTGATGGCGGGCGAGCTCGTCACCCGGACCGCACGTGAGGGCGGTGGGGAGATCGTTCCGGTCGACTCGGAGCACAGCGCCGTGCTGCAGTGCATCACCGGGCGGCGCGCCGGGGAGCTGGCGCGGCTCATTCTCACGGCGTCGGGCGGGCCGTTCCGCACCTGGACCCCGGAGCGCGTGGCGGGTGCGACCGTGGACGAGGCGCTGCGCCATCCCACCTGGAAAATGGGAAAGAAGATCACCGTAGACTCTGCCAGCCTCGTGAACAAAGCCCTCGAGGTGATCGAAGCGCATTTCCTGTTCGGCCTGCCGTACGAGGGCGTGGACGTCGTGGTCCATCCCCAGTCGGTGGTGCACGCGTTCGTCGAATTCGTGGACGGGTCGGTCCTCGCCCAGGTCGGCTTTCCGACGATGGAGCTGCCGATCCTCTACGCCCTCACCCATCCCGACCGGGTGCCGGACGCCGGGGCGCGCCGCTTCGACCCGGTCGCGGCGGGTACCCTCACCTTCGAGCCGGTGGCGGCGGGGCTGTACCCGGCGTACGGCCTCGGGCGCGCCGCCGCCCTCGTCGGTGGAACGGCAGCCACCACGTTCAACGCGGCGAACGAGGTGGCGGTGGAGCTGTTTCTCGAAGGGAAGATCCGGTTCGGTCGGATCGCGGAGACCATCGCGCGCGTGCTCGAGGCGCACCACGCGACCGCCGCCGCGTCGCTCGAGACGGTGCTCGCCGCGGATGCGGACGCGCGGCGCCTGGCGCGGGAGGCGGCGTGCTCCTGACGCTGGCCGCGCTCGCGGTGGTCCTCGGCCCGCTGATCTTCGTGCACGAGCTGGGCCACTTCCTCGCCGCGAAGGCCGTGGGGATTCAGGTGTTGCGGTTCTCGATCGGCTTCGGGCGGCCGATTTTCGGCTGGCGGCGCGGTGAGACCGAGTACTGGCTCTCCTGGCTCCCGCTCGGCGGCTACGTGAAGATGGCCGGGCTCGAAGACGAGGGCGTGGCCGGCGGCGTCGAAGGCGGGAAGTCCGACGTCCCGATCGACCCGGCGCGCGCCTTCGACCGCCAGCCCGTGTGGAAACGGACGATCGTGATCCTCGCGGGCGTCACGATGAACGCCGTGTTCGCGTTCCTCATCTACTCCGGTCTCGCCGCGACGACGGGCGCGCCCGAGCTCGCCAGCACGGAGATCGACTCGGTCGCGGCCCACGCGCTGCCGCCCGGGACCGAGGCGCTCGGGCGCCTCAGGTTCGGCGACCGGATCGTGCGGGTGAACGGAGACACCATCCGTTCGTGGAACGCCCTCCTCGACCACCTGCTGGCGGGCCCTACGACGTTGCGGTTCGAGGTTGCGGGCCGGCCCGAGCCCATCGTCGTGCACCTGCCCGACGGTGGGCTGTCCACCCGGCAGACCCTGGCCCAGGCGTTGACCCGCCTCGACCCGCCGCGGCTGGGCATCGTGGAGCCGGGCCGGCCGGCGATCCGGGCGGGCCTCCGACCCGGGGACGTTCTCGTGCGGGCCAACGGCGATACGCTGCGGTCCTGGAGCGCCGTGCTGCACACGGTGTGGAATAGCCCCGCCAAACCGGTGCGCTTCGACGTGCTGCGCGACGGACAGATCGTACAGGTGACGGTAGTTCCCGAGAGCAAGGTCGAGACGGACAGCGCGTCCCCGCGGCCCCCCGTGTACGGCGCGATCGGGGCGGCGCCGAATCCGCCCACCATCCACGTGCGGGAGCCGCTCGGTCGCGCCCTGGCATCGGGGTTCCAGGAGACGTGGGGCCGGGGCCAGGTGGTGCTCGGGTTCCTGAAGGGCCTCGTGCTGCGCCAGACTTCGTTCCGAGAGGTCGGGGGCATCATCACCGTCGGCCAGATCTCGGGGCAAGTCGCGCGCCTGGGGCTCGACTGGCTCCTCACATTCGTGGCGTTCTTTTCGATCAACCTGGCGATTCTCAATCTGCTGCCCATTCCGATCCTGGACGGCGGGCAGCTCATGTTCCTCATCGCCGAGGCCGTGCGCGGAAGGCCGTTGTCGCGCGAGCTGCGGACCCGGCTCAGCAACGTGGGGTTCTTCCTGCTGGTCGTCCTCATGATTCTCGCGCTCACCAACGATGCCCTCCGTATCCTCCCCCGTTAAGGTCGCGCTGGAGAGCTACGTGGCAGGCCGCCTGAAGGCGGAGCGGCTTGTTATCGCCGTGTCCGCGGAGTACTACCGGGAGGCGAGAGACGGGAGGCGGGAGGCCCTGCAGCCCTTGATCGACGTGATCGATCGCGCGTCGCCGGGGATCGTCGAGCTGGGGACTGCGCCGGGTGGCTCGGGCTTCGAGATCAGGCTCGCTGAGCGGCCGTTCCCGAAGCAGTACCAGGCGGAGCTGCGGCGGGCGGCGGAGGCGGTGCTGTCGGGAGGCGGGATGCGGGATGCAGGATGGGTTCAGGGCACGGAAGCCACGCATCCCGCATCTCGCATCCCGCATCTCGCGTCCCGCATCTCGCATCTCGTGTCGTGGATCCGGTCGCTATTCCGCGGCTCGGCGTCAGCCTGACCACCACTCCCGCCAGCGCGCCAGCAACCCCGTCGGCCCTTTGCCGTGCACCTCCGCGAGATCGG
>WNEX01001998.1_pt1 | contig 16576 bp, 15 predicted proteins | sample 5399841 | NCBI WGS metagenome assembly WNEX01 (sample SAMN13153337, study PRJNA577476) | soil metagenome | isolation source: 40 cm grassland meadow soil 2 days after 1st rain plot 5 | place: USA:California | collected 2015-09-18 | reverse complement strand
AAAATAGGTCCCTGCAGTCGTCGACGCTTGTGTTGTGGCGCCCGCAGACTTTGCGATGTGCGAGACGTCGGTAATGCTCAGAGTCGCCGCCAGGGAGATGAGAATGAGTGAGAAGAGTAGAGTCGAGCGCTTATTCAACGTAGTACACTACTCACATAGTTCTCCAGACGAGCACACGTGAGACGCCCACGGCTCGTTTCTAGATACTATCCCGGCCTTCTCCGGATTGGAGGAATCCCTCTTTTCAAATATCGGGAGAGAAGACATGGGCACTTAGCGCTATGCCATTCATACCAGCGTTACGGTGATGTTCACTACTGTCGTGTGGGTCAACCCGCCGCTCGTGGCCGATATAGAGACAGCGTACGTTCCAGGTGTGGTGAGAAGGGACGCTGAGACTGTCAGCGTCACTGCGGCAGTGCCTCCCGCAGTCAAGGCCACGTTTGACGCACTAAGAGACGCGGTTGGGTCCGAAGGAGAAAGCCCTCCTGTAAGGCTTGTGGGGCTGACATTCGCCGTGAGACCTATGCTGCCTGAGAAACCGTTGATGCCTGCGAGCGTAAGCGTGGACTGGCGGGAGGAGCCGATCGGAATCGCCAGCGATGCCGGATTCGCAACTATACTAAAGTCTACAATGTCAACGCTTAAAATCATCGAACGGCTAAGATTTCCACTCGTCCCAGTCACAGTAACCGCATAATCTCCTGTATCGGATGACGCGGTGGTAACAGACAGAGTGGAACTATTCATTCCGCTTGCGGAAACTGTGACCGTGGAGGGATTCATCGTTACAACGGGTGCAGGTGCACTCGAGTTGGATTGTGATACTACTGTGGTCGTGAATGATATGCTACCTGTGAATGAGTTGAGACTATTCACAGTGATGGTAGAAGAGGCCGACTGACCTGGCAATATTGCCAGCGAACTCGGACTCGCGCTGAGGCTGAAATCTGGGGACGTGTTTGAGATCCTCCACGCTGTGAGTGGATGTATCTCCCATCCGGAAAAACTGTGCCAAGCGCCGGGCGCGCTCGCTCCCTCCGAGTCCCAGAAAACATATCCCTGCACGTCAATGAAGCAGGCCGCGGGTACTGGAGTCTTCTGGCAGTTTGGTGAAGGTTCCGCAGGCGTGGCCTGCGCCATGGCGTGTGGATCGCAGGCCGTGCTTGGACCACAGTACCCGGCCGCCTTCCAATCATGATCAAACTCCATGTGGACAGTGTGCATGCAGCCCGTCGTGTTGGTGGATGTGCAAGTGGCATATCCAGGTGTGAAAGCATTGAAAGTCGTGTCGGAGAAGTTCCCCCCCATGGGATACGATCCTCCACCATTGACCGGATCGTAGTGAATCGCGTAGTCTTCATTCTTGAGATACATTCTCTGGATGTGGTGGATCTCCACGAACGCCGATACGACCTGTCCGTTCGCGTTCGTTATCGTGCAGGGTGGACCAGGCGATACCCATCCTGGTGGAGTAGGCCCTGGTGTTAGCCAGCGCTTGGCAGACCCGACGGGAGACGTTATCCCAGGATTGAACATGCTACCGTTCTGGGTAGCACCGCCCATCGAGTTCGTCTGGCTCCCGAGCACCTGCTCGATTGTTACAACCATCGGAGTACAATTGACACTAGGATTCCAGGAGCCACTAGCGGTCGCACCGGACACAGCCAGTGGGGGAAGGTATCCGAGATAGGAATATGTGGACAGGACTAGGAGGAAACAGGAAACGGCTGTCGTCACGACTCTTCTCTTTGAGAGAAGGCTCGCCCTGGACTCACTCAACTAAGTCGCCTGATGATCGCTATAGAATGCCGGCTGGATATTTGAGTGGGGCGTCTACATCTGTTGACGTTCTGAGCCGTGGATGGTGGTTGTCACACTATAGACACCATAAGTATGCGTTTGAAACACAACAGCCTGCAATCGGTCGAAGGGCCGGATATAGAAAGCTATACTGAACCATCGTTTGTGATCCAGAAAAAGCCCTAGCCCACCGGTGGCTCCGGACATGGAGTAGCCATGGCTTCCAGGCTTGACTGGGTGGTCATCTGCCGACAGGCTGAACACGGGCTCGAGAGCGCCGTCTGATTGTAGCTGTCATTATGGTCCCGAGAAGCACTGAGCCCAAGAAGATGACATAGACGATATTCGCAGAGACGGCTGAGAGCAACGCAACCCAAGGACCGGATATGCTGGATGACGGAAGAATCTCCACAGTTTTTGTCAGACTCGCCCCGGAGCCGGGCATGCCATCTACCGGACCAGCAACGGCCGCGATGACATAATTTCCAGCCCGCCATCCCTCTGTGTTCCAGAGAAACGGTACGACTCGCACTTCATGTACAGAAAGGTTTGCAACAGGCTTCGATCCGATCGCGGTCTGGTTTGCGTAGACTGTAACATTGAAAGTTTCGATTATGTTCCCCTCATTCTTAATGCTAACATTGATCTGCACGTTGCTCCCGAGCGTTGTTGCGTTGGCTGAGGAGAGGTCTGCCACGACGATCATATGAACGATGGGGGCGAAGATGGCTGTCACCGACTGATCGCTGTTCATCTGAAGCAGTAACGGATTGTTTGAACTCACCTGGTTATTTTCAACCAGCCACTGGGCGAGAGTGTTGTTCGATTGCGGTATGGCTGAAATGTTGACTATGGTTCCTGCTATGAAAGAATAGTTCCCTGCCGCAGGAAATGTGGACCCTGCACCGGAACTATTCAGAACCAGGCTGTAAGTGGCGAATCTCTGCCACGTGATCTGTTCCGCATAGCCTCCGGGAGCAAGGGCTCCCAAGGCTCCCGCGCCTGGACTGGATGACCAGTCGCCTGCGGGCCACCATAACCAGTTGATCCTCTGCAGCGCGTTGTTCTCTAGGAGCGAGGTAAGGGTCTGGATGAAGTGCAGGTTTGTCTTGCAGTAGCCTGACGAACCGTTCAGTACCGGATCTGGACAACTCTTGGGTGTCCCGTTTGTTCTCTCTGTCGCTCCGGGCCCGCCCTCGGTGTTTAGCACCGGAAACCCTGTTGTCTGGGTCCCACTCACCATCGTATTGTAGAACTCGTTGGCGATATTCTCAGCTGATGTGTCATTCCATGTGTTCTGGTAGACTTGGTAGGACATGTACGGGTGTAGGCTTATGAAGATCCTGTCAAGGGGGTCCGTAACCCTTGGATATCCAAGAACTGCACCAAGACAGTCTCCGTTGTACGTCGGGCAGAAACTGCATGCATAGCTGCAAATGTTCTGGACCACGATCCAGTGGGAGTCGCCCTGGCTCCGAGTCTGATTGATGAAGGCCTGATATTCCGAATTGAGCGTTGACATCGCAGCCGTTGCGTTGTTGTTGTTGAAGCACCCCTGACTCAGGTTTGTTCCCGCGTGATTTGGGCAGTACGCTGGCTCGTTTTCCGGCTCCCAGATTATCTGGGAGTAACCATTACTGAACTGGCTCGTTACGCCTGACCAGAAGTTCAGCCAGCACTGTTGGACTGTCTCTCCATTGGCGATGGTCGTCGTGTTGAACACGTCACTATAGCCATGATAGTCGACGATGATCCAGAGGTCGAAGGTCTCCGCGATCCTAATAGCTCTCTCCAGTCTCGTCGAGTTGTACCTGCTCAGGAAACCGTCCGGGTTTGTGCAGTAAGGAGCAAAGCTTACTCTCATAGCGTTCGAGCCGCTCTGTACAATACTCCTGGCAAGGATTTCCTGATCGCTCGCACTCTCGCCTGGAAAGACGATGCTCGGAATCGCAGCGCCTAAATGATTCTCATTCTCGATGAGCCTTGAGCCTCCCCAGCCGACCATTGAGGGAGGGGTGACCGTTCCGGACGCCGTCTGAGCCACATGTGGTAGGTTGATGAACACTGACAGACAGAGAATTAGGGCCGCTACTGCAATACTCTTAGATGGCACCAATATTTTCCTGAGAGGCATGGCCTCCCGCGAGCGGATCGTCTACCGCAGCGCTTGAGCATTCAACACCCGCCTAGGATAGCATTCTCTCGGCTATTACTTGAGTCGCATGTACATCTCTCATTGCAAACGAACACAAGGCCACACAATAAGCGGGAAAAGAGGCAGATTATTCGGAATCTTCACGAACGTTATGCGGCATATGGCTTACAAGACCCTCCTGTCGAGAACACCCCCTCTCGCCCTCCCTTCAGCAAATATGAAGGTCAAGAGACCAACAACGAGAAGGGTCAAACTCCCCTTGGAGACTCAGACCAAGATAATAGAGGAAGGATCCGATGCTTGCTGGCGGAAGCAGAACAGCACGTGACGCGGGCTTGGTAGAGCCGGCAATTTCCGGAGATTCGAGTTGTCGGCCCTCGTCTTAACGATTCGGCTGGGGCATACATGGCCTTCTCATGATTCTTCGAATTAATCGCTCTCATCATCACAGAGTCTTGACTAGTCAAAGAAGGCAAACTGTCGTCTTGAACATCCGTCCTATAATTGCGGGGTTGATCAGGCTGGCTCGAATCCTGCGCATGCCATGCCGTAGTAGCTGGGTACTTGATACGAGAGTAGCTGAGATTGTGAAGGGACGACTTCGGTGACTCCTGCCAACAGAGTCATCTGCCAGAGACTGTCGGGCTTGGCCCTTTCTACGAGCCTCGGGTCCAGACTTAGGAGCCGTTTGAGATCATTGTCTTGTATAGCGTCAACAACAAAGCTATCGTATCTGGACGCCGCGGGGCTATAGCCATAGGGACCCGACCGGGAGTGAGCGTGGGCTTGATCGGCGCTGGCAATGAAGACGAACCGTTTTTTCCTGTCCCTGCTCATCAACTTGCCCATGAGCTGTCCAAAGCGATAGTTTGTTCGAAGTGGAATCTCCCGAGAGGGCGCTACTATCACAATCTTTGACCTCGTCCTCTTCAGCACGAACCATAATGGGACGAGCGTGCCCCAATCCATCGGGATGTCTGACGCAGGTCCTGAGGCGGTTCCATAATTGGCTCCGACCACTGGGAGGCGCTCTGCCTCCGACTCTCGAACAATTTTCTCCGCGAACTCTCTATCGCAACTTGCGCGGAGAGAGACGGAGCGTTTCGAAGAACCCTTCAGTTGGCCTGAGGAGTTCTCGGACGTGACCACGGCGATCCTTGCCAGGAGCCGCAGATTGTGAGGGCTTGCAAGGACGATCGTGTGAGGCCTGACTCTACTAATTCTACGCGCAAGGACCCGCATTGCTTGGCGAGTCTCCTCGAATCTGGGCAACATCGAGCTTGACGCAAGCTCCGGAATTATCTCTCCTCCGTGAGGAGCAATGCATGAGTAGACCAGCGTCATCCGGGATCAGCAATCTCGCTCTAGCAAACCGAAGTTTAAGCTATTGGTGGTCCCAGAAAAAGCCGAGAGGATGAGAGACGCTCTGGACATGAGAGTGCACAAGACCATCGTCAATCCCTAGATATCCTATTCCACCGGAAGATCCAAAACGAGAGCTTGGAGGGCAAAAGGATTATACGGCCGATTGACCGCCAGTTCCCAATTAGGAACGCATAACAGCTTATGACAGAGCATGCTCCAATGCCGGCCCCCGCGCAGGCTCAACATGAAGTCGAGCCTCATGTTCAGCACAGGAATCGGATACCGCTAGCGTCTCCAATAATCGATGCTGAGATGAAGGAGGCGGCGCTCGCCGCGCTTGAGAATGAGAAACTTGTGATGGGCGAGAGCGTCCACAAGTTCGAAGAAGAATTCGCCAGATTCTGCGGGACGAAATACGCGGTTTCGACAGCTTCAGGAACGGCAGCACTATCGATCACTCTACAAGCCCTAGGCATCAGCCATGGCACCGAAGTGGTCACTACTCCCTTCTCTTTCATCGCAACAGCCAACGCGGTCCTCCACGCGGGCGCGGAGCCTGTCTTCGCAGATGTGGAAGACTCGGGAATAAATCTCAGTCCGGGCAAGGCTCGGGCGCGGGTCGGTCCCAAGACCCGTGCGATCATCCCCGTCCATCTCTACGGTCATCCTTCGGCCATGGACGAGTTTCTCGAGATTTCCCTCGAGACCGGTCTCAAACTCGTCGAGGATGCATGTCAAGCCCACGGGGCCGAGTTTGGAAGTAAAAGGGTCGGCTCGATTGGCGAAGCGGGATGCTTCTCATTCTATCCGGCGAAGAATATGACCGTGGGGGGAGACGGTGGAATGATCACCACGAACAATGCGGAGCTCGCAGAGGCAGCCGGGAGCATACGGGATTGCGGCCGAGACAAGAACAGCAAGTACTACATGGGCCGGATAGGTTATACTTCTAGACTCAACAGTGTCAACGCGGCGATTGGCAGGGTCCAGCTGAGAAGGCTACATGGCTGGAATGAGGCGAGGAGGCGCTTGGCCGCCCTTTACAGAAGACATCTCGAAGGCGTCGATGGAATCGTCCTACCTCCCGCTGAGAGGCAGGGCGAGAAGCCGGTCTATCACCTATTCGTAATCCGGACGAGAATGAGAGAGCAGGTGAAGAAGCATCTGGAGAAGAATGGAATCGAGACGGGGGTACACTACCCTGTGCCGATCCACCTTCAGACACCGTACAGGCAGGAGTATGGCTACATGGAGGGAGCCTTCCCGCTGAGCGAATCGCTCTCGAACGAGGTGCTGAGCCTGCCGATGTATCCAACACTGCAGGAAGATGACGTGGTCAGGATCTGCAGCATTCTGAAAGACACGTTAAAGCCTTAGACTGGCCCCAAGAAGTTGGATCAGTAGTCTATCTTCGTTTCAGTAGCGAAGAGGTTAGTAGAATCGAGGGCAGTAGTATTGCTGCGCCAACAAAGAATATGTTTTGTATCCCTTGGTTACCTCCTTCCTCGGCCACAAATCCGCCTAGGATATTACCGACCGCCATCCCGATACTCAGGACGACACTGTATATCCCGTTGGCTGAGCCGCGTCTCGCCTTGCCAGATATGTCGCTGACGTAGCTGAGAATCGCAGGTGCGATTGCAGAGGCCATGAAGAAGAGCGGTGCAAGATACAAAGCATACTGGAGAAAGTTCGGAAAAGACCATCCGAACAGGACTAGAAATCCCAGCTCGCCGATCGCGCCCATGATCATGATTGATCTTTGTCCTGCCTACCTTGTCGGATATGTGGCCGAAGACTATCGCGCCTAGCGCAAATAGTCCGCCGATCACCCCGAGAAAGATTAGCATCTGTCTGGTTACTGTGAAGCTTGCACTCGCGAACGCCTTCGGCAACAGGAAGTACATTCCCAGAACAATCGTCTGGCCAAGCCAGACGGGAAGAACGGGCCGAAGCCGCGCGCCGATTCGCCTGTGACGGACCCCGGGCTGGTTCAGCTCAAAACTCCTCACAGGCTCGACGAGAAACTTTGTCGCAAGAAGAGAGGTGGCGAAGAAGATTCCCGATGTCACCCAGAAAGCCTCAGACAGTCCATAGTGACTGTTTGCGAACTCGTTGATCAGGAGGGAGCCGAGACCGAAGCCGAGGCCATACCCGCCGAGGTTTGCGAGATCGAAGCCTCCCATCTTCGTTCCCCTGCTCGTCTGTTTCGTCGCATCGCCTAGAAGGGTGAGTGATGTGACGGCGGCCATGGCAGCGGATATGCCCATCAGAGCATGGAGTAATGAAACATTCAACAGATTCTGGGTGAATCCGATAGCCGCGGTCAGAACCGTTATCGTCGCCATTCCTGCCAGGTGGAGTCTCTTCCTGCTCACCTTGTCGGCCAGTCGGCCAACGGGCATTGCAGAAAGCGCCTCGGCAATGGGATATAACGCGAGAATTATCCCGACCTGGAACGGTTGGGCGTTCAAGTAAAGAGGGAAGAGTATGGTTATTGAGCCGAATCCTATCCGGGTGAGGAATACTGCCAGGTAGAGGTATAGAATCATCCTTAGGCCGATCTTCTTGGGCATGGCAGTATCAGTGGCTACAGGTTGACCGTTCCGGGTTCTGCTCGTAATAGGCTATCTGGTCCATGGAGAGATATGGACGGGGGACGGACCCTTGCAGATACGCCCCCCGACGAGCCTAAGCTTCTAGAACTTGCGGGATAGCTGCAGAAGGTTCAGTCCAACATTGCTGTCTCTTGCTTTCTCCAGCTTTCCGGGAAGCCTGGCAAGATTAACCTCTACCATATTGGCCAGAGACCCCTCCTCCAAATGTCCTCCGATGACCGAAAAGTCCCGTCGGCCCAACGTCGCATGCGCGTGGGGCAGGGCCTGCTGGTTCATCGTCGACACGTTCCCTGATAGGGTGAGAATCTCCAAGTCCTCGTCAAACGTCTCGTACTTGTAGGTCCTAGTATCCTTGAAGTCGTAGTGGCCGAGTTTCGCCCTGTACAGGGATCCTATACCCTCGAAGAAGGCTGCGCGTATTTTCTGTGAGTCCGCGAACTGTTTCAGCGTCTTCAATATGTCCTCCCCCTGTTCTAGGCGGAGGACGAAACTGGATCCCTGTTCAGTGTAGAGCATCGCGCGGCTCCGATAGGATCGTCAAAAATTTCTCCGTAGGCGGTATCCTTCAAGACGAGAGTGGGACCGTGGCAGAGCCGTAGGGAACAATGGCCACGTCCCGGTCGTACAGTTTCGAATCGAGCGACCTTAACGCATCGTCTATTGTTCTGTAGAATCTGATCCGGGTCTTGCCAAGGAACTCTTCCACAGCGGAGGGTGCCTTGGGGGAGACTACGAGGAAGTCGGCTTTTGGATCATCCAGGGCGAACCGGTTCGGCTTCTGCGACGCCTCTGTGACTTTTCCTGCCTTCGCTCTCTTCTTCAGATCCTCCACGATCGCCGAGGGCTCCATCTTGCCATAGGTCTCCATCTCTCTTCTGAAAGCCTCACTCCCAATGCCGTTCTCGAGTGAGGCGAGGAGGACTATTGCGGGCTTGGGCTGGCTTCCTTGAGGGACAAGGCCAGTTGCGAAGGCGGAGGCCTTGAAGGCCTGGTACAGGTTCTGGCCCATGGGCCCGTCGGCTCTCGTCAGGACCAGGGGTGAGGGGCGTGACTGGACGGTGTGGGCTCGACGGGAAAAGTTTTCTGCAAGTTGTTGGTGGGCGAGATTCGGGTCTCCGTAGGCCGCCTTGACCAAGGTGCCGTTCTGGTTATAGACGAAGTCTAGAATCCTGTGCTCGATCTTCATGAAATCCTTGAGGATGCCTGGGACTTCGTTCATGTCCTCGCGTAGCAGGTTTCCTTTGATCATGAGTTCGCGACAGCCGGGGTTTCCGATCACGTTTCCGTGGTTTATGGTGATCGTCTTTAGGCCCGAGCAGCCGGGGAGGAGCGCTTTGGCGCCGCCCTCGTAGCCTGCGAAGTAGTGGGGCTGGACGTTCAGCGACGAGATGAGGAGATCACGGTCGAACAGTTCCTTGTTCAGCTCTACAGGAGTTCCTCGGCCGGTGACGCCGATCCACTCGTACTTGCTTGACGGATTCTGAGTCGAACTCACCCTGATGCCCTTCTCGTATTTCCTGTAGATTTCATCGCCTAGAATGTTTCGGATGAACGACATGTCTGCGGGAACGTGGGTGCCGCAGGCGAAGATGATCTTGATATCATCAGTCTTGGGCTCGATGAGGTTGATCAGGTGTCTGATGAAGGGAGACTGTTTTCTGGTCGAATCGCTGAGGATTACAGCCGGGCTCCAGCCGTTCTCTCTCTCGAAGGGCTTGGCTCCGACCGGGGAGGCCATCGCCTCCCTGAAGGCTAGGTCAACGGGCTTGCTTGGTAGGGGGCCGGCCTGGACGTATCGAAGCTTGTCCGGCGTGAGAAGCTTGCTGCCTCCGAACTCATCCAAGACCGAGAGGCTGACTGTGGTAGTCAAGGACGGATGACTGGGAAAATGGTCCTTTTCACGATTTAAGCGTTAACGAATGCGCTTGAATGCTCGTGTCTTTTGCGTCAAAGAAAGGGGACCGCCCTGGGTTATCAGGGCGGGGTATACCCGCGGCTCGAGCTGGAAGTCGTGGTGGTTGTGCTCTTGTAGGTGAATCCTAGGAATCCTCCGATGAGGCCTAGGATGAGGCCGATGAAGTTCATCGACAGTATGGAGAAGACGAGCACTAGTGTGCTGCCTAGTTTTCTCTGGGCCGCGTTGTTGTACAGCAACCAAGATCCTACCAGTACGAGTATCCCTGCGATGCTGCCCCAGATCAGGAGCAAGTCGCTCGGGAAGCCTGGTACGAGGAGCGATGTGATGGTACTGGCTATGAAGGCGCCGACGAGGGTGAATATCCCTGCGAGCAGTGATAGCGCGAAGGCTGCTGTTGGCTTTGGCTCTACATTAGCTGCCAAGGTCATCCCTACAAACTCCTCCCTGTCGAAACTATCAATCCACTGTAACCAGAACCAATGGGGAGTGTGAATCCACACCACTGTGCCGCAACATAGAATCGGCAAAACATGTCACGTCCCATGAAACGAGCCTTATTCTCGACTGCGGTCGAGAAAAACCCTGGCTTCTTGTGCTGGGTTCCATCATGGATATACCAGCAGGTACCTATGGAGAGATTGACCCCGGCCTTCCCGGGGGGCACTGTCATAGATGCAGCGCAAGTCCGATGAGAATCTAACGAGAGTATACAATGCACTAGCGAACCCATACACGCGACGGATAATCCAGATATTGAGAGAGAATGGGAGGGCGGGTTTTAAAGAGCTGCACGACTCTCTCAGAATAAGTGTCGGCGCGCTTCATAATCACCTCGACACTCTGGAAGGGCTCGTGACGCTAGGAGCTGACAAGATGTACAGTCTCACAGACCAGGGACGAACGATCATTGATGCTCTAAGCGTCAGGGACCAGTCGGGAATTAGCAATTCCGCCGAGAATCCCGTACACGAATCACGTTTTGGATTTATCTTCCGCGAGCTTCTTTTCGGCAGAGCATTCTTTAACTATCTGAGCCAGGCTCCGGGGAGAAGCTTCCCGTTCGCCCTCACCGTGCTGGCGCTCGGCGGCTACATATCATTCCAGACAAACCTCGAGCCAATACTGCTGTTCTATCTCAAGCCGACGCCAGGAATCGGACAGGTGTGGTTTCTTCTCATGTTTCCACTCGGCTGGTTCATCACATTCGGAGTATCGGATCTTCTGTGCTATGTCTTCTTCCACAAGAGAGGAGGGGAGCAGATCCTCATTGGCAGCTCGGCTCTGTCAATGTTGCCGCTCTTGCTTGTACCGGGCCTAATTCTCTTTGTTCAACCCATTTCCGGTATTATACAGTCCGCGACGGCCATGACGATTCTCATCCAATTGGTTGTACAGATCTGGGTGATCTGCCTTCTTTCCCGCGCGATTTCAACAGCCAAGGGTCTCCGGATTGAACAGACTGCGCTCGTCAGCCTCGCTGTTATGTACATGAACATAACAGCGGTCATCCTGGCACTCCAAGTTGGACTATTCTAGAACTCTAGAATCGCTCTTCTTCAGGGTTCAAAACGAAGATTATTCCAAGACCCCGGCTACACCGAGGTTGTTATTTGTGACATATTTCGATCAATTAGGGTCCCCCGAATGAGATATCGGACCCTCGGCAAAACAGGGCTCAAGGTGAGCGAGGTTGGATTCGGAGCATGGGCGATCGGAGGCAACGCGTTTGGAAACAGCTACGGACCCACCGATGACACGACATCCCTTGAAGCTGTCAGGAGGGCCATAGAGCTTGGGTGCAACTTCTTCGATACCGCAGACGCATATGGGCACGGGCACAGTGAAGAGCTTCTGGGCCAAGCCCTCAAAGGACGCAGGGACGATGTCGTCATCGCAACCAAAGTTGGGGCCGACTTTTATCACGATCCTCCAAGAATGAACTTCAACTCGGACTATCTCTCGTTCGCCCTTACAAAGAGCTGCGAGAGACTCCGAACTGACCGTGTCGACCTCTACCAGCTCCACAATCCTCCCATCCAGCTATTGAGGAGCGGAAAGATTTTCGAGGGCCTTGAGAAGCTGGTCGACGCTGGAAAGATACAATGCTACGGGATATCGATACACGATCCAGATGAAGGGCTTTTAGCGATGAAAAACGGACGACCAGCAACCATCCAAGTAGTATTCAATATGCTGCGTCAGGAGGCCAAGAACAGACTATTCGAGGCAGCCCGGCAGAACAACGTAGCAATCATCGCCCGAGAACCACTCGCCAATGGTTTCCTCGCCGGGAAAATTTCGGACGACTCGAGCTTTCCGCCCGGCGATATCCGGTTCAACTTCCCTCGAGACTATTTTCACTCCCTCGTAAAAGCAGCGCAAAAACTGAGATTCCTCGAGTCGAAATCGCGGACATTGGCCCAGGCGTCAATACGATTCGTTCTCGACCATAGCGAGGTATCGACGGTCATACCCGGTGCGAAGACCCGTCAGCAGACAGAAGAGGATCTTCAGGCCTCAGAGATCCCATCTCTTACGGGAGAAGAACTTCTAAGAATCCGAATCCTCAGAGACGAAGGATTCGCCTAGAATCCACAAGAGGGAATTCTACTCGACAAGATACCTCCTCAGACTTGCAAATAGGGAAAGTTACTCCCCCGAAGACGCTCAGGCCGTCTCGGAACAGATTCGGAAGATTCTGGGATCCAAAGAGAGCGCTAGCCACTTCCGAATAAGCACCCAAGCCTTGGAGTTCAACCTGTTCGCGCGAGACGAAGCCGAGCTCCAAGAGAGAATTAGACTCCTTGAAGAACACGGACATAAGATTTTGTCGACGAAAATCCTAGACACTCCACCAGTCGCGATTGGCGAAGCGGAGGCACTAAGCGGGGGCATCAACCTCTTCAACGAGGAAAGATTCTGGGAATCCCACGAAGTACTAGAGAGCATATGGCGCGTCTCAGAAGGATCAGAGAAAGAAGCGTTGCACAGCCTGATTCTCATCGCCGCAGCATTTGTGCACTTTCAGAAAGGCGAGCCTGACATCTGCCTATCCGTGCTTAAACGGGCTACAACGAGAATGCCCATGGGATCGAGTCGCATTCCCATAGACTTTACGAAACTTCGGCAGAACGTCGATTCTATTCTGAATTCGGGACGAATCCAATTATTCAAGATCTAAGGTGACGAATGACAGCCTCGCCTTTTCTACCGGAGTCGACTGAGAATCCCTGGCCTTCTTGGCCGGACAGGAACCATCCCCAGGAGACTAACTCTTTCGAAATAGTACTATGTCAGCGACGACCCAAACTGTGATGGCCAAACCCCCTGCTAAGAGAACTCCTGGGAATGGGTAGGCCCAGTAGAGTGCGATGCTGACTAACAATATGAACAAGACTACACCCACGTCCGAAACGAATCTCTTACTTGGCTGGTCCAACTGGCTTCGCGTTCTCCGAGGGCATTATCTTGCCTTACCTGTTTATGGTGAAACTTTCGAATTGTAGCTTAGATAAGCTCTATCCCAACGCATCCAGGAGCGGATTATCCGGTGATAGATCTCAATAGAAGGAGGATGTTCCGCTTTCTCTCCCTCATTCTCCTCTTGCTGTAATTGTACCACTCCGGTCCGTATGGAATGTACTCGCTTACTTTGAAACCGTCTGCGATCAGACCTGATTTTAGATCGTCCCTTATTCCCTTCAGCATTTGAAACTCGAAATCTGACTTGTGGTCATGACTCAGATTCTTTGCCTCGGCAATCATTTTCCCGTCATGAGTGGCGATTGCAAAGAATTCGCCTTGTTCGAATAGGAGATTCATCGAGCGCTCGTAATTCGCGTTGACGTCGCTTCGACGCTTGTAGGCGACCTCCCCGGTTTCCGGGTATGCTCCTTTCACCAGCCGTATCTTGCCCCCTCGCGGTAGAAGATCCTTGAGGTCGCTCTCGGTGCGCTTCATGTTCGCCTGCAGGCACATACCCAAGGTCTTGTGTGAATCCAGAAGCTCCCGGTAGGCCGCAACTGTGGCCTCTGTGTATGGAGAGTTTTCCATATCGATCCAGACAAACCGTCTCTCGCCTTCGGCCTTCTCCAGTATTTTGGAGAGTAGGCTCTTGAACAGTGGCGCCTCTAGTGCCAATCCTATCTGTGAGGGTTTGACCGATATGGTACCCTGAATCTTCTCACTCTGGATGACGTCTAGGAGTTTTAGATATTCCTCGGAGTATTCCTGGATGAGTTTCCTATCTGGAGTGTGTTCTCCGAGGCGGTTGAGTATTGCCGTTACCTTTCTGTTGTTCGCATCATGTGCTGCATTTACAGCGTCCTCAATTGTGTACCCTGCAATCCAACGCTTTGCGATCCGGTAAAAGAGACGCTCGGTAAGCTTTGTCATGCAACGAAGATCTCAGACTGTTCTTGATAGGAGCATTTCTCAAGTTCAAACGTTCTCAATAAAAGCTTCGAGGTCACTTGCTACCAAATCTTTTCTAGAATCCCAATGATATCAGCGGACTGTTCAGGGCTGCCAGCGTCCCGCGCGATCGTCGAAAAGTCGGACTTTTCGATTCCATAGTCTCTCAACCTTTTAGAGAGGTCAAGCTCTCGAACAAGCTCTGCGACCCCCTCTGCTGCAGACATAGCCACTTCTTCCGGTCGCCCTTCCGTCGGCTTTCCCTCTGCTCTCGCGATGGCTACCAGTCGCTTCGGGTATCTTTTTGCTTCCATACGCATCACTTCCGCAAGCGTCAGACATGAGGTGATGCCGTGGGGTATGTTCCAAGTCGCGCCAATTACTCTACCAATGGCGTGGCTTATGCCTGTTCCAACGCTCAACGCTCCGGCGTCGGACAGCCATGCGGCAATCTGGCAGGCCAGCCTGAATCTGAGGTCTATGGGTTCTTGGAGTGATCTTTTGAGGTTCTGGAAGAGAAGTCGAATGGCTTCGAGAGCGAGAACATCAACGTAGGGCTGATGCCTCGGAGAGCATACAGCTTCTACTGCGTGATCGAGGCTCCTGATCCCCGTCGATGCCCAGAGCCAACTTGGCGTCGGGACTGTCAACTCCGGGTCTAGAAATATGAGTCCAGGAACCATTCGGACGTCTCGAAACCCGGTCTTTCTCTTCAGCTTCTCATCAGTCATTCCAGCAGCATGCGAGAACTCTGCGGCCGAGAGAGTTGTGGGGATGGCAAGATGGGGCAGGGAGCTGTGACGGAAGTTTTCCGAGATTTCCTTGACAACAATCTTGGTCGCGTCGATCGGGCTACCTCCTCCCAGGCTAACCAACGAGTCGGCCCTCGCTTCTCTTGCGGCTTTTGCTGCTAGCTTTATCCCGCTCTCTGGAGCGTGCTGTCTTATTTCGGAAAAGACACCCGCCAGCTTTCGTCTGGCAACTTGTTCCAATCGGACGACTAAGTCAGTCTTGTTCGCTATTGTATGTCCCGTTATCACGAAAGGTCTTTGCGATCCTATTCTGTCAAGCTCGGAGCCGAGCTTGTCTATGACTCCCTGTCCGAAGTGAACCCGCTCGATGGGCAGGTAGGTGTACTCGCCAGGTGCGATATCGACTTGTTCCGGCGACAACTTCGCGAACAGAGGAGGTTGCGACTGTCTAATTCTTGATTTGAGGCATCCAGCTGAAGGGGTAGTTGGGATCGTCCAATCTCTCTGCGTTATTTGTGACTCTTAGCGGTCGTTTGGTTTCAACCATTATCGCGAGTTCATTGGTCGAGTCTTTTCCGAGGCTCGCTTCTATCGCGCCGGGTTGGGGTCCATGGTGGACTCCTCTCCTGTGTAGAGTGTAAGAGCCTATTTCTATTCCTCTGCGGCTGCCAAAGTCGCCGCTGACGTAGTATAGTATCTCGTCGCTGTCGATGTTGCTGTGATTGTAGGGTACTGGTATGGCTAGGGGGTGATAGTCGAGTTTTCGCGGGACGAATGAGAGCACGTCGAAGCCTGGAGCCTCGAACGTCTGATGGATAGGGGGAGGCTGGTGGACTCTGCCTGTGAGGGGTTCGAAGTCGTTGATGTTGAAGATCCAAGGGTACAGGTAGCCGTCCCAGCCAACAACATCTAGAGGATGGAAGTTGAAGATGTATGACATGAGAGCGTTCTCGACCTTCATGAGAACCTCATGCTCGCCCGTCTCGCTGTGAGACACCAGTTTCTCTGGGTGGCGAAAATCGCGGTCGGAATATGGAGCGAGCTCGACGAGCTGTCCGTAATCGTTCCGATAGCGTCGTGGTACTTCGATGGGACCGGCCGACTCGACTATGAGGAACCTGCTCTGTTTCGAGTCGAGGGTCATTCGATAGGTTGTTCCTCGAGGGACGATGATGAAGTCTCCTTCGTGGAAGGGAAGGAGACCGAACACTGACTCCAGAGTACCCTTGCCTTCGTGGACGAAATAGAGCTCGTCCCCTTGCGCGTTTCTAAAGAATGAATCCATCGAGCCATTGGGACGGACTGAAGAGATGAATGCGTCGTTGTTGTAGAAGAGAGGCTGACGTCCTTCAACCACATTGTCGGCTGATTCAAGATTCTTCGTGCGGATGTGGTGGTGCCGATGGGTGTCGGGTCTCCATTCGGACACGTTCAGGTCCCTCAGCTTCTTGATCTGGGCGACGCCTGTGGGAGCGTGCTCGTGATAGAGTGTGGAGTAGACTCCAGAGAAGGCCTCTGTCCCGAAAATTTCCTCATGGTACAGCGATCCATC
>WNEX01000654.1_pt1 | contig 16578 bp, 9 predicted proteins | sample 5399841 | NCBI WGS metagenome assembly WNEX01 (sample SAMN13153337, study PRJNA577476) | soil metagenome | isolation source: 40 cm grassland meadow soil 2 days after 1st rain plot 5 | place: USA:California | collected 2015-09-18 | reverse complement strand
AGCACATCTGGGACGATCCGATCGTGACCGAGGTGAAGCCGCTCGAGGCCTTCTATCCGGCCGAGGAGTACCACCGCGACTACTATCGCCGCAACCCGAACCAGGGCTACTGCCGCGCGGTGATCGCGCCCAAAGTGGCCAAGGTCCGCAAGCTCTATTTCGACAGGCTGAAGCAATCGGCGAATTGAGGAGACACGATGCGCTGGTCGATATTTGCGCTGCTTGTCGCGGCGCCGGTGTTGGCGGCGGCCCAGGCGCCGCCCGCCGGCGCGAGTGAGCCGTTCGTGGTGGAGTATTACTACAAGACCCGCTGGGGCTTCGCCGACGAGTTCATCCGGCTCTTCAAGAAGAACCACTTCCCGGTATTACAGCGCGAGATCGCGCTGGGGCACATCCAGCGGGTCACCGCGGAGGCACCGAGGTTCCACGGGACCGAGGAGGGCCGCTGGGACTATCGCATAACGATCGTGTGGAAGAACGCCGCCGCACCGCACGAGCCGTTCCCCGAGGCGGAGCTCAAGCGCCTGTTTCCCGACCAGGACACGTTTCGGCGCGAAGAGCAGCGGCGTTTCGAAATCCTCGCCGCGCACTGGGACCTGCCGGTGGTCAGCGTGGATCTGACGCGGCCGTAAAGGCGGGCCGGCTCTTTCCGAGATACGTCCGCACGAGCGGAGCCACGCGCCCGCGCACCAGAGCGGACTTGAGCCGCTCCCGTTCATCCGGCGCGACCTCCACCAGGTACCGCTCGCCGCTCCCAGCTCCCTCCTTGATCGCGACGGGGATCCCGTCTCGATACAGGATCCGGTTCGTCGCAACCCCGGCGAGCACGTCTCCCGGCGTCACGATCCCTACCAGGTTGAGCGGGTCGGCCCCGCTCACGGCCACCAGCTCCCCGCGGGGCTCCTCGCGCCGCACGCGGCGGAGCAACCCCACGGCTTCCGGCAGGGCGTATTGCTCGCCCGAGAACCCGCCCACGAAGCGCCCGCCGCGAATCTCGCCGCGCGCCTCGAGCCGGCGGTACACCCGCAGGATGTCGCGCCACGGCGTGAGCAATGTCTCGCGCGTCACCAGCCGACGGAACACCACCCCGTAGCGGCGCAGCAGCTGCCACGCGACCGCTTCCGCGACGGCCTCTTCCTGGAGCGGCGCTGCCGGGCGCCGCACCCGCGACCACCGGCCCGCCGTCTCGACCCCGAACGGCGCCACACGCCCCCGTCGCCGGAACCCACCCCCCCCGATAGGGCGGCGCCGGTCGGACGGCACGAGCAGCGCTCGCAGCCCGGCGAAGCTGTCCGAGGTCACGAGCCCCCACGCGACCAGCTCCCCGAGTCCCTTCTCGACTTCGGTGCGTAACAGTCCGGTCGCGTTCGTGAGGTCGCCAAAGAACGACGCGCCGCGCTCGTCGAGCGCCTCGAGCACGGCCCGGGCCGAGTGTGACAGTGACAGGTGCGCTGGATCGGCCTGCACCGTCAGGGACTGCCAGACCACTCCCCGCTCCCTGCGAAACAGCGCAATCGGCGTGGTGCGAATCGGCCCGGCTTTGTGACCCCCCCCGTTCGACGGCGCCGCCGGCGACAACCGGCCCCAGGCGATCTCCCCGGACAGGCACAGGCCGTCGAGCCACAGAGGGTCGTAGTCGCCGAGCCGCGCGGGGAGCACGTCCGCCTCCCAGGCCGCCGCCGGCGCCTCGTATCCGTCGAGCAGCTCGAGCACTGCACCAAGCCCTTCCGGCCCCTCGGCCCGGGCATCGGGTGCGGCGCGCTGCCACTCGAGCAGGAACCGCATGAAGTCCGCCGCCGTGACCGGCTCGATTTCCTGGCGCAGCCGGTCGAGCGTGTAGCGGTGGATGCGGGCGAGCAGGCGCCGCTCGCACCATTCGAGCTCCACGACGCCGGGAGTGAACCGGCCGCGCAGCACGAAGCCCTCGTGCTCGAGCGCGCCGAGCGCGAAGTCCACGTCCCCGGCCGGGACGCCCAGCGATCGTGCGATGTCGGCGGCCGTCGTGGGACCAACCGCCTCGAGCCGGCCGCGCACCAGCTCGCGCACCGCATCCTCGCGCGTCCATACCTTGGCCCGATCTCGTTCCGGCACCACCAGCGGCGGCTCGCACCGAGCTCCCGGGAACACCGCCTCCAGCATCGGCAGCCGCTCGGCGGCCACGCACAGGTGCGGGTCGTGCGACAGCATCCCCGCTCGTCCAGCTCTCGCCAGCTCCTCGAAATACCCTTGCTGTTCCGCGTTCCGCGTTCCGACTTCCGCGTTGGGAATGGCGCCCATCACGAGCAACGCATCGTGCAGCTCGTCGGCGCTCGCGACCTCCGGCCACGCCTCCTCCTTCACCCGATCAATCGCCGCCTGATCGAGCTTGCCCAGCTCCTCGGCGGTCTTCACGTCAAGGCCGCGCCGTGTGATCACGGCCTGAGTGCGGCGCTCCTCGAGCGGCGCGTCGTCGAGGAAGGCGTAGGGCTTGGCATTGATCACCTCGTGGGCGAGCGGCGACGGCTCCGTCGTGTCGCGCGCCACGAGCGTGAACTGTCCCGCCGCCATCCCCTCGAGCACGCCCTTCAGACCCGGGAAGTCCATCGCTTCCAGCAGACAGTCCGCGATGGTCTGCTGCACCAGCGGATGGTCGGGAATCTCCCGGTCCCCCACGAGGTTCTCGGGGCACGCGAGCTGGTCGGGGAACACGGCGGCCACCAGGTCCTCCGCGTCCATGCGCTGGAGCGGCGTGGGCACCTTCTTCCCGCCTCGCGCGCGCAGCACGGCGAGCGCCCGCGTCGCGTTCCAGCGCCAGCGCGAGCCGAACATCGGCGCGTCCAGCATCGCCTGCACCAGCAGGTGCTCCGCCGTCTCGGGCTTCAGATACTGGAACACGTCCTCGAGCGGGAAGCTGTGCTGGGGCCCGAGCGACAGGACGATCGCGTCCTCGGTGGCCGCGGCCTGGAGCTCGAAGTTGAAGCTGCGGCAGAACCGCTTGCGGAGCGCGAGTCCCCACGCGCGGTTCACCCGACTCCCGAACGGCGCGTGCAGCACCAGCTGCATCCCCCCCGCCTCGTCGAAGAAGCGCTCCAACACGAGCGTCTCCTGGGTCGGGGTGACCCCGAGGATCCTCTTCGAGGCCTCGAGATACTCGACCATCTGCCGGGCCGCGGCCTCGGGGACGCCCGGGATCTCGCGCGCGAGCCACGTAGTCGCCTCGCGGACGTCACCTAGCCGGGCGTCGACGTCCCGGCGCAGGCGAGACACCTCTTGCGATAGCTCCGGCGTGCGACCCGGCGCCTCCCCCAGCCAGAACGGGATCGACGGGGGCTGGCCCTGGGCGTCCACGACGCGCACCTGGCCCGACTCGATCCTCTCGATCCGATACGATCGGTTGCCCAGCTGGAAGATGTCGCCGGGCATGCTCTCGATGGCGAAATCCTCGTTGAGCGTTCCGACGAAGGTCTCTGTCGGCTCGAGGATAACGCGGTAGTCGCCGATGTCCGGAATCGCCCCGCCCGACGTGAGCGCGGCGAGTCGGGCGCCGCGCCGCGCGCGCAGCCGGCGATTCACGCCATCGTAGTGGACGTAGGCGCCGCGCCGCCCGCGCCGCGTCGTGAATCCGTCGGCGAGCATCTGCACCACGGCGTCGAAGTCCTTGCGCGACACGTCGCGATACGGGTACGCCCCGCGCACCAAGTCGAACAGGCCGTCCTCCTGCCACTCCTCGCACGCCACCGCGGCCACGATCTGCTGCGCCAGGATGTCGAGCGGGTGCGCCGGGATGATCAAGCGGTCGAGGCGGCGCTCCCGTGCGGCCCGCACCAGCGCGGCGCACTCGATCAGCTCGTCGCGCGACAGCGGGAACAGCCGGCCCTTGGGAACGGCGGCGAGATGGTGTCCCGAGCGACCTACGCGCTGCAACAGCGTCGCGATCGAGCGGGTCGAGCCGATCTGACACACCAGGTCCACCGCGCCGATGTCGATCCCTAGCTCGAGCGACGCCGTCGCGACCAGCGCCTTGAGCTTTCCCTCCTTGAGCCTGGTCTCCGCGTCGAGGCGCTTTTCCTTGGAGAGGCTGCCGTGGTGCGACGTCACTTGATCCGCGCCCAGCCGCTCGGAGAGATGCAGCGTCAACCGCTCCGCCAGCCGGCGCGTGTTCACGAACACCAGCGTGGTGCGATGCTCGAGGATCAGCTGGACCAGGCGCTCGTAGATCTCCTCCCACACCTCGGCCGCCATGACCGCCTCGAGCGGCGAGGAGGGAATCTCGATCGCCAGGTCGAGCGTCCGGGCGTGGCCGGAGTCGATCACGCTCGGGGCTTGGGACTCGGGGCTGGGGGCTCGTTTGGTGCCCACCAGAAACTGAGCGATGTCCTCGATGGGCTTCTGCGTCGCCGAGAGCCCGATGCGCTGGAGACGCCGCCCGGCGAGGTGCTCGAGCCGTTCGAGCGACAGCGCCAGGTGGCTCCCCCGCTTGTCGCGCGCCACGGCGTGGATCTCGTCCACGATCACGGTGCGCACGCCGCGCAGCATCTCGCGGGCGCGCTCGGACGTGAGGATGAGATAGAGCGACTCGGGCGTGGTGACGAGGATGTGCGGGGGCCGCCGCACCATCTCCTGGCGCTCCGCGCCCGGCGTGTCGCCGGTCCGCACCAGCGTGCGGATCTCCACATCCGGCAGGCACGATGCTTCCAGCGTGCGGCGGATCTCGGCAAGGGGCTCTGCCAGGTTCTTCTGAACGTCGTTCGAGAGCGCTTTGAGCGGCGAGACGTACACGACCTGCGTGCCGTCGGTGAGGGTGCCGTCGAGGCCCTGACGCAGCAGTGAATCGATGGCGGCGAGAAAGGCCGCGAACGTCTTACCGGAGCCGGTGGGCGCGGCGATCAGGGCGTTCCGGCCCGCCTGGATGAGTGGCCACGCGCGCCGCTGTGGCTCGGTGGGCTCGCGGAATCGCGACCCAAACCAGCGCTCGATGACGGGGTGAAAGCCAGACAACGACATACTCAAATATGGCGAAGATTTACCGAAGCAGCGACACCCCTCGCGCCGCGGCGATCCGCTCGACCGTCTCCCCAATCTTGTTGTTCGGGGTCGACGCGCCCGCGGTCACTCCCACGGTCAGGGGCCCCGCAGGGAGCCACCCGCTCACGCGCCGCTCCTGCGTGGCCCCCGGAGGGCGGAACCGGATCGTCCCGGCCTCCGGGTCGATGCAGCTCGCATCCTCGATGTGATAGGTCGGCGCCTTGTCGTGGCAAATGGCGGCGAGGTGCGTCGTGTTGCTCGAGTTGTATCCCCCGATCACGACCATGAGGTCGAGCGGCTCGGCGATGAGCTTCAGCACCGCATCCTGACGGTCCTGCGTGGCCGAGCAGATCGTGTCGAACGTGCGGAAGTGCTCGGGCAGCGCGGCCTCACCGTACCGCTGCGCCATGCTCCGCCGGATCTCGGCCGCGATGGCGAGCGATTCCCCGGAGAGCATCGTGGTCTGATTGGCGACGCCCACGCGGACGAGGTCGCGATCGGGATCGAACCCGGGCGACAACTTGTCCGCAAAGAGCTCAAGGAACCGCTCCCCGCTCCCCGCTCCCTCGATGTAGGCGCAGACTTCACGCGCTTCCGCCATGTCGCGCACGACGAGGTACTTCCCGCCCGGGTATTTGGTGACTTGGCTCGAGGTGGCCTTTGTCTCCTCGTGGTAGTACTTGCCGTGGACGACGGCGGTGAACCCGTCCTTCGCGTAGGAGTCGACGCGCTTCCAGACGTTGAGCACCGATCCGCACGTCGTGTCCACGAGGACGCATCCGACCGCGCGCAGCCGCTCGAAGTCCTTCACGGTGACCCCGAAGGCCGGAAGAATGACGACGTCCGCGGGGGTGATCCCGCGGAAGTCGAACTCACCTTCGTCCGGCCGGTGCAGGAACTCGACCCCCATGCTCTGCAGCTTCTTGTTGACGTGCGGATTGTGGATGATTTCGCCGACCAGGAACACCCGCCGCTCGGGGAACTTGGTGCGGGTTTCGTAGGCGTATTCGACGGCGCGGTCCACTCCGTAGCAGAACCCGAACTCGCGGGCGAGTTTGAACGTGAGGTCGCCCATCGTGAGGACGTAACCCTGGGCGCGAATGCGATCCACCACGCGGCTGTGATAGTCCGCCGTGAGCGCACCCTCGATGTCGCTCTTGAGGCCGAAGCCGCGTCGAAAGTAGGTCTGCTCCACGAGGTCAATCTAACCGCGCGCCCCGCCCGTCGCGCACGGCGTCCATGACGCGCTGCACCGCGAGGCCGTCGTAGAACGTGGCGGGCTCCCCCGCGGCGCGCCGACCGTCGAGCAGGGCCACCAGATCCCGCATCAACCGCACGAACGAGCGGGCCCACATGTTGTTGGGAACCGTCTGCTCCCACAGATCATCGGGGACGCTGGCGTCCTCGAGCGGCCCGCCCGAACGGCCCACCTCGAGCGTCGTCTCGCCCGTCAGCACGAGCGTGCCGTCGCGGCCCGTGACTTGGGCGAAATGCCCGGGCCCGTGCGCCCCCACCGTCGTCAGCGTGATCGTGGCGACCGCGCCGCTCGCGAGCCGCATCACGAAGCTCGCGTATTCGTCGGCGGTCACCGCATGCCGCACCCGCCGCTCGTCGGAGCGCTCGGACACGAACGTGGCCGTCCGGCCGCTCACTTCGACGACCTCACTCCCGGTCCAGAACCGGCACAGGTCGATGAGGTGCGACCCGACCGCGCCCAAGATGCCGCCCCCTCTCGCAGCATCGTACCACCAGCTCCAGGGAGCATCGAACGCCTGCGGCCGCCCGTCACCGCGCAAATAGGGCCTGAGCACGAGCTCGAGATGGAGAACCGGGCCGATGGTGCCCACCTGGATCAGCTGCCGCACCTTGCGCCGATTGGGCTCGTAACGCAGCTCGTGGTCGATGCGGGCCAGCCCGCGGCTCCGCTCCGCGACCTCGAGCATCTGCTCCGCCTCCCGGACCGTGAGCGCCATCGGCTTCTCGCACAGCACGTGCTTCCCCGCCTCCAGCGCCGCGATCGTGTGGCGCGCGTGGGCATCGGGCGTAGAGGATACGATGACGAGGTCGACCTCGGGAGCGCGGGCGAGCGCTTCACCGCCCTCGAATGCGTTGGGAACACCGAACTCCGCCGCGACGGCGCGGGCGCGCTCCACGCTCCCGCTCGCGATCGCCGTCACCGCGACACCCGGCACGAGGCGCAGCGCCGGGATCTGCACCCGACGCGCGAACCCCGTGCCGATCAGCCCGACCCGGAGCGTCACGGTCTTGCCCAGCAGGAAACGCTGTCCGTCTCGAGCGGCACCGCGTCGAACGACGCTTCGAGCGCCACGCGCCCCGCGGCCATCGTCTCATGCCCGGTGCCACGCGCGACGACGGTAAAGACGTGGGCGGTCTCCCGCACCTCGACCGCGCCGCTGTCGAGCGGCAGGCCGTGCGCCACGGCGTTCAGCATGTAGCGCACGCCGACCGTCCCGCCGCGCGGCGACAGGGTATCGCCCCGCTGCAACAGCGGCCACGGGCCGCCCGCCAGCGAGTCGGTCCCGCCCCCACGCAGCCAGATGAACACACCGTTGCCGTCGCTCGACCCCTGGAGCACCAGCCCGCTCCGAGGACCGCCGCTGCAGTGGTGCGCGCGAGCCGGAGCTTCGAATCGGATCGTGTCCTTGGGCGGGCGGGCCACGAGAGCGCGGACCCGCCCCGCCTGCTCGGGCGCGCTGCCGCACGCCCCGCCCAGCAGGGCGAGTGGGAGGGCGACGATCTGGGCCGATCTCAGGGGGACGCTCGCGCGCTCGGCGGGGTCGTGATGCCCAGTGTCTCGCGCGCGGCGGCGGGCACCAGGGTGTGCGGAGCGAGCGCCGCGACCAGCCGCGGAGGCAGGGGGTGTGGCTTCAGCCTTTTCCGGTCCACGCAGACCAGCACCATCCACCCCGCCGCCCCGAGCTGCGGCGGGTCGTCGCGCAGCACGTCGAAGTTGAGGGTCATCGACTTGGTGCCGACGCGGCCGACATACGTCGCCACGCGCAGCCGGTCGTCCAGCCGCGCGGGGAGGTAAAACTCGCTGTGCACCGCCTTGCGCGGCAGAAAGATGTCGTAGCGGTCGAACACCTGGGCATAGGCGAGGCCGCAGGCACGAAACAGCTCCGTTTCCGCGATCTCGAAAAAGCGGATGTAGGACCCGTAGAAAATGATGCCGGCGAAGTCCACGTCGGACCACCGGACATACTCTTCGATGATGTACGGCGTGGCGGGCATCGCTTCCCGAACGATGAAGCTCGAGCGGGAAGCTAGAGGGGGGCAAACGCCCACGCCAGGACGGCGCGGGGTTAGACGCGTGTGGCCGGTCCCTGGCCTCCCCGCCCGTTGGCCGGCAGCCCATAGGCTCGCAACCGGCGCCACAGCGTGGTACGGCTGATGCCGAGCCGTCGTGCGGTCTCCGCCAGTTTGCCGTGCGTCGCCTCGAGCGTGTCGAGGATGGCCTGGCGCTCGCGCTCGGCCAGCGTCGGACTGTCGCCGCCGTCCGGCAGGAACACTACTTCACCGAGCTCGAGCGAGCCCTGTTTCAGGGTTCGGGCTCGGCCGCCGAACGCCATGAGCCGGTCGCGCAGGTTCTCGCCCCGATGCGGCGTGCCGTCCGCGAGGGCGTCGAGCGTGTGCCGGGCCCGCTGGTTCGCATACAGCATCCGGCCGTAGGGGTCGAACACGACCACACCCTCGCTGAACGTTTCCATCACCGCCTGCCCGAGGGGGGCGAAGCCGGGTGGAGTGGGGAGACTGGGGTTCTTTTCTCTCGCAGCCATAGTCCTTGGATAGCCGAGTTGCTGGGTCAAAGTTCCAGAGAGCACCGCCATAAGCAAGACCCGCAGAGCGTCCAGAAGTCACAGCGCCCGGGCGGAGTCTTAGCGACGCCGACCCCGCCTGCCGCCCCGCGCCAGGCGCTGCCGTTCTCCCCGGGAGAGGCCGCTCAACTGGCGACGCAGGTCCTCCAGCGAGTCCGACCGCACCGCCTCCCGCTTGCCCCGCAGGACCGTGAAGCGGACCGGCCGGTCGAACGGGGGCAGATCCCGCGGTTGCAGGCGCCGCGCCTGGCCTTCCTTGAGGCGCAGCCGCACCACGCCGATCCCCTGCTCCACCTCGTAATCGACCGGCACACGGTCTCCGTAGAGGTGGGCAGATGCCGGGAGCGCTTCCAGCGCGTGCCGCTCAGCTTCGGGGACCACTTCGTTTACGTCGAGCACCAGCCGAGCGTTGATGAACTCATCCCACGAGCCGACCCGTGAGAGCTGGGCGCCGAGCCTGGCGCTCAAGTGCTCGGTCGCCGCTTGCGTGAGCCGCCCGCCCGAGCGCCGCCAGTAGAATCCGAGGCGCTCGAGGGCGCGCCGCACGCGTGCCTGATCCGGGTGTGGCGAGTGCCCGGCGAGCAGCGCCTCGACCAGTGCCGCCCGCGCCGCGTCGGCGAGGTCCGGTGGGAACGGGCTCGGGAGCGGCTCGACGTCGCGCTCGAGCAGGAATCCGAAATAGGTGACCGTCCGGACCCGCATCAAGCCCTCGTGCCGGCGTTGCCGCTCGAACACCACGGTGGGCGCGCCGCGCCGTGCGTAGCGGCGAATCGCGCGCTCGCTCAACTCGGTACCCTCTACGCTGGCGCGCGGCACGCCGAAGCGGTCGGCGAAGTAGCGCAGCGTGCCGGCGACGGCGCCCCAGCTCGAGCACACCGACCCGCGGCTCACGCGGGCCTCGCGGCCGTCCGCCGTCTCCTCGTCGATCACCAGGTCGAACGGCTGGATCTTGGCCACGAGATCCGCGAACGCCGCCAGGGTCTTCTCGCCCGCGTGGGGCAGCCGCCCGGGCAGTGGCAATTCGAGCTGGCGGTACACGGACGCCATCCCCAGAGCCACATCCTCGATCGCCTTGACGAGCACGCCGCGGTCTTCGGCCCAGCGATCGATGCTCTCGCGGAACAGGTGGCGGGGCAGCCCGTACACCTCCCCCAGATCACCGTGCTGGTTGACCGCTTCGGCGTAGACATTGTACGCCGTGAGATGATCGCTTCCGGAGACGATCAGGCCCCGCAGGTCTCGCTCCTCGCGGGTCATGCGGTGCAGCGACTCGACACTCGCCGCGACGGCCACCATCGGAACGAGCTCGGGATCGACGTGATAGAGCAGCTCGCCCCAGGGTCGCTCGACCGGCATCGCTTCCACCTCGCGGCCGTAGCGGGTCAGCCGCCCGCGCTCGATCAACCCGCGCTCGGTGAGCAGCGCCACGGCATCGCGGTACGCCTTACGGTCCAGCGGCACAGGCAGATCGAGCTCGCGCGCGTCCACGCCCAGCGCCGCGCAGGTGATTGCCACCCGCTCCGCGTCTCCGGCGAGCTGGAACTCCGGCGCCGTCGGCTCGAGCTGCTCGAATACGAGCTCCCGGTCGCTCAGGATGTAGACCTCGCCGCTCTCCACGCGGCCGTGCACGCGGCCGGCCATCTGGAGGATTTCGTTTGCGCCGAGGTACGCCCTCGTCAGCACGTTGCGACCCCGCTCAACGACATTGGCGTAGCGCGCGTCGTAGATCACCACGGTGTCCAGTCCGCGGATGTTGAGGGCGGACTGACCCGCCGCGGTCATCGCCAGCAGGAACGGGCGGCGCACCTGACCGTCGAGGAACGGTCGAATGACCCGGATCGGCTCGCCCCCGTGGTAGAACGCGGTCGGCAGTCCCTGCCAGCGGTCGCCGAGTTCTTTGGCGATCTGCTCCACTTCGGCGCGGGTGGGCACGAACACCGCCACGCCGCGCCGCTCCCGCAGGACGCGCTTCACGAAGCGATCGTTCAGGAACTCGAGCGGCTGCTGGGGCAGGACGCGCACATCGGCCGCCCGCGCGGGATCGAACGCCCGGGTCTCGAGGACCTCGACCGACCCCAGGTAGCGGGCGTAGAAGGCGGGATCCACGGTGGCGGAGAGCCAGATGAAGCGGCAGCCCGCCCGCTTGCCGAGCGCCAGGCACAGCTCGAGTTCCGCCGACGTCTGGTGGATCTCGTCCACCACCAGCGTGTCCCGCGCCGTGATGAGGCCGTCCTCGAACCAGCGGCGCGCGATCCCGGTCGTCACGATCACGACGTTCCACGTCGGCGTTTCGGGCGTGGCTTCGCGCTCACGGTTCACGACGCCGACCTTGAGCGGCGCCTGCAGAATGGTCGTCGCGATCGACCGGATGGCGAGCGTCTTGCCGGTACCCGTCCCCGCAACGATGCCGAATCCCGGCCCCGACGCCGCCAGGCGGCGGATGTCGTCCCCGTGCTCCCGCGCGAGCAGGGTGTCGATGTCGAGGCTCATCGCCAGCTCGATCGTTTCGCAAGCCGCGCGCGTCGGGGCGATCACCACGACCCGGCCGGTGGCGGGCTCCGCGGCGCGGAAAGCGTTGGGATCGGGGGGAAGGAAGTGGTCTCGGGAGACTCGCACGGTCGCAATATAGATTGGCGGAGCAGGGGAGAGAGGCTCTGCGCGCGACGAAAAGAAAACGGGAGGCGTGCGTGCGCGCCTCCCGTTTCGCGACCTTACCTGCCCACCTCAGTCATTGTCACCGTCGTAATCGTCGTAATAGGCGTGATGATGCCGACGATGCCGGGCCACGTAGCCGCGCCGCGCCACGAGCAGCGAGGGCCGGTACCGGTAGACGTGCGGCCTTCCAACGATCACGACGCCAGTCACGTACGGCCGCGGTACGCCGAAACCAACCGCGACGCTGACGCGCGTCTGCCCCGCCATGGGCGCGGCACCGAGCGCGAATGCCAGTCCAACTGCCAAGAGCACCCGTTCCGGGTGCGGAACCGGCGGGAGCGGGGAGTGTCACCTGCCCGGGTCACGACTGTCCTCCGCGCCGGCAACGGATCAACGTGAGGGCGGCGGCGTCGGCTGCCGCATCAGCCCTACGACTTCACCGGGCTCGGCGTGGCGTCCCTGGGCCTTCTTGGAGAAAATGCGGCGACCGTCGACCTCGACCTCGAAGACGCCGCCCGACGACTGGATCAGCTTCACGTCGGCGTGGGGGTAGGTCTTGCGAATTTCGGCCGCCAGACCGGCGGCGCGCGGCTCGTAGTTTCAGACGACGCAGTATTCGATCGTGACCCGCATGCCGTAAACGATAGTCGCGCTTGACAGGTCATGCCAAGGGGCCGACTTTGCTCCCAGCTTCCCCATGGCTGCCCTCTCCCGCCTCAAAGCGTCGCCGGGCCTGCTGGTACGGACGCTCGTCGCGCTCGGTGCCGTCGCGGCGATCGCCGCGGGGCTGGCGGCGTTCGCGACTCGACGGGTGCCGCTCGGCGCGGATGTCGCGGAGGAAATCGTGGTGCTCGTCGTGGTCGGCGCGCTGACCCGCCGCTACGGCATCGCCCTCCCGGGCAACGGGTTCGCCTCGTACATCCTCGGCGTCACGGCGTACGCCATCCTCGACCGTGGCTGGCCTTTCGCCGTCCTCGTCGCGCCGCTCGCGGTGGTCGCGGGCGACCTCGCACTGCGCCGTCTGCCCGTGGCCGCGGCGCTCGACAACGCGGCGCACCTCACGACGGGCGCGGCCCTCGCCGGGCTCGCGTACGCGCGACTCGGCGGGGCCACGGGCGCCCAGGCGCTCGCCGCGGGCAATCTCGTGCCCCTCGTCGTGTTCCTCGTCCTGCTTCCTTGCGTCGTGAACGGGACCTTCTACATCGAGTTGGCGCTCGGGCGTACGCTCGCCTGGGTCGACGCCGCACTCACCGCCCGATGGGAGGCCGTCGTCTACGCCTGCTCGGTGGGTCTGGCCCTCGCGTCCGTCGACCTTGCGCACGCGGGCCTCGACATGATCGGGCTTCTGGTGATCGGCGCTCTACTCGTGGGCGCCGCCGTCGCGAGCGTGTCGGTCATCCGGCGGGGGGTTCGCGCCGATGAGCTCGCGCTCATTCAGGGGTTGTCACAGGCGATGGCACGGGACATCAGCCTGGCGAAGAGCTTCCCGCGGATTCAGGAGCTCGCCCGACGCCTGGTCCCGTGGGAGCACATGGGCTTCGCGCGGTACGACGCGGGGACGAACGAGATGGAGCTCGTCGCGGACACGGCGACGGGCGATCGGGAGGGGCGAACGGTCCGCTTCGACGCGAATGCGGGGCTCGCCGGCGAGGCCGTGCGGCTGCGGCGGCCGGTCGTGGGCCACGCGGTCTCCCCCGAGCACGTGCTCGTGCCGGGGCGGGAACCACCCGGCTCGGAGGTGCTGCTGCCGCTGTACCACGCCGGACAGCTGGTGGGCCTGTGGAGCGTGCGGCACTCGGATCCCACCATGTACCGTGACGCCGACGCCGACTTGCTGGAGCTGTTGGCGCCACAGCTGGCGCTGATGCTCGCGATCGAGGGCTCGGTTCTGCCGGTCGTCGGGGCGTCGGGTCGCACGAGCGCTTACGTGCAGACCCTGACCGCGACGGCCGAGGAGATCCACGCCGCGAGCCAGGAGGTGGCGGCCTCGGCGCGGCGCGCCAGCCAGGGAGCCGCCCAAGCGGCGAGCCTCGTGAGCGCGCTGGCCCGCGACTCGGAGCAGCTGACCCAGCACGCCGGCGAGGTGGCTGCCGCGGGGGCCCAGACCCGCGATTCGGGTGCACAGATGGAGCAGACCACCGAGAAGGTCCGTCTCGCGACCCAGACGGCGGTCCGTCGCCTCACGGATCTCGGTGTGACCACCGAAGAGAGTGCCCGCGAGGTGCGGCGCCTGCGCGACGTGGCAGAGCAGGTCGAGAAGTTCTCGGAAACGATCGGCTTCATCGCGAATCAGACGAACCTGCTCGCGCTCAACGCCACAATCGAAGCGGCGCGGGCCGGCGTGCACGGCCGCGGTTTCGCGGTGGTCGCGGACGAGGTCCACAAACTCGCCGAGGCGAGCGGTCGAGAGGCGCGCAACGTCGGCAAATCCGCCCAAGAGACCCGCCGGGCGCTCGACCGGGCCGCGCAGCTGCTCGAGCGTGTCCGAGGCGACCTCGGAGACGTCGTGCGCTCTTCGACCGACTGGGTGCAGGACCTGACTCGAATCGCGGAGGCAGCGGGCGGCACGGCGCGCGCCGGGAAGCAGGTCGCGGAGCTGGCGCAGGGCATCAGCGAGCGGGCGGGCAGGATCAGTCAGTCACTCGAGCAGGCCAGGGCGGGTGCTCACGCCTCTACTCAGGAAGCCGAAGCCGTCGCCACCGCCGCCGCGGAACAGCTGCAGGCCATCGAAGGACTCGCTCACGGCGCGACCGAGCTGGCGGCGCTCGCCGACAACCTCGCCAGGGCCGTCCGGTTCGTGCGCGGCGAGAACGGGCGACAGTAGCTCGGTGACCCACGTCACCACGTCCGTTCTCCGGGGTTTCTAACCGGAGCCCGAGTTATTACCGTAGGGCCGGCCCTAGAGGAGAAGCCGGTCCGTGCGGACACTCGCGGTCCTGGGAGTAGCGCTCGCGTGCGGGACCTCCGGCCTCGGTGCGCAGCGCGCGCACGAGTTCGAGTTCGGCGCGTTCGGATCGTTCACACGCTACGACAGAGCCTTCAACCTCGACAACCGGATGGGCGGCGGCGGCCGGCTGGGCTATTTCTTCAGTAACGTCGTCAGCGCGGAGCTCGACGGGGGATATCAGAGCCCCAATCCGAAGACGGGCAGCGCCTCCCCCACACTCGCCCACGGCAGCGCGAGCCTGGTGCTGAATTTCGGCACCGCCCGCAACCTCTTCTATCTGCTCGGCGGCTATTCCCGGCTCGACTTCGAGAAGACGGCGCCATACCGCTTCACCGACGACGCCGTCCACGGCGCGATCGGCGACCGCATCTTTCTGGGCGACCGAGCCGCCCTGCGCCTCGAGGTGCGTGGCGTGTACGCGCCCAGCACGGGATTCGCCGGCGGTGACTGGGCGGGGCACGTCGTCGGCTCCCTCGGCTTGTCCGTCTTCACCCTGGGCGGCCCGGCAGCGGACACGGACCACGACGGGGTTCCCGACCAGCGGGATGTGTGCCCCGACACGCCCCTCGGCGCAGCGACGGACGCGCGCGGCTGCCCCACTGACTCCGACCACGACGGGGTGTACGACGGCCTCGACCGGTGCCCCGGCACGCCCGCGGGGGCACGCGTCGACTCCAGAGGCTGCCCCGCCGATGCCGACGGCGATGGCGTGCTCGACGGCCTCGACCAGTGCCCCAGCACACCCGCCGGCGCGAGCGTGGACGCCAAGGGCTGCCCCGCCGATGCCGACGGCGACGGGGTGCTCGACGGCCTCGACCAGTGTCCCAGCACGCCCGCCGGCGCGGTGGTCGACGCGGTCGGCTGCCCGCTCGACGCGGACAAGGACGGCGTCCCGGACGGACTCGACAAGTGTCCCAACACGCCGCCCGGGGCGGAGGTGGACGACGTCGGCTGCCAGCGCTTCAAGGACTCGGACGGCGACGGCGTGGACGACACGAAGGACCGCTGCCCGGGCACGCCCACCGGCACGCGCGTGGACGCCGCCGGCTGCCCGATTCTGTTCACGCCGGAGCGGACGCCGGTCATCCTGCGCGGCGTGATCTTCGAGACCGGCAAGTCGGCGCTCAAGCCCGAGTCGTTCACGGTCCTGGATATCGTCGCCCAGTCGCTCAACGCCAATCCGGACATCCGGATCGAAATTGCCGGCTACACCGACAACACCGGCTCGGACGCCACCAACCTCCGCCTGTCGCAGGCCCGGGCGGACGCGGTGCGCGCGTACCTCGGGAGCAAGGGAGTCACGCCGGGCCGCATGGTGACGAAGGGGTACGGCGCGACGAAACCGATCGCCCCGAATACGACGGTCGCGGGGCGCGCGCAAAACCGGCGCGTCGAACTGCACCAATTACCTTGAGCGCGTTGCGCGCGGGAGCCGACATGAGACGGTTCGGGATGCTGGCGGCGGGGCTGGTGCTCGCCGCAGGACGCCTCGCAGCGCAGCACGCCGGGCAGGTCGAAGTCGGCGCGTTCGGCTCCTATACGCGTTACGACGCCACGTTCGGGCTCGCCCACAAGATCGGGGGCGGCGTCCGGCTGGGATACCTGCTGGGCAACATCGTCGCCGTGGAAGGCGACGTCCTGTTTCAGCCCGAGTACACCGTCTCGCCGCTCGGTACGCCCACCACGCTCGAGCCGTTGATCGGCAGCGCGTCCCTCGTCATCAACGCGGTGCACGCGAGTCGACTCATGGTCTATGTGCTCGGCGGCTATTCGCTGCTCGACTTCGGCACGCGCGCACCCTACAACTTTACGGATCATGGCGCCCACGGCGGTGCCGGCGTTCGCCTGTTTCTGACCGAGCGGGTCGCGCTGCGCGTGGAGGGGCGGGCCATTTACAGCCCGAGCACCCAGTCGACGTTCGGCCCCAAGACGGCGACGCATTACGTTGCCACCGCGGGGCTCTCCGTGTTCCATCTGGGTACCCCGTCCAAGGATTCCGACCACGACGGCGTCCCCGACGCGAAGGACGCCTGCCCGGACACGCCCGCCGGAGCGGCCGTCGACTCGAAGGGTTGCCCCATCGATTCCGACCATGACGGCGTGTACGATGGGATCGACAAGTGCCCCGGCACGCCG
>WNEX01000650.1_pt1 | contig 16656 bp, 15 predicted proteins | sample 5399841 | NCBI WGS metagenome assembly WNEX01 (sample SAMN13153337, study PRJNA577476) | soil metagenome | isolation source: 40 cm grassland meadow soil 2 days after 1st rain plot 5 | place: USA:California | collected 2015-09-18 | reverse complement strand
CATCGGGACAAGAAAATGCGCTTCCAGCATTCGGACACGCGCGCGAAAGGCATCATAGAAACGGTAACGACGCGCTTCGATCCAAAGTAATACCCAGACGATGGCGAGGTTGAAAAAGAAAATAATGTGAGGCACTTCACGCGTGGAAAATGCGATGGTGATAATGGCGGTGGTACTGGTGATTGCCCAGTTTGACGTGACGTCCAACCGTTGCCGCCAGACCATGATCCGTCCCATTTCGCCGCGGTAAAAATGCGACATCGCATTGACATAGCCCGGGTCGTAAATGCTCCGTTGGACGGAGACGGTCCTCTCCTCGTTTTCTGCTAAGGCTGTGTTTTCAGTTGCCACGGGTCCTTATTTAACTGGATAACTGGCTTTGCTGGATAATCCAATAAATCTCTCCGCTCCCAATGGCTATCACGCTGGCCGATCTGCTTGACGAAAAACGGGTGATCCTGGGGTTGCGCTCGAGGAAAGTGCCAAACGCGCTGCGCGAGATTATCGACTTGCTGGCGCAAAACGGAAAGATCGATAACCCGGAAGCGTTCTTTGAAAAGGTGCTCGCGCGCGAGCAGGCGCACCCCAGTGTGGTCGAGCACAGCGCCGTATTCCCTCACGCGCGAACAGAACTGGTTGATGAAATTGTCGTCGGCATTGGACGCAGCCGCGCCGGGATACCATTCGGCCACAACGGAGTACGCGCCCGTTTGATTTTCGTAATCGGCGTTCCCGAACGGTTAGTGAATGATTATTTGGTTTGCGTTGGGACGCTTGTTCGGTTGGTAAGAGATGACGCGACACGATCAGCGCTGCTACATGCCCAAACCCCGCGCGAATTTATCGACACGCTTACAGCAACCCTGTAGCTGGGTTGCTGACCCCGGCCGTACTAAGTCAGGTCGCGGATCGAGCGAAGCACCATGTCGACTTCCTGTGGAGTATTGACGACGCTGCACGCCAGCCGCGCATACGACACGCGATAGGGAGTCGTTGAAGCGACGATGCGCTGATCGAGAAGATGCTTTACGACTTGCTCGGGCTTCATTCCCTTTACATCGAAGCAAACCATTCCGGCCGAAAGATTCTCGTCGCGCGGTGTATAGAGCCGAATGTTCTGCATCCGGGCGAGTCCCTCCTTCATTTGGCCGTTCAATTCGTGTATGCGCGCTGTGATTCGCGCGGGCCCGATGTTCTGGTGAAAACCAATGGCCGTCGGCAACGCCCAATAATGTTCGAAAGCTTGGAAGCCGCCCGGTGAAAACCAAGCTGCGCGAGCCGGAGTCTGCGGTGAATGTTCCTGTTCCCACGCTTCGAACGGTTCGAGCGAAAAGAAGCTCGGGATCACCGGACGCATTTTCTGCCAAACTACGGGCTTTGCCCATACGAACCCTGTGCCGCGGGGCCCAAACATCCATTTGTGGGTGCCGGCCGCAAACGCGTCGCATCCCAGGGCGGTGATCTTCGGATCTTCCACTCCCAAGCCATGCACGCCATCGACAATCAGCAGCACGCGATCGTTCTCTTCCCTGCCGCGATTCGCGTGCGCAATGCTTTCTGCAATCCGTGCGATTGGAAGGCGCACACCGCTGCTCGAGTGCACCCATGTCACCCCCACAGCGCGCGTTTTTGGTCTGATCGCCTTGCGAATGCGTTGTGCGATTTCGTCCGCCGAAATCGAGTTGTAGGAATCGAAAAGCGGAATCTTGCGCCAGGTCGCTCCGCAACGCCCGGTGGCCAGTCGAATGGATTCGTGATGCACGTAGTGATCGTGCGTAGTCGTAAGAATTTCATCGCCTTCGCGCAACGGCAATCCGTGGTAGAGAAGGGCGAGACCGGTCGTGGTGTTCTGGGTCAGCGCGATGTTTTGCGAATCGCCACCAATGTAGCTGGCGATGGCCCGGCATACCTGCACCGGAATATTTTCGTTACCCGATTCAAAGATCGCGCTGTCAACTGCCATGAACGGATTTGCATCTATTTTTTCCCTGTACTGCTCGATCGCCCGGCGCACCGGCCTGGGGTGAGACGCCAGAAAGAACAAGGCGAGATGCACGTAATCGGGAGCCAGTTCAAACTCCTGGCGCACCGATTCCCAATCTTTGAAGTCGGCAGGCGTGCTCGGGTTCGTTTTCTCAGCCCGGACAACAAGTGGCGAAAACGCTCCAGCAGCGAAAGACAATGAACTACGGATGAGAAAATCGCGGCGGGTGAGGGGTATGAGTTTCTTTTCCTTTCTGTCTTCTAATGATTATTTCGTCCACCGGGGTCAACGATCCCGGCGACACTACACTGCAGCGCGCTCGGCTCCGATTTCGCGAGGCGCTACGGCCACGTTTGCGCTCCTGCGGTATCGCCAGATGGCGAACGCTACGAACAAAAGATCGAGAAGCACGAATATCGCCACGTAAGTTTCACCGCCGATGCCGAAGCCGTAGCTATGTAACCCCTTGCCTAGTACAAAGTTCACGCCGTACCACGCCATTAACACGGCGAGAAAACAAACGACGCTTGCTACAGCCAGGCCGAATTGCGTCCACCAACCCGCCAGCCGGCCATGCAATGCCAGGATGTAACAAAGCAACGCGATCAATGCCCACGTCTCCTTTGGATCCCATCCCCAAAATCTGCCCCAGGAATAATTTGCCCAGACTCCACCGAGGATTGTTCCAGCAGCCAACAACAGGACACCGAGTTGAAGTACGCGATAAAGCCAAAAATGCATCGGCGCGTCCGCGCGTGCGGCTGCGGGATTCCGCGCGTATCGCCAGAGCAAAATATGCCCGAAACCCATTGCCAGCGCGAAAGCCGCATAACTCAACGTGATGGTGAGCACATGAATGGTCAGCCAAAAGTTGTCGCGCAACACCGGGACCAACGGATCAATGCTTGCGGGCATGGCAATCGGTATTTGATGCACGAGCAACAACGCCGTGAGCGTGACCGGTAACGCTGCCAGCAGATAGATGGGCGCCCGATAACGCATAAAGAAGATCATTCCGAAGAAAGAGACCGCGAACGAAACCCAGATGATCGATTCATACATGTTCGTAACCGGCGGGCGGCTGGCAATCATACATCGCATCACGATCCCAGCCGCTTGAAACGCGAGACCGAGGATCGCGACCGCGACCCCGATGCTTTGCAACGCCCGCCCGCGCTTGCGAAGATGTGCCGTAATTAGAATTACCAACGCAATTCCGTAACACCAGATGGCCCGATAAAAGGCCTCGAAATGATTATAGAAATATTCGAGCCGTAATTGCTGGTCCTTCGGATAAATTGATGGACTCAAGGCGCGCAGATTTTCGCGAAGCTGATTCGCGGCGCGACTGAAGTTAAATGGATCGGCATTGACGTAACCGGTTACAACCGTTTGCAATTGAACCCGGATGGGCGCGAATTGCGCTTCGGAATAATATCTCGACCATCCCGATGGTTCGACCCACGGGTCTGTTTCGTTGGCCGGCGCAGGGACGATCAGCAATGCGCTCCCATCCATTACGTGAACAAGAAGAGTAAGCCGATCACTTACACTCAATGCTTCCTGCTGTACCCGGGTCAACGGTTTCTCTGCGCGCTTGAGCGCTTGCGCCTCAGTCACAAGCCGCTGCAATTCTGTGGATCGGGTTAATTCCGCGAATGAAAATCGGCGCCGTGTTTTATCAAGCCCAAGCTGCTCGGTCAACTGGCCAGACGAGATCAGCACCATTGGCTCATTTTTCCAATCGTGCGTTTCGACCAAAGCCGACAAGACGAAATCGTTCGGCCACCATTTTTTGCCTGTCTTATCTGCATATGTCGATCTTCCAGTGATCCGGATCAGCGTTTCCTTAGCAAACGTGTCCACTGGCTTGCGCCGTCCACCATCCTGGATTGCCAGCAAGCCCCATTGCTTGAAATCCAGGTCGGGGGCATCCGCTGCCGACAAATGTGCCGCAAGCACGCTGACAACAGCAGCGAAAATAAAGGCACGTATCTTCAAGGGACGCGAATGTAATTCTCTCCGCGCATCGTGTCGAGCAAGCGGGCAGGATGAAATCTCCATCTATTAATTAATTGCACATGATATTTGATAACCAACCGTGTGCGCAGCACCGGACCAGCTGGATTACTTTGCAACGCTGGCGTTGCAGCAACGTAGCTACCAGTCCACGTCGGGCGAGGGGTCGAGGATCAACAGTTACTGTTCTCGCATTGGACCAAGGTCCCATTGGCCGAGCCCGCGGAAACGACTACCGTCGCCGCCGATCATGATTCATGCATTTCCGAAAATCTTTGTGCGCCTTGCAAAATTCCCCCAAACTATCGTCATAATTCTGTTTGTTACGGCGCTCACAAGTCCTTATGCGACCAGCGCTGTGGTGACCGCCAACGGCTTCCAGCTTAAGCTACGGACAGCCGTTTGTCGTCAAAGGCATGAACTACTCGCCGGTACCAATTGGCACCGCACCCGGGAACCCTCCATACGGCGATTACTTCGTTCCCACTTACGCCAACGTTTGGAAACCGGACATCGATAAAATTCGCGAGGCGGGGCATCAACGTCATCAAATTATATGCCGGTAATCCCGATCTTAACGCGGGCGCTCCGGGAACCGCCGGCAATTGGAAGGCTTTTCTCGATTACTGCTACAACGGCGGGAACAAGCCCGTGTACGTGGTCATGTTCTCTTATACCTAAGGAGGCGTCATTGCGCAGGGAGGGACCGGTCTCAATATTTACATCAGGCAGTACGACGCACTCGTGAAGAGCACGATCAAACATCCGGCAGTCTTTGGCTACCTGGTCGGGAACGAAATCTTCGGTGGCGTGACACAAAATCCACAGTTCTGGACAAACTTTGGGACACTAAATCAACGCAGCGCAGGGCGCAGGGATTAGCCAGGGCCAGAACCCGTTCCTTATGACTGCCATTAATGATGAATTCACTCCGCAAACCAGTTGGCCGGCAATCAAGTTGGGCGAACAATCCGGCAAGCTCAGGAATCTCGACTCCTGGTGTATCAACATCTATCGGGGCTCGGAGTTTGGGGGATCGGGCAATTCGGTTTTCACCCAGTATTTGGCTTTAATGAACTCCTTTCAGACGCCGACCAGGAAACCGCTCATTCTCGGCGAATGGGGCACACCGCATACGACCCGGCCGATTGGAATTTATGGCCAATCCTCCAGGTAACCGGTTTCAAATCTCGATGATGTGCCCGAAAGTCAGATGGGAGTAGGTCAACCCTATTTCGCAGCTCAGCCCGTCGCGACGTTTCTCACTACGCAGTGGGATAGGATCAAGGCCAATCTTAAGGCGGGATCCAATCAGGTTTGCGCTGGCGGCTTCATCTTCGATTGGTGCGATGAATATTGGAAAGGTGATCCTGACAATCCCAATCCGCCGGTTGTGCAACTTGGCGGGCCCGCCGCAGGATTCCAAGGCGGCGCTTTCGCGGGCGGCTATTGGGACGAGGCCGGCTTCGGAGTCACAAGCGCAGTAGACCAATCCACTTACGGGCAAGGTAAACCAAACATTTCGCGCAGGTTATTTAAAGGCTACACCGCGGTGAAAACATTTTACAACGCCTCGTCAGAATCAGGCGACGAGCTTTATCTCACGGGCGCGCAAATTGCCGCGATCCAAAGCGATATTCAGGAGGAGATCCATAACGACCGGAAGGAGCTCAAGGAGTTGCGTCAAATCGATGTACTCCACGAAGTATCGGTTCGCCGATGGTTGCAGGTGCGTCTTCAGGTGCTTCACGCCCGGCTGGCGTATCCAACCGATGAAGTGCTCGAGCAGATCGACGAGAACATGACTGATGATGGGCAAACGTTGCTGAGCAAGGGCGAGAAACGAAGCACTCTGGCAGAGTTGTGTGCGCGACTGGCCGAACTCCAACCCGGTGGTTGAGATTTCGGATCCTTTGCGCTTCAGCGCCTTCATTTTCGTTTGCGCAATTTGAAGCAACGACGCTATCTTGACACCCGTGTTCAGCTTGACCATGCTCGGCAGCGGGAGCGCGGGAAACAGTGCGCTGGTAGCAACCGACCACTGCAAGATTCTCGTTGATGGCGGGCTGAGCGCGCGGCAATTGGTGCTGCGTTTGGAGCGGTGCGGCATCATGCCGGAGCAGCTCGATGGTATCCTACTCACACACGAGCACGGTGATCACATTTGCGGACTTGAAGTTCTCTGCCGGAAATTTGATGTACCGATTTATTGCAACGCATTGACGGCCGAAGCTGTGCGAAGCGACACCTCGGTGGAGCGGCACCGCAACTGGCGAATCTTTGTGACCGGCGCCGAGTTTTCGATTTGCGACATCACCGTGCAAACGTTTCCCGTGCCGCACGACGCGGTCGATCCGCTAGGGTTCGCGTTTCACGCCGGCTCGGGAAGCCTGGGATTCATCACCGACCTCGGTTACGTGACCAAAATGATCGTTGAACGATTGCGTCCGGTGCAAACGCTCGTAATCGAGACCAATCACGACGAGAAACTGTTGCAGAACGACACGCATCGGCCGTGGCCGGTGAAACAACGAATCCAATCGCGGCATGGTCATCTGTCGAACGCAGCGGCTGCAGGCGTGATCGAGGAATTGTTGCCTGGAAAAATCGAGCGAGTTCTGCTCGGACATCTCAGCCGGGATTGCAATACGCCGGAGTTGGCGCTCAAGACGGTGCGCGCGTCACTGGCGAAGTGCGGCAGGATAGACGTGGAAGTCCATTGCGCCACTCAACTCGAAATCACTCCGCAATTTTGCATCGGTGAAACAAACGCCGGCGCATTTCAACCGACGTTCGAGAACGCATTTTTTCAGAGCGCCCTGTAGCGGCTGTGAAACGTCTCTGCCCGGATTCATTGAGCGTTGGGCGTTGGATGTTCGAGGTTAGGCTTTTTCTTCGTCTTTGATGCGACGTTCTTTGCCGTCGCCCCAAGAGCAGCGCGAACAATATTCGTTTTCGCGAAGGGAAGGTAGACATTTGTGTACCCTTGCCGGCCCCAGGCGCCGCTGCAGGGCTTGAAAACCTCGGGCGCCTTCTCGATGAATGTGCGCTGTTGCTCTGGCGTAAGTTTCACCATGCCCCAGTTTTTGTCGGGCACACCTAGCGACGCGAAAATCTTTCCGGCTACCCGGAAATCGGGATGATTCATATGCGAGCGCTCGACGGCCGCAGGAATTTTCAGCGCCATCGTTCGAAACTCGTCGTTCGTCATTTCACGCGCTTCCGGCGCCGATTATTTTTTCTGTGTCCGACCATTTCGCCGAGTAAAGTGCGGCGGTCCACGCGGGTGAGACTCTTTTCCATCGCCGGTGCGAGCAACGAAATATGCGGAATTTCGCAGAGATATTCGGCAACGAACCAGATCGGTTTTTCCGTGGTCATCCAATTCAAATGATCGAATCGCGTCAGATTCACCGGACGCGAATAGCGTCGGAGGGTCCGTTCGCCGCGCAAGTTGAAGTAGATATTAAAGTAGCTCATGGCCAGCTCTCGGAGGTTGCGATATACCGGCTCCCGATAACGGCAGCCGGTGAAATTCGATTTCGCTACCGCACCCCAGTGCCCACGCACCTTGAAAATCGCGACCACGTGATCGGTATCTTGTTCCGCTTCCAAATCGAAGATCACCGGTGGAAATCCCAAAACGCGAAGTGCAGCCGCGGCAAAAATTCCGCCTTCGAGACATGAGGCAGTGCGATCGTGCAGGACTCTCTTCGGCGATCGGGCGGTATAACTGAGATTGTAAGGCAGATCGTCGAGAAATTTCTGAACGCCAGCCGGCGTTTTCAGAGCACGCAACTGGCGTAATTCCGAGGAAGTGAAACCGAAAGTGTTTATGGCTGCCATTAGAGAAGCTCCAATATCCAAAACCCAAGCTCCAAACAAACTCCAATCATACAAATCCCAAAGGCGCGGGCTTCGCGAGTGATTTTGGAAAGTTGGAGCTTTGGGATTTCCTTGGAGCTTGGGGCCTGGGAATTGGAGCTTCTCGACTCCTATTTTCGATCCGCAACGCGCTTGAAGGCTCCTTCGCCGCGCACGTTTAGATTCTCCACGACCACCCGAGTCGCCCTGCCATCAGGTCCGATGGTAAAGGTAATGCCGCTTCTGCCAACAGCGTTCTCGCCCGCCGTCTCGTAGGTGAATGTATCGCGATCGTAATGCTGCATCGGGAAAGTCTTGTTGCTCGGACCCTCCACGATTGCTAATCCGCCATCCTTTTCGAGGACGGAGATTTCGCCGAAGTAATCGCTCGTATATTTCCCAAGGTATGCGCTGTTTTTCAGCGCAGACCCGGGTGATGCGGGCGGCGTGGAATAATCGAAACCGAGCACAGTGCCGACGGCGGCTGGATTTGAGAATGCTTGTTTAAAAATGGCGAACCAGTCCTGGGTCGGTTTTCCGTACAACGCTGTATCCACAAACGTAGTCCCCAATGCTTCCGCTATCCCAATGGGGTACGCATTGGTGAGGACGACGACCCCAAGTTGCTCGGCCGGCACGAGGTTTACGAGCGTCGCGGCACCCAATGCAAACGCGCCGGAATGGTTCAAACGCAATCGACCTTGTTCATCGTAGCTGACGTTCCATCCCAACCCGTAAAAACTCGGCAGCCCAGTGAACGGGCTGAAGCCCGTGAGCATGTTCGGCTGATGCGTTTCGGTCAGAGCTTTTTCATCGACGATTTGTTTGCCATCAAACTTTCCATTGCCAAGCTGGAGACGTAGCCATTTCGCTACGTCATTGACCGAAGAGCTCACGCCTCCCGCCGGGGATTGTGCGTCCGGGTTGCGTTTAAACTTTTGCACCCATTTGCCATCGACCAGCACATGTCCGAGAGCTTTGTTCTTGCGCGCCATGAAATTGGCATAACGCGAACCGGCCGAAGTCATGCCCAATGGACGGTACAACTTTTCTTCGGACGCCTTTTCCCAGTCCAGCCCGTACGCTTTCGCCGCCGCGACTCCGCCCTCGGTTATACCAAAATTCGTGTATGCGTAGTGTGAACGAAAACTACTCGCGGGATGTTGATAGCGCAGGCGATGCAAAATTTCCGCGCGCGTAAATCCGAGATCTTCGAGCAGATCGCCCGCATGCGCGGGTAAGCCGCTCCGGTGCGCATACATGTCGCGGATTGTGATCTCGCGTGTTACCCACGGATCAAACATCTCGAATGTGGGATCGAGAACACTCAGTTTTGAGTCCCAGGTGATTTTTCCTTCGCCGACGAGTTCGGCAACCACCGTCGAGCCGATCGATTTGGACAACGACGCGAGCTGGAAGACGGTGTCCGCGTCGACAGAGGCCTTGGTGTTCACATCGCGAACGCCGAAACCTTTCGCGTACACGACCTTGTCTTGAAAGACCACTGCGATGGCAAGTCCTGGCAGCGTATTTTCGTTGATTTGCTTTTGCGCGAATTTTTGGAGTTCTTGAACCGCGTGAGTTATTTGCTCGGAAGTGACGTGAGATCTTTCCTCTCCGTTAATCCAAACCGGCGCCGCCAGAATCAGCGCTAATGTTTGAGCTAAAAAGATTGAACGAGTGATCGGCATATAATCTTCCTTATGCCTCAAAGAGCGACGGCTGCCCAGCTCTCAAGTTTAAGACTGACGGCTGCCAAGCTGTCGCTCCGCGAAGCTTGGTGATTTGAAATGGCTTTGGAGCTTGAGATTTGGAGTTTTCGGCTACAAGCCGATCGGATGTCTTGCGTCAAACCCGCGCGGCGGACGATAAATGGTTTGCCATCGCGGTGCCCATTTGCCGCGGTAACGGTCGTATGGCGTTGTATCGAGCCGCTGGCCGGCAATCACAGCGAACGTGTGACCTTCTCGTGCGTAGATGGTGATCCATTTGCCCGGACCGCGGTCGCCGTAATTGCGAAACTCCGTTGAGCTCATTGGAGCGCTGATCAATCCCCCCGCGCCCAGCACATACGAGATCGTTCCGGAACAATCGTAGCCGCGGTCATCAAACGATTTGTGGCCGCCACCGTAACGATATTTTTTGTGGCGAAGTTGATTGGCTGCCCAGATTGCGCGTTTCACGGCGACCGGCGCAATCTTTGGCGCAGCTGCTTTGCCAAAACGAAGACGCGCGGTCTTGCCAGACACAACAGGTCCAGACGTTGGAAAAAGATCGGCGACTGCTGGTGGAACGATCCACGCAAAAACAGCGATGCCGACCAGGATTCGATGGCTAACCGGACAAATACATTTCCTCCGGGATTGTTTCGTATGCCAAAAAAACCGCGGATGAAAAGAAAAAAATAGGAGTCCCTGCTTTGAGTGGCGGCCAGAGAATTAGAAAAGCGCGATTTTGGAGGAAGCAGCAGAACTGATTTCGACCTCCAAACTTTTGGTGAAGGCGGCGCAATCGAAAGCGTGAGCAATCAAGTTCAACTAAACAGGCGGATGGCGCAGTGGGAAAATAACGAGCCGTAGCGCTGTGAAAAAGGCGACCGGCGGTTCGCCCTTTGCGCCCTCGCGAATTCCGCCGGTCAACCAACCCAAAGATTTTCAAATGGCCCGCGATGAAAATCGGCGGGAACGCCTGAGTCAGCCTGCGTCGGCGTAACCGTGCTCCTGCTCGTAAGCTCGAATTGCTCGCCGCGTCTGAGGTCCCAGGACCCCATCAATTGACCCGCGATAATAGCCGGCCCGGGAGAGCCGCCGTTGTAACTCGGCTACTCTCGAGCGAGTGGCGGAGCCATATTGACTACCAGAGCCGTACTGGCTGCCTGAACCGTAGCCATAGCCATAACCGTTCCCGTAGCCGTAGTCACCGTATCCATACCCGCCGTATCCATAGCCGGGGTATCCGTATCCGTAATAACCGTACGGGTAGCCGTAGCCGTAACCATAATAGGGATAGCCCCAGCCACCACCCCAGCCCCACCAAAATGGAAAGCCGAAGCTGCCAATGAAGATGACATCATTGTCATTGTGATGATGATGCCAATTGCCGTTCCAGTTGCGGCCATTCCAGTTTCGACCATTCCAATTGCGTCCGCCCCATGCACCCATTCCGGGGCGACCCATCCCAGGGCGACCGGAGGCGAAGTTGTGGCCCCCGCTAAAATGGCCACCACCTCCTCGGGGCGCAGCTGTGGCTAATGGGGAAGCCAGTGTGACGGCAACAAAGCAACTCAAGGAAAGTATCAGTTTTGGATTATTCATAGTAGGTGGGGTTTCTAAAGATTAGACACCGTACGCATCGAAAAGTCTCGTTTTTTTACGGTGATACGAAATAAATGATACCGGCGGCTTCGCAGTTTTTGTTTTGCGAGCCGCCGGATAACGGAATCGAATTAGATATTCGGTTCAAGTCAGGCCAAACCTATTCGGTCAAGAAGTCGCGTGGTGATTACACCATCCACAACCATCCCATGAGTGCTCTCAAAACCAGCGATCGCTGCCCGAGTTTGTGGCCCGATAACTCCATCAACTACGCCTTGATAGTAGCCGAGCTCACCCAAGCGGCGTTGTACCGCTGCAACCGTTGCAACGTCGTATCCATACTCTGGCTGGTAGTAAGAGTAACTGCCAGAATAACCCCCGTAATATGAATATGGATAACCCCCATAGTACGAATACGGGTAGTACCCGTAGGAGGTAGACGGCCAGGATGAATAGTAGCCGTAATGCGGATATCCTGATCCTCCATAGTAGTAGCTCGGACCGCCATTATAATAGCGAGTACCGCCATAATAGCGCGTACCCGCATAACGGTTCTGCGTGTAGTAACGCCTGCCCGAATACTGTGGCGTTCCAACATATCTCTGGGTGCCCGCATAATGACGAGTGCCCATGTAAGATGAATTAATGCCATGCCGGTACGCCGGCGTCACCTGTGTGGTTCCCGGAGTCATTCGATGCTGCCGCGACTCCGAAGTCGCTGATTTCTTTTTTGGCGCGCCTAATACCGGTGATGCAATCAACGCCGTTGCGGCCAAGCTGCTTATCAATGCTAAGCGTTTAGTTTTCATAAGGTAATCCCTTCCTTTCTAATTATCTTTCCCACATAGCGCTGACCCAAAGTGACACCAGGTTCTTCGAGACGAAGGTGCCCATCGGACCTGGACCTTGGGACCGGCGCCACGTACCTTGATTCGTTACTGAACTTTGCTGTGGATGCGGCGTGAGATACTGTGTCCATCGAAGCCGCCAACTGGCTGGACCTTCACATTGATTCCTTGCTTTCAACGCGTAGCCAATTCGATTACCATCGCGCGTTAGTCACCATGGTTCGCGCTGCCATCTTGATATCTCTCGTGTTCGCAGGTCACGCGCTTCACGCCGCTTTGCCTGCATATAGTATGAGTCCCTCCCGACAGTTCGTTATTTACGGCGCCGATGCCACGTTGCGCGGGGCGATTTCGGAACTGGCAGAGCAGACCAAGACAAATCTCCTTGCCCTGCTGCGACAGCGCGACGGATGGAAAACTGCGATTGTAATCAATTTGCAGTCGCAACAGGCGAACCTGCCCGAAATTCCGCCGGCCAACTTACGAGTCAGCCAGACCGGATTTGGCGTGAAGCTGCAACTCGATTTGACCGTTGGCCAAAATTTCGACGGTTCATTGGTCGAGCGCCAGCTACTGCGCGCCATTCTGTTCGAGATGATTTATCGAGACGAGGGCGAACTTGTACCGGGCGCGAGACTCGTCGAACCGCCGAATTGGCTGCTGGAAGGCGCGCTGGCGCTGACGCCGGGACGAGAGCGCGAGGCTCTCGTGGAGGCGCTTTCAACAGCCGATAAGGGAAAATCCCTGCAGGAATTTCTGGGTCAGCGCTTCGATCTGCTCGATTCCGCCGGACGCATGCTCTACCGGGCATGTTCCGTCGCGCTCGTGCAATTGCTCCTCGATGACGGTGGTGGCCGCGCGCGTCTGGCGCCATACATCTCCAGTCTTTCGCATGCGTCGAATGATCGAGTTGCTGATTTGAAGGCCTGCTTTCCGCAATTGCGGGATGACGTCGAAAAGAAATGGCGCGCAAGCGTGGCCCGACTCAGCGAGCATCACACTTACCGGTTGCTAAGTTTTGCCGAAAGCGAACGACGCCTTGATGAATTGGTACAGATCAAGATTTCAGATGGCTCGCGCAATCGGGGGCGGCCAAAGCCAGCAAATCTTAGCGAGCTTTCGCGCAGCAAACTGTCCGCAGAGGAAAAAGCCGCAGTCAACCAGATGAGCCAGGGCTTGCTGTTGCTTGTTGGGACGGCACATCCGGTCTTGCGTCCGGTCGCGCGCGAGTATCAGCAAATTGCAGCGCTGCTCATACGCGGGAAGCGGCGCGGAATAGCAAAGCGTGTATCGCATCTGGACGGAATTCGCAAGGAACTCGCCGCGCGAATGGGCGATATCGATGATTACATGAACTGGTTCGAAGCTACGCAAATGGAGAATCAGAGCGGAGCTTTCAGCGATTACCTCAAAGCGGCGAACCAATCGCAAGTCTCCGCGCAAAGGCGACGCGACCCGCTCTCAGTGTATCTCGATGCACTGGAAGACCAAATCGAGACTTCCGAGCTGGAGTGATGGGCTATTGGAGTATTCGGGATTTGCGCTTTTTCCATCATTCCATTACTCGATCACTCCAGCGACGCGCGGCGAGTTGCCGGTTTCGAGTTTGGCGATTATGCTTAGAGGCGCGTTTAAAACGCGCCTTTTTCATCCCATGCAAAAAATTGGATTTGCTGAAGCCCTCGATTCCATTGTGAAGATCGACCCGCGGTACGAGCGAGACGCATACATTTTTCTGCGTGACGCGCTCGATTTCACGACGAAACAGCAAAAGAAAGTGAAAGGAACCAGCGTCCGCCATGTGTCCGGGCCGGAGCTACTGGAAGGCTTGCGACAGTACGCGCTCAAGGAATTCGGGCCGATGGTCATGACGGTTTTCGGTAGCTGGGGCATTCACTCATCCGAGGACATTGGAAACATGGTTTTTAATTTAATCGGCGCCGGGATATTCGGAAAAACAGAGAAGGATTCGATCGAAGATTTCAGGAACGTTTACGATTTCAAGGAGGTCTTCGTGAAACCGTTTGCACCTGAAAAACCAGCGATGACGAGGGCACGGGCGGAATTGCCAGTGCCTAAGCCTGCTGCATCGAGAAAGTGATCAGCAATCACTGATCGCTGAGGACGCCGTCGCCGTCACTTCAATGGCTCGCATACCACTGGCAAAGTTTTCTTCAACGGTTCTATTATTTATGATGGTCAATCTCAAAGCTGCTACGACTGAACCCTCGCCCGTCATCACATTTCCGCCGACCTCGGCGCACAAATGGATTTTGCCTAACGGGCTGACGATTATTGTCCAGGAAGATCGTAGTGCTCCCGTAGCAAGCGTGCAGGCATGGTGCGCCACGGGAAGCATCGACGAGGACCAGCACCTCGGAGCGGGGTTGTCTCACATTCTCGAGCACATGCTTTTCAAGGGGACGAAAACGCGAGGGAAAAATAAGATCGCGCAGAAAATTCAGGACGTGGGTGGTTACATCAACGCATATACATCGTTCGATCGCACGGTCTTTTGGATCGACGTTCCGAAAGATGGGGTTGTTACCGCGCTCGATATTTTGGCCGATGCGATGATGAATTCGACTTTGCCGTCGGAGGAATATCAGAAGGAGCAGGAAGTGATCCGGCGCGAGTTTGCCATGGGTATGGATGATCCCGATCGCATGTCTGGGCTGCTCCTTTTTTCAACCGCGTATCAGGTACATCCCTATCGGTTCCCGGTCATCGGCGAGATCGAAATCTATAACCAGCTCACCCAAGAGCAGGTCATGCAGTATTACAAGACGCGCTATGTCCCCAACAATCTCACCTTCATCGTAGTGGGCGATGTCGATGCCGAAAGAGTGCGCCAACAGATCGCCGACTTGTTCAAGCCTTACCCGGAGAAATCACTCCAGCCCGTATTCATTCCAGGCGAACCGCCGCAACTCGGACGGCGCGAAGCGCATCAGGAATTTGCCACGGAGCTGACGCATCTCTCACTGGCATGGCACATCCCCGCGGTTACGAACCCAGACGTACCGGCGCTTGATCTGCTCTCAACGATTCTCGGTGAGGGGCGCAGCTCGCGTCTGTACCGGCGCGTTCGCGAAGAGGCGGGTCTCGCGTTTCGCATATCGGCATTTTCATACACGCCTGGGGATCCCGGTTTGTTCGGCATTGATGCTACAGTCGATCCAAAGAAACGCGAAGCAGCTGAGCAACTGGCCCTTCACATTGTTGACGATGTAAAGCATGCCGGCGTGACTGCGGATGAACTTGCCAAGGCAAAAAAAATCATGCTCAGCCATCACCTGGGCGCGCTCACGACCATGCGGGGTCAAGCGTCGGACATCGGCTCAAACTGGTTGCTCACGCGCAATCTGAATTTTAGCCGCGATTATCTTGATGCTGTCCAGAAAGTGTCGGCCGACGATATCAAGCGCGTCGCCGCGACATACCTGACGGAAAACAATCTAACGGTTATCTCGTTGAATCCGAAAGGTTCGCTCGCCGCCAAAGCCGAGGGTCCGAAGGTCGCTGCCGCCGGCGAGATCCAGAAATTTGAATTATCGAACGGATTGCGTCTTCTGGTTCGCGAAGACCCTCGCTTGCCACTCGTGGCGATGGGCGCTGTTTTTCGCGGCGGTCTTCTTGCGGAGAGTCCCCAAAACAACGGTGTCACGCATTTGATGGCGAAAGTGCTGCTCAAAGGGACCAGGACGCGCACCGCTGAGCAGATCGCCAACCAGATCGAGGCGGTTGGCGGTTCCATTTCGAGCGATTCAGGCAACAACAGCTTTGGCGTATCGGTCGATGTCATGAAACCCGACTTGAAACCAGGTGTGGACTTGCTCTCGGATGTGTTATTGAACGCCACCATGCCGGAGAAGGCGGTCGCACGCGAAAAGGAGATCCAGCTCGCCGCGATCCAACAGGAGGAGGAACAACTGACGGCGGTCGCCCGCAACATCATGCGGCAGGCGCTTTTTCCGCAGCATCCTTACGCGCTGCGCGGGAGTGGTTCCGTCGAATCCGTTAAGGGTTTAACACAAAAAGATCTCATCGAATTTCGTGATGGTTACGTGGTCGCGAAGAATGGAGTGATTTACATCTTTGGAGATGTCAAAGCAGCTGAGGTAAAGCAGCTTGTCGAGCAAGCGCTCGGCAAGATGAAAACTGGCGCGCTTGCGCTGACTGATGCAAAGCCGTCCATGCCGCTAAGCAAACCGGAGACCGTCGAAAGCCGCAAAGACAAAGCGCAAGGAGTGATCATGGTTGGATTTCGGGGCGCGAGTTTGTCGAGTCCGGATCGGTACGCGCTGGAATTAATTGATGAAGCGAGCAGCGATCTGGGATCGCGTTTCTTTGTTCGCATTCGCGAGCAAATGGGCTTGGCCTATTATGTCGGCGCAAGCCAGATGCAAGGTCTTGTGCCAGGTCTCTTCGCATTTTATCTCGGTACCGACCCGCAAAAAATTGAGAAGGTAAAGACAGAGTTACTTGATGAAATTCATAAACTCGCAAATGAGGGGTTAACCTCTGACGAACTGGCGCGAGCGAAGAAGAAACTGATTGGCCAACAAGAAATCGCCAATCAAAGCAACGACGCTTTTGGTTATCATTGCGCGCTCGACGAGCTATA
>WNEX01000690.1_pt1 | contig 16667 bp, 18 predicted proteins | sample 5399841 | NCBI WGS metagenome assembly WNEX01 (sample SAMN13153337, study PRJNA577476) | soil metagenome | isolation source: 40 cm grassland meadow soil 2 days after 1st rain plot 5 | place: USA:California | collected 2015-09-18 | reverse complement strand
CACGTTCCGCGCCACCGTGAAGTGCGGAAACAGCCCCACCTCCTGAATGACGTACCCGATGCGGCGTCGCAACCGGGTCGGCGGCACGGCGTGGGCGGGCGCGCCGCCGATGCGTACCTCGCCGGCGGTCGGCTCGAGCAACCGATTGATGAGCTTCAGGGTGGTGGTCTTGCCGGAGCCGCTGCGGCCCAGCAGCACCACCGTCTCCCCGGCGCCCACGGTAAAGGAGACGTCTCGCACGAGGAAGCGTCCGTTTCCCGCTTCCCCTTTCCCGTTTCCCGGCAGTCGATAGCCGAGCCCCTGGACCTCGAGGGGCTTCGTCACGCGCGGGAGGCGAGCGCCATGAGGAACCGCTGGTCGTCGCTCGTCGCCTGCCAACGCACGGTGAGGCCCGCGTCGGAGAGAATCCGCAGGAAGGTGTCCGCAGCATACTTGTACGAGTGGTTCATGGCGAGCCGTTCGCCCCGCGCCAGGCGCAGGGCCTCGCCGCCGAGCAGGGCCTCCACGTCCCGACCCGCCCGGAAATGCTTCGGGATCAGATGCAGCCCGGGGAGACGCGGATCGTCGGCCGCTTCGAACACCAGCTCGCCGTCCGAGTCGCGGATGCCGACGGCATTGAGCGGCGCCCAGGCGAACCGACGGTTCAGCGGATTGTCGTAGCCGGCCACAGTCGCGTCCCCGGCGTACACCTCGCCGTCCACCAGGAGCGCGTCGCCCGGTCGCAGCAGCCGCGCCAGGTCGCCTGCCTCCGCGATGGGATCGAACGCCCCGAGCGTGTTTCCGATCAGCAAGAGGAGGCGCGGCGGCGCCTCGGGTTCCGCCGCGAGCGCCTGCAACTGAGTCGGGTTGGTGAAGTCGGCCTTGACCCCCTGCGCGGGAAACCCCGCGGCGAGCGCACCGGCGCACGCCATTTCCAGCAGCGCCTGGCTCGTATCCACGGGCATGTACGAGACGCGCGTGCCGCGCTCCCGCAGTGCCTCGAGCAGCAGCAGGTCCTTGTCCCCCTGGCCCGCACCGAGGCTGACGACCTCGAGCGGGGCGACCGGAAACAGGCGTGCGAGCTCCGCCCGGGAGCGCGCGATCAACGAGCGCGAGCGCACGAAGTTGCGGTACGCGCCGTCGGAACACAGGGCCAGCCAGGCGCGTACCGACAACGGGAACCAGTAGAAGAACTTCTCCGGCAGCCGCCTGGCGTGAAAGGCGGAAACGAATTCGTCCGCGAGAGCGTTCTCCGTCAGCACCGCCCGAATCGAGACCATGAAGCGTTGAGAGTTACCGGTTGACGGGTGTGACGGCAACCCGTAGGATTCATCGACTTGCCGTCTTGCAGGCCTATCCAAGGAGGAAGCGATGCAGATCGTCGAAACGCAGGAACTGGTGCCCAGCTGTCATCGTCCCGAGATCGTCGAGACGGCGGAGCTGGTACCCACCTGCCACTCTTAGGGGAGCGGCGCTGATGCACCCGGGGGCCCGGCCTGACGTCGGGCCCCCTCCGCGTTTCTGGACCTCCGAGCCGCGCCTCGGGTTCGGGGCCTGGGCGATCGGGGGGGCGGCCTGGGGCGCCGCCGCGGCCGAGCCCGACCGGGTCGCCGCCGTGGCGCGAGCCGTCGAGCGGGGCGTGACCTTCTTCGACACGGCGCCGGTCTACGGCGACGGCGCCTCCGAGACGCTGCTCGGACGAGTACTGCGGCCGCACCGCGAGCGGGTCGCCATCGCCACCAAGGTCGGACCGCGCGATGAGCCCCGCGCCTCGCTCGAAGCCTCGCTGCGCCGCCTGCAAACCGACTACGTCGACCTGGTGCAGCTGCACGAGGCGACCGACCGCTGGGAATGGCGGCTCGACGACCTGTACCGGCTCCAGGGCGAGGGCAAGGCGCTCGCGATCGGGTTGTGCAATGCCACCCACCTCCAGCTCGCGCGCGCGCTCGAGCTCGTGCCGCTCGCCGCCTACCAGGGACCGTACAACGTGTTCGACCGCGACGTGGAGCAGCGCGATCTCCCGCTGTGCCGCGAGCGCGGGCTGGCCTTCCTCGCCTATCGGCCGCTCGCCGCCGGGCTGTTGACCGGGAAGTACTCCACACCGCCGCAGTTTCCCGCGAGCGATCACCGCAGCGGCATCTACTGGTTCAAGGGACGGGAATTCACCCGGCGCCGCGCCGCGATCGAGCGGTTGGAGCCCCTGGCCCACCGCCGCGGCGCCGCGCTCGGCGCCCTGGCCCTGGCGTGGGTATTGCAACGCCCGGGGGTCTCGATCGTCCTCGCGGGGGCGCGCACCGCGGCCCAGGTGGACGAGAACCTCGGGGCGGCCGAGCTCGCGCTCACGCCGGACGAGGTGGCCGCCGTCGACGTCGTGGTGAGCGACACGTTCCGCCCGGTGCGCGCCGGCGCGCGCGCCCGCGCGCTCGCTGCGGACTGGGGCGTGCGCGAGCGCCACGTCGTAGAGCGCCTGGACGGCTCCAACACCTACGAAGCGATCGCGGCCGAGTGGACGGACCGGGGCGGGCCACCCATGATCGCGGCACAGGTCAAGGTCTTGTGTGACCAACTCGCCGAGCAGGGGTTACTAGGAACGGACAACGGATGACGAACCGGGCATGACGCAGGTGATGGTCGGCGCGTTCTATAATCCTCACCTGGGCGCGCAGCTGGCCCAGGCGGAGGGGATCGACCATCTGGCCATGGCGGATCCGCCGGCGGCGACGGACCCGTGGTGGCCGGCGATTCGCGAGCGGTACACGCTGCTGCTCCACGACTATCTGGGCCAGCTCTCCGAGCCGCTCGACGAGCGGTCGATCACGCGGGCGCGGGCGCTGGCCGAGCTGTACGACTCGCCCTGGGTGGCCGAGCACTTCCAGTGCCTGCACACCGTGGACGGCGCCTACAATCTCAACTATGTCTTCCCGCCGCTCTACACCGAGGAGTTCCTGGACCGCTTCGTCCGTAACGCGACCGCGCTCAAGGCCCGATTGGACCAGCCGCTCGTCATGGAGAACATTCCCGGCTTCTTCGACGTGGCGGCGAGCCAGTTGCCGGAGCCGCTCTGGCTGCGGCGGTTTTTCGACGCGACAGGTGCGGGCTTCCTGCTCGACCTGCCGCACGTGTGGCTCGAGGCTCACTATCACGACTTGAAGCCGGAGGCCTGGCTCGCCGAATTTCCGCTCGAGCACGTGGTGGAGCTGCACGTCGCCGGCGTCGAAGAAGACCGCGATCTGCGCGGGCCCTGGATCGCGCCGGCGGAGCCGTCCGATGCCATGCTCGACTTCCTGGCGCACGCCGTGCGCCGCTGCCCGCGGGCCCGCGCCGTGACCTTCGACGCGTTCTCGCCGTCGCTCACACCGGAAGCGCTGTTCCGGAGCGTCGAGCGGATCCGGAAGGCCGTGTGAAGGCGGCCGTCGCGCTGCTGCTGGCGCTCGCGGGCGGCGACGTGCTCATCGCCGCCGGCACCCACATCCCAATCCGCTTTCTCGAGCCGATCACCAGCGGGCGGGATACCGTCGGGACCCCGGTGCTGGTGCAAACGATGGGCGCATTGGCCCGGGACTCGTGCGTCGTGGTCCCTCCCTATCTGCGTGCCAAGGGACGCGTGGTCGTATCGAAGGGGGGCGGGCGCTTCGGCCGCCACGGCAAGCTGGGGCTCGTCTTCGACTCCCTCGAGGTGCGCCCCGGGCGCTGGGTCCCGATGAGCGGGGTGCTCGACACCCTCGAGTACGCCAAGCCCAACGCGCTCAGCGATTCCGGACTGGTGTCGAGCGGCAAGACGTCGGTCGTGGGCGTCGGGAAAAAACTGGTGCCCGCGGGCGTGGCGGCGGTGGCCGACCTCGCCGCCATCCCGGTGGCCCTCCTCGGCGGCTATTCGCTGGTCCATCGGGGACCGCCGGTGCGCATCCTCGCGGGCGAAGTGGGCGGTATCCGGTTGACGGAGTCCGTCGTCGTGCCGCAGGATGCCTTGTGCGATCCCGTCACCCAGCGCCGCGAGCTGGTCGAGCTGCCTTCGCTGCCCACCTTCGTGCCGCGCACTGAAAACCGCGCGGGGACCACCCTGGGCGATCCTTTCAACGTGCTGCTGCTGGGCACGGCGACGGAGATCGACAGCGCGTTCGCGGGCGCGGGCTGGGTGCGTGCGCAGAAGCCGTCCCTGGTCGCCCTCACCAAGGAGTTCACGGCGGCCATCGCGAGCCGGCCGGCCATGAGTGCGCCCGTGAGCACGCAATACTTCGCGGGTCGCCCGCAGGACCTGGCGTACGAGCTGCCGGGACCCAACGTACGGATCCGTCATCACATCCGGATCTGGCTGCTCGACAGCCTGTCGCTCGTCTGGATCGGTGCCGCGAACAAGGACGTGGGCGTGATTTTCAAGCCCTGGGAGCCGCAGGCGACGCACCGCATCGATCCCCACATCGACCGCGAGCGCGACCGTATCGTGCGCGACCTCGAGGCGGGTGGCTGCGGCGATCTGGTAGACTACCTCAGCCTCCCCGGCGCCGTCACCGCGGCGCGCAATGTCTCGGGTCAGAAGATCGTGTCCGATGGCCGGACGGCCGTGGTGCGCTTGCGCCCGTGCGGCCCCGTCGCCACGCGGTGACGCGGGCGACCGGCGACCGCGCCGTGCAGGACCGGGTGATCCGCGCCCTCGCGGACGCCCCCTACCGCGCGTCGCCGGCGTGGCAGGCGTTTCACCTGGCCGATCCTGACCGCGTGGAGCGCTATGCGCGCTTCCTGGCGCGCCACTTCTATTACGAGCGCATCGTCCAATTCTTCAAGTACTCCCGCTCGCTGGCGCGGGTCACCGGACGGCCGCCGGAGGCCGTCCTCAAAGGAGACGGGTTCGATCTCCTCCTCCCGAGCGTGGTGCTCGGCAGCCGGGAGACGGCGCAGGCGGTCGCCCGGCTGGTCGTGGCCCACGTCGCCGCGGCGCGCGCCCCGATTCCATACCTCGCGGATCTGCTGCGGTACGAAACAGCGATGATGCTCGTCGAAGCGGGCCCCCGCGTGTGGCGAGACACCGGGAAAGGGGAAACGGGAAACGGGACCGGCGAGCCCGTGCAGACAGTGGAGGGGACGCTACTCCTGGATCTGGAATACGATCTCCCCGCGGTGCTGCCCAGGCTGCTCGAGCCCTGGACCGAGCTGCCGCGCGCGCCCGAGCAGCCCACCCAGCTGCTCGTGGCGCGATCGCCGCACGGGCGCGTGGCCGTGGCGCGCAGCGATGCCGGCATAGCCGCCGTGGTTCGGCTCGCGGACGGGAAGCGCACCCTCGAGCAGCTCGCCGCGGGCGCCGGACTCCCGGTGGGGACCCTCGAGGCGACGCTGCAGGGGCTGGTGGAGCTGGGCGCCGTGCGCTTCTCGACCGGCAGCTAGACGATGGAAGTGCAGATCTTCGGTGTCCGTAAGAGCGCCGACACCCGCGCCGCGCTGCGCTTCTTCGCCGAGCGCCGGGTCAAGACCCATTTCGTCGATCTGAACGAGCGCGCCGCCTCGCCGGGCGAGCTGCGCCGCTTCGCCCAGAAGTTCGGGGTCCGCGCCCTGATCGACCGCGACGCCAAGCGGTTCGCCGAGCTGGGCCTCGGGACGGCGCTGTTGTCGGAAGACCGCTGGCTCGAGAAGCTGACGCTGGAGCCGCTGCTGCTCCGCATGCCCCTGGTCCGCCACCAACAGCAGCTCACCGTCGGCCCGGCCGAGGACACGTGGCGGGCCTGGGTCGCCGCCGGGAAACAGTCCGCGTAGCTTCCGAACAACCGCTATCACGGAGCCGCCTGTGACCACCAAGTACGAGAGTGCCGACCTGCTGCTCAAGCTGTACGACCTGCGCCGCGAGCCCGTCATGCGGAAGTCGCGCGCCTGGTTTCGCGAGCAGTTCACCCCGTCGAGCGCCGAGGAGATCCTCACGGTATATCGCGGCAAGACCAGCGCGCCGTATCGCATGGTGACGACGTACTGGAACATGGCGGCCGCCCTCGTGCTGCACGGCGCCATCGATGAGCAGATGTTCGCCGACGTAAACGGCGAGCATATGATGGTGTATGCGAAGCTGCGGCCGTTCCTCGGCGACCTGCGCGCCCGGCTCAACAATCCGACGTACCTCGACAAGCTCGAGCAGGTGATCCTGCGGCTGCCCGATGCCGAAGCGAGGCTCGCCCGATTCCGGCGTCCCGCGCCATCCGGGAAATCGGGCTCACGCGGTCGCCCGAGGGCCGCGTGACCGCCGCAGCCATTCCCCGCCCCGCCGCCGCCGAGTACGACCCGTACTACGGCCGCTACATCGGCAAGGTCCCCGACGGCGACCTGCTGCGGACGCTCCAGGACCAGGCACGGGACACGCAGGCGTTGCTCGCCGGCCTGTCCGAGGCCAAGGCATTGCACCGCTACGCCCCGGGGAAATGGAGCATCAAGGAGGTGATCGGACACGTGACCGACGCCGAGCGGGTATTCTCCTACCGCGCGCTGCGCTTCGCCCGCGCCGACACCATTTCACTCCCCGGCTTCGACGAGAACGCCTGGGTGCCGGCCGGGAACTTCGAGGCGCGTTCTCTTGCGGACCTGGCGGCCGAGCTCGACGCCGTGCGCCGCGCCACCATCGCGCTGTTCCGAGGCCTCGACGCCGCCGCCCTCGCCCGCCGCGGGACGGCGAGCGACAACGCGGTCTCGGTGCGCGCCATCGCCTGGATCATCGCCGGCCACGAGCGCCACCACGTGGCGCTGCTGCACGAGCGCTACGGCGTATGAGTGCGGCGCTCTTCCTGCTCCTCCTGACGGCGGCACAGGGAGACACGGGCAGTTTCGTCATCAGGAACTTCCGCTTCGCGAGCGGGGAGTCGCTGCCCGAGCTGCGGCTCCACTACCGCACCCTCGGCCGGCCGCACCACAACGCCGTCCTCATTCTCCACGGGACGGGCGGATCGGGGAGCCAGTTCCTGTCACCCCAGTTCGCGGGCGAGCTGTACGGCGCGGGTCAGCCGCTCGACACGGCCACGCACTACGTGATTCTCCCGGACAACATCGGCCACGGCCGCTCGTCCAAGCCGAGCGACGGGCTGCGCGCCCGGTTCCCCCACTACGCCTACGAGGACATGGTCGCCGCGCAGTACCGGCTCGTGACCGAAGGCCTGCGGGTGAATCACCTCTTGCTCGTGATGGGCACGTCGATGGGGTGCATGCACAGCTGGATCTGGGGCGAGCGTTACCCCTCGTTCATGGACGGTCTCGTGCCGCTCGCCTGCCTGCCGACCCAGATCGCGGGGCGGAACCGGATGTGGCGCAAGCTGATCATGGACGACATCACCACCGATCCCGATTGGAAGAACGGCGACTACGCCACCCAACCGCGCGGGCTGCGCGCGGCGCTGCAGCTGCTGTTCATCGCCGTGAGCGCGCCGCTCGTGCAACAGCGCCTCGGGCCTTCGCGCGACTCCGCCGACGCCTACATCGCGCGCTGGATCGACGGCCGCCTCGCCGAAACCGACGCCAACGACCTGCTCTACCAGGTCGCGGCCTCGCGCGACTACGACCCGAGCGCGGCGCTCGATCGGGTCACGGTGCCGGTCTTGGCCATCAACTCCGCCGACGATTTCGTGAATCCGCCGGAGCTGGGGATCATGGAGCGCTTGATCGCACGCGTGAAGCAGGGCCGCTACATCCTCATCCCGATCGGCGACAGGACGCGCGGTCACGGCACCCACACGGCGGCCGCCGTGTGGAAGGAATACTTCGCTCCGTTCGTCGGCTCGCTCGAGCGCCGCTAGACCCGCAGCCTGCGCAGAAACGGAGCGGGATCGTTGAGAAAGGCACGGGTGAGCGCGACGTGCTCGAGGTCTTCGTATGGGACCGGCGCGATCGGCACGCGATCGAAACTGTAGATGGCGGCGCCGGGAAAGGCGAGCAGCATGGGTGAGTGCGTCGCAATGATGAATTGCGCGCGACCGGCCCACTCGAGCAGCAGCGCGAGCAGCCCCAGCTGGTTCTGCGGCGACAGCGGGGCCTCGGGTTCGTCCAGCAGGTACAACCCGTCCGGAACGAACCGGCCCTGGAACAGGTTGAGGAACGCCTGCCCGTGCGACCGCGCGTCGGGGTCGCGCCCGTAGCGACGCTCCATGTCGCCCAGCGAGGCGCGCACCGGGCCGGCGGCAAGGCCCTTCGCGTAGGCCGATCGATCGCCGTACGCGACGTCGATTTCGGCGAGCCGCTCCTCGAATTCTCGCCGCTCGGCGGCGAGCCGCCGCTGGAAGCCGAAAAAGTCCTCGGCGCGGAGGAAGAAGCCCCGATGGGTCCGCTTCGCCCAGGTGAGCTGGAGCCGCCCCGCCAGCAGCCGTTGTGCCGCGAGCGTGCCGTCCCGGCCGACCTCGGCGGCGCCGACCGTGGGAAGGCTGGCGGCCGCGGCGAGCCCCTCGAGCAGCGTGGATTTCCCCGAGCCGTTCTCGCCCACGAAGAACGTCACTGGGGCCGAGACGTCGAGCGGCGGCAGGGTCCGGATCGCGGGGATGGAAAAGGGGAAATCCGTCTCGCCGGCGGCCGGCGCCCGCTTCAAGCTGACGCGCAGCAGGCGCGGCCCCGGCGTCACCGATACCCCGCCGCCTGCAGGCTGAACAGCTCGGCGTACAGGCCGCCACGCGCGACCAGCTCTTCGTGGGTCCCCTGGTCGATCAGCTCGCCGCCCTGCAGCACCAGGATCCGGTCCGCCATGCGCACCGTCGAGAAGCGGTGCGAGATGAGCACGGCCATCCGCCCCTTCGTCAGCTCCGCGAATCGCAGGAATACCTCGTATTCGGCGCGGGCATCGAGCGACGCGGTGGGCTCGTCGAGGATCAGCACCTGGGCATCGCGCATGTAGGCGCGCCCCAGGGCGACCTTCTGCCACTCGCCTCCCGACAGCTCCACGCCGCCGTCGAACCGCCGGCCCAGCATCTGGTCGTAGCCCTTCTCGAGCCGGGTGGCGACGGAGTCGGCCAGGCTGCGGCGCGCCGCTTCCCGCACCCGCACGTCGTCGTCGAGCGCTTCGACCTGACTGACCCCGATGTTCTCCTTGAGGACGAAATCGTAGCGCACGAAGTCCTGGAAAATCACGCCGATGTTGCGCCGCAGGCTGGCGAGGTCGTAGTCGCGTAGGTCCACGCCGTCGAGCAGCACGCGACCTTCGTCCGGGTCGTACAGCCGCGCCACCAGCTTCACGAGCGTCGTCTTCCCCGCGCCGTTTTCCCCCACGAGCGCGATGCGCTCGTCCGGCGCGAACGAGAACGTGAGGTGACGCACCGCCCAACGGTCCGAGCCGGGATACCGGAAGCCCACGTCCTGGAACTCGAAGCCCCGCCGGATCGGCACCGGCACGGGCTGCGCGCCGGGTTTGGACGTCACCCGCGGCTGCACGTCGAAGAACGTGAACAGGTCCGAGAGATAGAGGCTCTGCTCGAACACCTGCGACAGCGAGAGCAGGATGCGCTGGATCAGATCGCGGCTCTGCCGGAACGAGCCGGCGAGGAACGTCAACGAGCCGATCGTGAACCGGCCCAGGACGGTGAGATAGATCGTCACCGCGTACGCCCCGTAATAGCCCAGCGTACCGATCGTGACGAACACGGTGGACACGACGTTGCGCCGGATCGCGAGCCGTTTGTTGGCGTCGTAGAACTCGTCGGACAGATTGGCGTAGCGGCCGACCAGGAACGGCGACAGGTTGAACAGCTTCACCTCTTTCGCCATTTCGTCGGAGGCGCCGGCATAGCGCAGATAGTCGAGCAGCCGGCGCTCCGGCGTCCACGAGAACAGCAGCGAATAGCCCAGGGCCGCGTAGTGCGTTTCTCCCAGGAACGACGGCACCACCGCCACTGCGAGCAGCAGCAGCAGCCACGGCAGCTGCACCAGCAGCACGGCGGCGAGGGACGCCAGCGTCACGAGGTCCTGGGCCGTCGAGAGCAGCAGGGCGACCAGGCCGATCCGGCCCACCGTCTGGCGGCGCGCCCGCTCCAGGTGGTCGTAGGTCTCCGCGTCCTCGTATTGCGCGATGTCGAGCGTGGCCGCGTGCTCCATCAGCCGGACGCTGATCCGGTTCGAGAACAGGTCGCCGAGCAGGCTCTCCAGCAGCGAGGAGAGGCGGGCCAGCCCCTCCCCTGCCACCGCGATCCCCAGCTCGAGGGCGACGAGCACGCCGAGGTGCCACCAATCCACCGCCGTCCCCGCCGCCCGCGTGCCCATGGCCGCGATGACGCCGTCGATGATCAGTTTCCCGATCCAGAGCACCGCCAGCGGCACGAACGAGCGCACCGTGCGCAAGGCGAGGATGGCGATGGTGTAGCCGCGATGCGTCTCGTATACGAGCTTCAGGAGGGGCGGGACGTACTTCAGGGCCTCGAGCCGCTCGGACCAGGTTGGCGGCTTGCCGTCGGGGCCCGCGCGTGAGCTCCTGGGTCGCAGCACGACACCGTGCGGGGTGAACCGGGGCGGGTGCGCCGTCACAACCTTAACTTCTCCACGGGGCGGTGCGTCAATATAACCGCATGAAAACCCGGGTCCTTCTCGCCATCGCGACCGTCGCAGCCCCGGCGGGGGTATGGGCGCAGCATGCTGCGCCCTTCTCCCCACGGGACTCCGCGTCGCATGCGCTCAACCGCCTCGCGTATGGGCCCCGCCCCGGCGAGATCGAGCGCGTCGCCCGAGCCGGCGTGCTGCGCTGGATCGATGCGCAGCTTGCACCCGACCAGATCGACGACGAGGCCCTCGCCGGGCGGGAGCGCGAGTTCGACGTCCTCAAATACGACCGGGGAGACCTGGCCCGGCTGTACGCGGAGGTGCAGCGGGCGCGGCAGCAGCGCAAGCGCATGGGCGACACCGCCGCCGACAAGCCCGACGACAGCCCCGTCGCCGTGAAGGGCCGCCGCTTCGCCGCCCAGGTCCAGCAGCTCGCGGTGGTCCGCGCGGCACTCTCCCAGCGCCAGCTTTACGAGGTGATGGTCGACTTCTGGACCAATCACTTCAACGTCTACTTCGCAAAGGGCGCCGACCGCTTTCTCACGCCCGACTACATCGAGCACACCATCCGTCCTCACGCCATGGGGAAGTTCGAGGACCTGCTGATCGCCACCGCAAAGAGCCCAGCGATGCTCTTCTACCTGGACAACTGGGAGAGCGTGGCACCCGGAGCGACGCCGCCCGTCGTCGCGCACGCCCGCAGGCGGGCATGGATCAGTGTAGGGGCGCAGCATGCTGCGCCCCTACCACCAGCGCGCGCCCCGAAGGGCATCAACGAGAACTACGCCCGCGAGCTGCTCGAGCTCCACACCCTCGGCGTGGACGGCGGGTATGATCAGCACGACGTGATCGAGGTCGCCCGCATTTTCACCGGTTGGAGCATCAGGCGCCCGCAGCAAGGTGGGGATTTCGAGTTCCACGACTGGGCGCACGACACCGGAGACAAGCAGGTGCTGGGGATCGAGTTCGAGCGCGGGCACGGGATGGACGAAGGCATCCGCCTGCTCAAGCTCCTCGCCAATCACCCCGCCACCATACATCACGTCAGCCGCAAGCTGTGCCAGCGGTTCGTGAGTGACGATCCGCCCGACGGCTGCGTGGACGACGCCGTCGCCGCCTGGCAGCGCACGCGCGGCGACATCCGCGAAGTGTTGCGTGCCGTCTTTCATGGCCCCGACTTCTGGTCCACGGTGAACGTCCGTGCCAAGGTGAAGACGCCGCTCGAATTCGTGGTGAGCGCGGCGCGCGCGACCGCCGCCGACCCCGACACGACGCCCCGCCTGGCGCAGATGGTGGCGCGCCTCGGCGAGCCGCTCTACCTCCATGTCGCCCCCGACGGCTATCCTGAGAAGGAAGACGCCTGGGTGAACAGCGGGGCGTTGCTCGATCGCATGAACGCCGCGGTGGCGCTCGCGGCCGGCAGACTCCCGGGCGCGGCCGCCACCCTGGACTCCGTCGCGCCCGTCACCGCGGATCCGCAGCAGCTGATCGCGGACATCGATGACGCGATTCTGGGCGGGACCATGTCGGAGAACACGAAGCGGGTGATCGGCGGGCAGGTGTCCGACATCAAGGACCCGGTTCAGGCCCGGGCCCTGGCCGTCGGACTCGCGATCGGCGGGCCGGAGTTTCAGAGACAATGACGGTAGAGGGCGGTAGAAGACGGTAGAAGACGGTACAGGTTCGAGGAGGGGGCGATGTCGATATCGAGACGGGTATTTGTGAAGTCGGGCGGATTGGCCTTGTTTAGCTTCGGTCTGGACCCGCTGTTCCTGGCCCGCGCGGCCTTCGCCTCCTACCGCCCTTTACCGTCTTCTACCGCCCTCTCCCGCCCGATTCTGGTGTGCCTCTTCCAGCGCGGCGCCGTGGACGGGCTCAACATGATCGTCCCGCATGGCGACCCACTGTACTATCGCGAGCGGCCCCGCATCGCCGTGCCCGGCGCGGACGTGGTCGATCTCGACGGCTATTTCGGCCTGCACCCGCGCCTCGCAGCCCTCAAGCCGCTGTGGGATTCGAAGCGCCTCGCCGCGATCCACGCCATCGGCTCACCGGACGCGACGCGCAGCCACTTCGACGCTCAGGACTACATGGAGTCCGGCACGCCCGGCGTGAAGGCCACGCCGGACGGCTGGCTCAACCGTTATTGCCGGCACGACCGCGAACACCAGGACACGCCGTTCCGCGCCGTGGCGTTCGGACCGGAGCTGCCGCGCATCCTGGCGGGCAGTGCGCCCAGCCTCGCCATCGCCGATCTCCAGGCGTTCGGCCTGCGGGCGCCACAGCCCGCCGCGCGCGACCGGCTGACCCGCGCGTTCGAGGAGCTGTACGCGGGCTCGGCGACGGGATTGCTCTCGACCTCGTCCCAGGAGGCGTTCCAGGCCGTGCAGATGCTCCAGCGCGTCGACCCCGCGCAGTATCAACCCGCCAACGGCGCCGACTATCCGCGCGGCAAGCTCGGGAAGGCGATGCTCGAGATCGCGCAGCTGATCAAGGCCGACGTCGGGTTGCAGGTGGCATTCGCGGACGTCACGGGATGGGATACCCACGTGAACCAGGGGGCGAGCGAAGGACAGCTCGCCGCACGGCTCTCGGAACTGGGACAGGCGCTGACCGCGTTCGCGCAGGACCTGGGGGACAAGCTCGACGACGTGGTCGTGCTCACCATGTCGGAGTTCGGCCGCACCGTGCGCGAGAACGGCAATTCGGGCACCGATCACGGTCACGCCACCGCGATGCTGGTGCTGGGCGGGCCGGTGAACGGCGGCCGGGTGCTCGGTAAGTGGCCGGGGCTCGATCCCGCCAACCGGTTCGAGGGCCGCGACGTGGCGGTGACCACGGACTTCCGGGATCTGTTCGCGGAAGTGCTGGCACGGCATCTGGGTGCGACCGACCTGTCGACCGTGTTCCCCGGCTTCACTGCCGATCCGACGCGCTTTCCCGGCGCGATCAGCGGCTAGCGAGCCGCGTCTTCGAGGGCCGCGACCAGGGCCTCGACCTCCCACGACTCGTCGTAACGCGACCCATTTATAAAGAAGGTCGGCGTCCCGTTCACGCCGCTCGTGACCCCGCTGCGGAAGTCCTCCCGCACGCGCGGCGCGTAAGTCCCCGCGGCGAGCTCTTTCCCCACGCGCGCCGCGTCGAGGCCTAGGTCGGCCGCGTACTCGATCAGGTAGTCGTCGTCCAGCGCGAACTGGCGCTCGAACAGGCGGTCGTGCATCTCCCAGAACTTCCCCTGTGCCCCCGCCGCTTCGGCCGCCTCGGCCGCGTGCTCCGCGTGCGGGTGACTCTCCCGGAGCGGGAAGTTGCGGAACACGAATCGCAGCCGCCGCCCCAGGCGTCGCCGCACCTCTTTGACGATCGGATACGCGCGCCCGCAGTGGGGACACTCGTAGTCGCCGTACTCCACCAGCGTGACGGGCGCGTCCGCCGGCCCTTGCGTGTGGTCCCGCTCGCCCACCGGGAGGGTGAGCGCCGCCGCCGCGCGCCTGCTCATGCCCGCGTGCTCGCCCCGGCGAGCGCCTCGAGCGCGCGCAGGATGCCGTCCGCTCCCGGGTTCACGTCGATCGGCGAGACGTCGCTCCACCGGATGATCCCGCCTCCGTCGATCACGAACAGGGCCCGCTCGCTGAAGCCGTCGGCCTGGCGGTAGGCGCCATAGCGGCGCGCGACCGCTCCCTTGGGCTCGAAGTCCGCAAGCAGGGGGAACCGAAGCCTGCGGTCACGGGCGAATGCCGCGTGGCACCACGTGCCGTCCACGGAGATGCCGAGCAGCTGGGCGTTATAGCGCTCGAACTCCGGCAACACCTCGTTATAGAGCGCCATCTGGTCGCCGCACACGGGGCTCCAGTCGGCGGGATAGAATGCCAGGATCACGGGCCGGCCGCGGAAATCCGCCAGTGACACGGTGCGATCGGGGGCGCTCGAGAGCGCGAAATCTGGGGCTCGAGTCCCGGCGGGGAGCGGCGCTCCCGGACCTTGGGGCGGTGTTGCCATGGGGTCTCCTTTCAGGAAATACGGAGCATCAGGACGGCCGCGACTCGACGCTGGTGATGGGCAGCTCGAGGCGCTCGGCGCCCCGCAGCACGACCACTGTGGTCGCCACGCCGATGCGGTCGGCCGTGAGCACCCGGTGCAGGTCGTCGATGCCGGTGACCGCGCTCCCGGCGAACGCGACAATGATGTCCCCGGAGGCGAGCCCGGCGCGCGCCGCCGGGCTGTCCGGCTCCACCCCGGTCACGAGCACTCCGCTGTTCCCGTCGATCCCGAGTGCCCGTTGGGCGAGCCGCAGCAGCGGCACGGTCTGGCCCGCGACGCCGATGCGCCCGCGGCGGATCTTACCGTGCCGGATGAGCTGGCCCGTCACGAACTTCGCCGTATTGATGCCCACCGCGAAACAGATGCCCTGCGCCGGCAGAATGACGGCGGTATTCACGCCCACCACCCGACCACGCGAGTCCACGAGCGGACCGCCCGAGTTCCCAGGGTTGAGGGCGGCGTCGGTCTGAATCACGTCGTCGATCAGCCGCCCCCCCACTGAGCGGAAGGAGCGGCCCAGCGCGCTCACGACTCCCGCGGTGACGGTGCTCTGGAAGCCGAGCGGGTTGCCGATCGCGACGACGAGCTGGCCGACCCGCAGCGCCCCGGAATCGCCCAGCTCGGCGACGGTGAGCGAGACGGGCGGGACCCGGAGCACGGCGAGGTCGGTGTCGGGGTCGTCGCCCACCAGCTCGGCCCGCACGCGGCGGCCGTCGGGAAACGCGGCCTCGAGCCGCGTCGCATCGTGTACGACGTGGCTGTTGGTCAGCACGAACCCGTCGGGTGTGAACACGAACCCCGAGCCGTTCCCCGGCACCTCGCGCGCCGGCCGCCCGCGCCGCTCGACTTTGTGGCGCACTTCCACGCTCACCACGGCCGGACCGACCTGCTCGGCGGCTCCGGTGACCGCCTGCGAGTACGCGTCGAGCAGGTCGCCGTCGGTCGGCCGAGCCGCGGCGCTCGCCGCGGGGGCGGACATCGTGTCGTCGGAAACGGGATACAGTGTGGCAGTCATGACAGACCCTCCCTATATGCTTGCAGAACGCCGCCTGGTTCCCGCGCCCGGCGGTGCGGGGCGCCGTATATTTGCTCCGGATATGGACGTTACCGGCTCGCTCGCCGTCGTGACCGGCGCGACCGCGGGGATCGGTCGTGCCACGGCGTTCGCCCTGGGGCGCGCCGGGGCCCGCGTCGCCATCTGCGCCCGCACGGAGACGAACGTGCACGCGACGGTGCGCGACCTCACGGCGGCGGGGATCGACGCTATCGGCATGGCGTGCGACGTCTCCGACCCGGACAGCGTGGACGCTTTCGCGGCGTTCGTGGGCGAGCGAGGCGCCCCGCGCATCCTCGTGAACAATGCCGGAATCGGCCGCTTCAAGCCCCTCGCGGAGCTGTCACTCGAGGACTGGGACGAGACCATGGGAGTGAACGTGCGCTCCCTGTATCTCGTCACCCGGCCCTTCCTCAAGGCCATGGTGAACGCCGGCGGTGGACTGTGCGTCGAAGCACGCCGTCCTGGGGTTCTCGAAGGCGCTCATGCTTGAGGTGCGGCGGCACAACGTGCGGGTCGTGGCGATCTGTCCCGGCTCGGTCGACACCGGTTTCCGGGAGCACCGCGCCAACCGGAGTCGTGTCCTCACGGCCGACGACGTGGCGCATGCGATCGTCGCCTCGCTGACGGTGTCGGATCGAGCGATGATCAGCGAGGTGGATATCCGGCCGACGAATCCATAAAAACCGTCACGGAAAGACGTCGCGGAAAATCGTCACGGAGAACCGTCACGGAAAACCGTGGACTTCTCGACGTCTCTCCGCGACGCCTTTCCGAGACGCCTTTCCGAGACGCCTTTCCGTGACGTAGTTTGAATCGATGCTAGATCCGATCCGCAAGCTGTTGATCGAAGCCGGCAAAGCCAAGCAAGTCCGGGCCTTCTGGGACGCCGCCGCCGCTATCCTGAGCGAGTGGACGGGCGGCGCGCGGGTCGAGCTCGGCTACAAGGGTCTGCGCGAGACGGGCAGCGCGCAGGCGGGAATCGCCGGGAAGCCGGGCGACCCCTTCATCGCGGACTATCACGACGCCGAGGGGCGCCACGTCAGCGCGCGGTTCGAGGGCCTTCCCGCGGGATTCCCGGCGGACGCGCTGCGCTCCGGGCTCGAAATCGCGACGCACC
>WNEX01000645.1_pt1 | contig 16680 bp, 16 predicted proteins | sample 5399841 | NCBI WGS metagenome assembly WNEX01 (sample SAMN13153337, study PRJNA577476) | soil metagenome | isolation source: 40 cm grassland meadow soil 2 days after 1st rain plot 5 | place: USA:California | collected 2015-09-18 | reverse complement strand
TGAGCGTGGACGCTTTGTGTGGCCCGATACTTGGATTCGGCGCGGTGGACGCTGGCAAATCGGCAGCCGAAGACCTGATCGCGCCCGAGTCGTCTCGGTAATCAGCGGTAGCTACTCGTATCTTAGTGCCTCGATCGGGTCGAGGTTAGCAGCGCGATAGGCCGGGTAGAGGCCAAAGCCAATTCCGATTGCCGAGCAGACGAGCAGACCGGCAATGGCCCAGCCGTACGGGAAGATTAGGTCCACTTTGAGCCACGCCGCCAGCAGATCTCCCACAATGATTCCGAGAATAATTCCCAAAACACCGCCAGCCTCAGAAATGAAAACAGCCTCGGTCAAAAATTGCCGCAGGATATCGCGGCTGCGGGCGCCGATCGATTTGCGGACGCCGATTTCCTTAGTGCGTTCGGTCACGCTGACCAGCATGATGTTCATGATCCCGATTCCAGCCGCGACGAGCGCGATGAAACTTATTACGAACGCGCCCACTCGCACGTATCCGGCCACGTTAACGAATGCGCTCTTGAGCGAGTCGTTGCTGTAAATCTCGAAATCGTTCGGCTGATCCGGACGCAGGCCGCGCGCAATACGCATCGCTCCGATTCCGCGGTCGAACGTGCGATTGTAAGTATCCTGTGTGAACGCTTGCGTCGCGATATTGACGGTGCGTTTCGCTTCCCCGTAATCCTCGAAGAACCGCGTGATCGGCATGATGCACAGGTCGTCCTGGCTTTGTCCGAACGCCGTCCCTTTCTCCGCGAGCACGCCAACAATCGTGTACGTGTGCCCGCTGACACGAACGACTTTGCCGATCGGCGTTTCGTGCGGAAACAGTCTCTTCTCGATCATTTTTCCAACGACGATCACGCGCCGCGAAAGATCGACGTCTTCATCATTCAAATTTCGGCCGTAACCGAGCGTGTAAGCGTTCGCGGTAAGAAAACTTCGATTGGCTCCGACAATGAGCAGGCTCGGAGTGGTCTTGACGCCATTGTAGACGGCCTGGCCTTTTACTTCGTAACCAAAACTCTTGAGGCAAATTTCTCGCGCCTCGCCGTCCATCAATCGATAATAATGCAGCGCCTGCTTATAGGTGATGTTGTGTCGATTCCGAAATTTTTCCTGCACATCGCCGCTTGCGCTAACATTGGCCGGATATTTCGCGAACTGAAAAATGTTCGAGCCGAGAAAGCTCAGCCCGTTCTCAATTGAGTATTGCAACGCGCCGATCGCAGTCATGACTGAGATGACTGAGAACACGCCGATCGTGATGCCGAGCATTGTCAGTAGGGAACGCAGCTTGTTCGCGCCGAGAGACGACCACGCCATTTTGATGATCTCACTGAACAACATGGCGAATTTACTCGTACCTAAGCGCCGCTACCGGATCGAGGCGGGACGCTGTCCAGGCTGGAGCGAATCCCGAGAACAAGCCTGTCAATATTGAAACGATCATGCTGATGAGCACTAGGCCAACCGAGAAATGAATCGGAAAAGAGGGGAACGCCTTGCCGATCCCGAAGCACATTAGATAGGCAAACGCGAGTCCGATGAAACCGCCGAGGAGACAAAGCGCTGTGGATTCGATGAGGAATTGCAGCAGGATCGTTCGTCGCCGCGCGCCGAGCGCTTTGCGCGTTCCGATTTCTTTCGTGCGCTCTTTCACGCTGACGAATGTAATGTTCATGATGCCGATCGCGCCGACGAAGAGTGACAGCCCGGTGATGAACAGTCCCGCAATCGCAATTGTGTTTTTCACCGGATCGAGGGTGCTTTTGAAGGCCTGTTGCTCGTTGATCGAGAAATCGTCTTTCTTCTCCGGCGGCAATCCACGCACGCGCCGCATCAAACCAGTGAGCTCGTCTTTCGCATCGGCGAGCTTAGTCTTGTCCTTCACTTTCACGCGGACATCCGATTCGCTTTTGGCGGAGAAGTATTTGTTAAACGCACTCAGCGGCATGGCCACCATCGAGTCCCAACTGAACAAACCGAGAAAGGTGCCCTGTCGCGTGTTTACGCCGATGACTTTGAACAGTTGACCGTTGATCAGCACCGATTTGTCGATCGGGCTTTCGGAGGGGAATAGCGCGTCCGCAACGTCATAGCCGATGATGACGACACTAGCGCCGCCACGCGATTCGAGCTCGTTGAAAAATCGGCCTGCCGTACAATCGATCGTTGACGTTACGATGAAATCCGATGTTGTTCCGAGAACGAACACATTGTCCACCTGGTTACCGCCGAATTTAATTGAGCGCATCAAATTCGACGTCGGCACCGCTATCACCAGGTTTGAGTTCGGCGTGGCCGCGATCATCCGGTTCAACGTCTCGGCGTATTCGGTCTTGATCTTTTTGCGATCACGGTAGTTCCACCAATCGTCCACCGGCTTCCACGGCCATTGCGTGACGTAGAGAACGTCATCACCCAGCACGGCCATGCTTTTATCGAAGCCGATCGAGATGCCGTTCACAGCAGTTCCCATTAATGTGACAGCGATGATGCCGATGATAACGCCGAGTGCCGTGAGCGTTGAACGCGTCAGGTTCGAGCGCATTTGCGCGGCTGCGATTTTCCAGCTTTCGGTCAGCTCGTAGAGAAAACGTTTCATGTTGATGTTGTCTCGGGAATCGGCAGGTCGAGCTCCGGAATAAAACCCGCGTGATCCATCTCGACGAGGCCGTCGCGCAAATGCACGGTTCGACGCGCGTGCGCGGCGATGTCTCGTTCATGCGTCACGAGGATGATTGTGTTACCGCGCTCATACAGATCCTCGAACAGCTCCATGATTTCTTCGCCGGTCTTGGAATCGAGATTGCCGGTGGGCTCGTCGGCCAGAATAATTGACGGTCCGTTGACGAGCGCGCGCGCGATGGCCACGCGCTGACGTTGGCCGCCGGAAAGTTCGTTCGGTTTGTGATGAATACGATCGCCGAGACCGACATCTGTAAGCACCTGGGTCGCCCGTTCTATCCGCCGTTCGGGCTCGATGCCGGCATAAATGAGCGGCAGCTCGACGTTGCGCAACGATGTTGATCGCGGCAAGAGGTTGAACGTTTGAAATACGAACCCGATCTCTCGGTTGCGAACGGCGGCAAGCTCGTCGTCGTCCATTTCGGCAACATTTTTGCCGTTGAACTCGTAGCGACCCGAAGTCGGAGTGTCGAGACAACCGAGCATGTTCATCAGCGTCGACTTGCCGCTGCCGCTGGGGCCCATGATGGCGATGTATTCGTTGCGCCGAATCTGCAAAGTTACGCCGCGAAGCGCGTGAACGATCTCTTCACCCATGACGTAGTCCTTTGTGATGTTCTCGATGTCGATCACGATGGGACCGGCCTGGCGAACGTGATCGGAGGTCATCGTGTTCGAGTTTCAGAGTTCAGGTTTGAGAGTTCAGTTCTGAACTCCGGCGCGTGAATCCTGAGCACTACTTCATTCCTTCTTTGTCGTATGCGACTTTCGCGCCATCCTTCAGTTTGCGGCTGATTGCGCTGTAACTTCCGGAAATCACTTCGTCGCCAGGCTGAATCCCGTTTTTGATTTCCGTGTAAGTGTCGTCGGAAATGCCGGTCGTCACTTTGACGATCTGCGCCTTATTGCTCTTTTTCAGGAACACGACTTTCGCAATTTTGTCGCGCTCTTCTTTCTGCACTGCTTTCTCCGCGCGCTGATTAACGAAATCGGCGTTGTTATCGCCTTTGTCGCGCTGCGCGAGCTTCTGCTTCTTCTTTTCAAGTTCTTCCGGACTCAAATTGCTGTCGCCGGTGCGAATGGTCACAGCCTGCATGGGCACAGCCACAACGTCTTTCACCTCGTTTGTCTGGATTTCCGCGGTGCAACTCAGACCCGGCTTTAACGTTACATCCGTGTCTTCAATTCGAATTTTTACTTCAAAGTTGGTGACCTCTTCCTGCGTACCGGCGCCGGTGGTCTTTCCAGTGTTAGCGATTTGATAAACAGCGCCGTGGAATTTCCGATCGCCGTAAGCATCTATTTTGACTTCGGCTTTGTCGCCCAGCTTTACATTCACGACGTCGTTCTCGTTCACGTCGACACGCGCTTCCATGTGACTGAGATCGGCTACGCGCATCACTTCGGTGCCGGCGAATTGTCCGGTGGCCACGAGCCGTTCGCCCTGTTTGCTGTTGAGAACTGTCACCGTGCCGTCGATCGGCGAATAGATTGTCGTCTTCGATAATTGATCGCGCGCCTGACTGGAGCCTGCCTCGGCCCGCTCGATCTCGTGCAGTGAACTTTCATACGTGTTTTTGGCGACGTCGTAAGCGGCTTGGGCAGCATTGAATTCCTGTTCTGAGATCAGCTTCTTGTTAAACAAATCCTCGGCTCTTTTTAAGTCGTGCTCCGTTTTCAGCATCGTGGCCTTCTGTTGAAGGTTCGTTGCTTTCGCCGCGCTGATGGCTGCTTCCTGCTGTTCGACGAGAGCTTTGTATGAATCCGGTCGAATGCGCACGAGCAGATCGCTCCTTTTCACCTGTTTTCCGTCGTCAACCGGCAGCTCGATGATTTCACCGGCGACCTCGGGAGAAATTTTTACTTCCGTTTCCGGCTGCACTTTTCCTGTCGCGGAAACCGTTTGCACGATCGTTTTCCGAATCGCCTTCTCGGTTGTGACCGGAATCGGCTTCTCGCGCTTGCTCCAGACGATCGATGCGACAATGCATAGCAAGAGCAGTCCGATCGAACCGTAAATGATTTGCTTCTTGCGACGCGCGCGGCGCTGCTTCGCAGTTAAAGGCGCGGGCGCAGGGGTGCTTACGGCTTGGTGCATGGCAGGAGCGGTTCTCGGAGTGAAAGGCTCAGGGTCAGTTGGTTGTTTGACTCTTGCAAACGAAATCCCGTTCATGACAACGTTGGGATGCAGCGAGCAACGGCTTTGGATTCAGGTAATTGCTGCTTACTTGGATGAGATTGATTTTGTCTGCCAATCCAACGGGCTTGCCCCCTGGCGAATCCGAATCTGCTCAAGTGCCCATGCGGCGTGCTCTGCGATCAAAGGCTCCGGATCGGCTGCCGCGCGTTGCAGCGCGGGAATGTCCGACCAATCGCCAATATTACCCAAGGCGACGCAGACGTTGCGCAGGAAGCCGCGACGCTTAATTCGTTTAATGGGCGACTGTTTGAAAAGCTGACGGAACTCCGCGTCAGTGAGTTCCAGGTATTCGCGTAAGGACATGCCGTTCGTCGATTCACGTGCCGAGAACGCTGTCTCGTGAGAAACTTGAGCGAAGCGATTCCAAGGACAAACATCCAGGCAATCGTCGCAACCGAAGATTCGATTTCCGATCAGCGGCCGAAGCTCCAGCGGAATGGAACCCTTCAACTCGATCGTCAGATAAGAAATGCACCGCCGTGCATCGAGTCGATACGGAGCAGTGATTGCTCCCGTCGGACACGCTTTAATGCAGCGCTCACACGTTCCACAGCGATCAGCGACTGGCTCATCGGGCGGCAATTCGAGCGTCGTCAAAATTTCCGCGAGGAAGAACCAGGTCCCCAGCCGTTCATCGATTAACATCGTATTCTTGCCATGCCACCCGGCACCGGCTTGCGCCGCGTAGTCACGCTCCAAAATCGGACCTGTGTCGACGTAACATTTCTGCTGTCCGCCGAATTCGCGAAGAAAATTGTCGACCTCGTCAAGCTTTGTCTTGATCAAATCGTGGTAATCATCGCCCCACGCGTAGCGCGCGATTCTGCCGGTAACCGCGGTCTCGGGGACCCGAGCGTGTTCACCTTGGAAATAATTCATTGCCACGACCACGATCGACCGCGCGCCGGGCAAAACCTTCTGCGGATCGCAACGTTTCTCTTCGCCGCGTTGCATATAATGCATTTCGCCATGCGCGCCTTCGCGCAGCCACTCGCGAAATTCGGTTGCATGCGCCGGTTCGCTGCAAGCCGCTATGCGACACGAATCGAAACCAATCTCATGCGCGAAAGATGCGAGGCGTTCCTTTAATTTTTCGCGCGAAATCTGAATCATCGTGCAGTAGCCGGGATCGGTGATCCCGGTCTCCAATTGCGGCCAAGTTTCCCAAGCTTGCTCAAAATTGCCACGGCAATTTCCTCGTCTGTAAGCACCGATGTATCGACGCGAATATTCGCGACTTTGGCATAGAGTGGGAGGCGCGCCTGTAATATTTGCGCGAACACCTCTCGCGGATTGCCGCGTTGCAGCAGCGGTCGATTTCCAGATCGCGCCACGCGTTCGAAAAGCGTTTCTTCCTTGCTGTCCAACCACACCACCACGCCGAGCCGTTTCAGGAAATCCAGATTATCTTCGCATAGTACGATTCCGCCGCCGGTTACGATAATGGTCTGCTTATCATGTGCCATTTCACGAAGTGCTTGAGTTTCCGCTTCGCGAAAGACTTGCTCGCCGTATTTGGAAAAAATTTCGGGAATTGACAGTCCGAATTTCGAGGCAACGATCTCGTCAGTATCGAGCAAGGCAAACTGTGTCCGCCGCTGCAGGCAACGCCCAACGGAGGATTTCCCCGCGCCCATCATTCCGATGAGAACGATCGATTTCCCGGCCTGATTCACTGTCCAATGTCCCATCAACACCTGGCTTTAGCCAGGTGCCTTGAGCATACTCGTCAGAGAAGCCGTTTAAACGGCTTTCGGTCTAGGAGACATCGCTCACCGCGCTGAAGCGCGGTGTTACTGAGATCTTCAACGGTCCTTGGCGTTTCACAGAATGGAGTCGGCGGGCGCGGAGCGACATAGACGGTCAGCCCGAAGGGTAAGTTCGCTGGCGCGAACGAATCAAACGCCCTACAATTTGACCATGCCTGAATCGAAACCTCTCGTCGCCATTATCATGGGCAGCAAATCGGATTGGGAAACGATGCGTTATGCGGTGGAAACGCTCAATGATCTTGGTGTGTCGAACGAAGCGGGCGTTCTCTCCGCTCATCGTACTCCCGATGAGACGGCAGATTTTGCTCGGACGGCAGTTGATCGCGGCCTGCGAGTCATCATCGCAGGCGCGGGCGGTGCAGCGCATTTGGCGGGCGTGATTGCTGCTCACACATGGTTACCTGTTCTCGGTGTTCCGATTCAATCGAAACTCCAGGGACTCGATTCGCTTTTATCCACAGCGCAAATGCCGGGCGGCATTCCCGTCGGTACGTTGGCGATCGGCGAACCCGGCGCAAAAAATGCGGCGCTTCTCGCCGCCGCGATTCTCGCGCTTTCGGACAAAAATATTCGCAAGAACGTCGAAGCGTTTCGCAAAAAACAAAGCGAGAGCGTGCTCGCCGTAAAGTTGCCAAAGTGAGAACAGTGATTTCAACCGACCGCACCGCGGCGGTTGAACTGCTGCGCAGAGGCGAAATTGTCGCGCTCCCCACCGAAACAGTTTACGGGCTCGCTGCTGACGCGTTGAACCCGATGGCTGTCGCGAAAATCTTTGAAGCAAAGGAACGACCCCGCTTCGATCCGCTGATCGTTCACCTGCCGTCCCGCGATTGGTTGGAAAAAATCGTTGATCCAATGCCGCCCAATCACCAATTGATTTTGAGGTTGGCCGACAAATTTTGGCCGGGACCGCTTACGATGGTTTTACCGAAGCGCGGGATCATTCCTGAAATCGTTACTGCGGGTCTTGATATGGTCGCCGTGCGAATCAGCGCACATCCCATCTTTGCTGAAATCATTCACCTGTTTGGAAAGCCACTTGCCGCGCCAAGCGCAAATCGTTTCGGCCGGGTCAGTCCAACCGCCGCCGAGCACGTTCTCGATGAACTTGACGGACGAATTTCGCTGGTCATCGACGCAGGACCAACACACCATGGACTTGAATCGACAATTGTCAGTGTGCGCGCAAACGGCATCGAAATCTTGCGCCGTGGACCGATTACTGCCGAGCGACTATCCGAATTTGCGGAGGTCAACACCGTCGCATCCCCGGCACGGAGAATTTCGGCGCCCGGACAATTTCCCTCGCATTACGCGCCGAAAACCCAGTTACGGTTGATCGACTGCGCAGAATCATTTTTTGCAGAGAAAGATCAGCGCGTCGGCTTGCTCGCGTGGAATCCGAGATCACGGAAGGGCGATCTCCAGATCGGCCAGCGGAGGACTGGAAACCGCCGCTCCTTAAAGTTTTCCGCAGTCCGTCATTTGAGCGAGCGTCAGGACCTGCGCGAGGCCGCAACAAATCTTTTCCGCTACTTACGCGAGCTTGATGCGCTGGGTCTTGATCTTATCGTTGCGGAACGAGTTCCCGGTCAGGGGCTCGGCGCGGCGATTCTTGATCGCCTCGAGCGCGCGTCACGCGGCTAGTGTGTCGCTCGAGACAAGCCTGAATGAATCCTTTGAATAGCGGGTGGGGTTTATTCGGTTTGCTTTGAAATTCGGGGTGATACTGGCAGCCGACAAAATACGGATGATCGCGAAGCTCGATCAATTCAGCGAGGGCGCCATCGGGTGATGTTCCTGAAATCACGAAGCCTTTTGCGTTCATTCGATCGCGATATTCCATGTTGAACTCGTATCGGTGGCGGTGTCGCTCGGTTACCTCCGTTTCGCCGTAGATTTTTTCCGCCAGGGTGCCCTGGACAATCTTCGTTGGCCATGTGCCCAGCCGCATGCTGGCGCCTTTGTTTCGGATTCCCCGCTGCTCTTCCAACAACGAGATGACCGGTTCGGTCGCGTTCTTGTCGAATTCAGTGCTGTTTGCGTCTTTGATTCCACAGACATTCCTTGCGAATTCAATCGTCGCCACCTGCATGCCGAGACAAAGACCGAGATACGGAATCTTGTGCTCGCGCGCATAACGCGCAGCATTGACTTTTCCTTCAGCTCCGCGCACGCCGAATCCGCCCGGAATCAGAACGCCGGCCACATCTTTCAATTGAGCATCGACACCGTGCTCCAGCGATTCGGCATCGATAAGCTTGAGATCGATTCCGCAGTCCTCACTCGCGGCAGCGTGCGCGAGTGATTCATAGATGCTCTTGTAAGCGTCGCGGACCTCCATGTATTTGCCGACGACCGCGATCTTGGCGCGCCGTTTTGGACTGACGACGCGTTCGACGAATTTCCGCCAGTCTGCCAGATCAGGTGGGGGCGTTTCCAGATGCAGAAGATCGCACACCAGTTGGTCGAGTCCTTCGGCATGCAGCGTTAAAGGCACTTCGTAAATCGTATGCTCGACGTCTCGCTCCTCAATCACGGCTTTTTCGGAAACGCTGCAGAACATCGACAATTTTCGACGCACATCGCGGTCGAGCGGTTTTTCAGTGCGGCAAATCAACACCTGCGGCTGCAAACCAATCTCGCGCAGCTTCGCCACGCTTTGCTGTGTCGGTTTTGTTTTTAACTCGTGCGCAGCCTTGATGTACGGAACAAGCGTGACGTGCATGTTCACCACGTTTTGTGGACCGACTTCGAGAATGAACTGCCGGATTGCTTCGATAAATGGAAGACCTTCAATGTCGCCGGTGGTGCCGCCAATCTCTGTGATCACCACGTCGTACTTACTTTCGTCGGACAGTTCGCGGATTCGATCTTTGATCACATCAGTGACATGCGGAATCACCTGCACGGTCTTGCCGAGATAATCGCCCCGCCGCTCCTTTAAAATCACTGTCTCGTAAACTTGCCCACTGGTCAGGTTGTTGTGTCGAGTAAGAAGACAATTGGTGAAGCGCTCGTAATGCCCAAGATCGAGATCCGTCTCAGCGCCGTCGTTGAGCACGTAAACTTCCCCGTGCTGGAACGGATTCATCGTGCCAGGATCGACGTTGAGATAAGGGTCGAACTTTTGGAGAACAACTCGCAGCCGGCGCGCTTCAAGCAGTGTGCCGAGCGAGGCTGCGGTCAAGCCCTTCCCTAGCGAACTGACCACGCCACCAGTCACAAAGATGTATTTCATCTGGAGGCAGCCTTTTGTTGTGCGCGAGCGAGTTTTCGCTCCAGCGCTTTGGCATCAGCCGGCGTATCCACGCCGGGCGAACCATGTTTTGTGATGAGCACATGAATTTTTACACCATTTTCCAACGCGCGCAATTGCTCGAGACTTTCAGCGCGCTCCAGCGGGGTCGATTTCCATCTCACAAACTGGAGAAGCGCATTGCGACGAAAACCGTAAATACCCTGATGCCGCAGATGGCGAACACGGGAACGCTTGGCGGGATAGGGGATAAGACTTCGCGAGAAGTAAAGAGCGCAATTATTCAGATCTACGACGACTTTGTTTTGGTGCGGTGATTTTGCTTCGGCGGGATTTTGAAACGGATGCGCAGCCGTAACAATATCGATTCTGCGGTCCGAGCGGAGCTTTTCGACGACTTGATCGACCAAGCGCGGATCGATTAACGGTTCATCGCCTTGGATGTTAATAACGAACGCGAAGTCTCTCCCATGGCGTGCGACTTCTGCCACTCGATCGGTCCCGCTGCGGTGCCTGCACGAGGTTAGAACGACCTCGGCGCCCCAGTCGAAAGCAGCCTCCGCGATTCGCATGTCATCAGTAGCAATGATGAGCGCATCGAGTTTCTCTGCGCGCCGACAGCGCTTCCACACATGGTATAAAAGCGGCTTGCCATTAATCGGATACAATGGTTTTCCCGCAAAACGTGTAGAACTCCAGCGCGCTGGAATTATGCCGACGGCCCTATTCATGCCTGCTGTCATCCCGAGCCGCGGAGCGGGCGAGGGATCTCACATTTGCCGATAAATCATGCGAGCGATTCTTTGTTTGCCATGAGCGAATGGGTGAGGTCCCTCGCTCTGCTCGGGATGACCGCGCAATCATCACGTTGTGTTCAAGATAATTTCGGCGGCCGCTGGCAAGTCTTCGGCTACCCAATCTGCCATGCTGCCAGCGGTCTCGCGGTCAAATCCGGTTCGGACACGAATAGTGCGCATACCCACGTTACGGCCGCACTCGGCATCAATCTCTTTGTCACCTATCAAAAATGACCGTGCCAGATCGATTTGGTGCTCGCGCGTGGCTTCTACGATCATTCCCGGCGCGGGCTTCCGGCAACTCGAATGCTGCCCGGGAACATCGGGGCAGAAATAGGTCGCGTCGATCAAACCATCTCCAAGCTGGCGCAGGACCTCCGCTTCGACGGCTCGATATTGCTCGACGGTGAAGAAACCGCGACCGATTCCGCTCTGGTTTGTAATAATGATGAGTTTGAAGCCTTTCGATTTTAAACGCCTCAAGGCTTCGGCGACACGAGGGAAAATCTTAACTTCTCGTGGGTCTGAACAATAATCGGCGTCTTGCATGATCGTACCGTCGCGATCGATAAATACTGCAGGCGACAGCGGATCAATCATGTTCGCTGTCTTCTCGGAAACTGGCGATAAGTTCGTCTCGGGTTACGGTCGCCGTTCCAAGTTTGCTCACTACAACAGCGCTCCCGTGGTTGGCGATTTCCGCGGCTTCGATCGGAGTCGCTCCGCACACAAGGCCAAGGGTAAAGAGCGCAATGGCAGTATCACCGGCGCCCGAGACATCGAAAACCTGTCGTGCCTTGGTTGGAATGTAATGGGGCGCTTCATCCTTCTGAAAAAGCATCATCCCGTGTTCGCCGAGCGTGATGAGAACATATTTTGTTTCCCATCGTTCAAGCAGAACTGCACCAGCGCGCATCAGATCGACATCGTGCGGCGGAACAGCATCCGGATCACGGCCGGGAAAATCAGCAGCAAGCAAAGCTTCGGCGCGGTTCGGCTTAATTACTGTCGCCCCTCGCCAATCCACGAGATGCCGGGGATTGGGATCAGCCGCGACGATCTTGCCGGCCGAGCGCGCATCGCCCGCGATTTGTGAAAACATCTCGGTCGACAAAAAACCTTTGCCGTAGTCTTCGAAGACGATCGCGTCTGTCTCTGGAATATTTTGTCGGACGGCTGCCACAACTCGCTGAATTTGCGGTACCGACGGCCCGGTAAACTGTTCGCGATCGACACGGACAACCTGTTGATGAAGCGCGATGATGCGCGTTTTCAGAATCGTGCGAAACGACTCGTCTTCAACCACATTCGAGATATCGATTCTTTGTTCCCTCAATAGTTCCTGGAGTTGCTGGCCACTGCGATCTTTCCCGAGCAAACCGATGATCGCGACGTGATCCACAAACTCGCGCAGGTTTCGCGCGACGTTCGCAGCGCCTCCAGGATAGAACGATTCTCCGGTTACCTGTACAACCGGAACCGGTGCCTCGGGCGAAATGCGATCGACCTTACCCCACACAAATTCGTCAAGCATGAGATCGCCGATGACCGTTACGCGTTTTGAGGGCGCACGATCGAGAATGTGCTCTAGTCGGTTCAGATCCATACGCCATGCAGGTAGCGATGCGTCCGGGGCAACGAGGTGGTTCGATTAACGTGAGTCAAATTGTTTTGAGCAGCGATTTGTGTACGGCAGCCGTTCCGGTTAAAGTTCGCTCCATTAATCCTGAATACGAACCCGAAATCAACAGTCGAAAGTGCCAAATGATTCCGTTTACCAGACATCTTAAGCTAGGCATAGGTTTACTCTGTGGGCTCGCAATGTGCGCAGGCGCTGCCCAGGCCCCACAGCACATCGATATTAAACAATTATCGACCACTGTTGAAGACGTTGTCGTGCCGCTGCCGAACGAAATTTTCGGGGCGCTGAATAAACTGGGCGCGGTGAACTGGAAACAACACGTCCGTAGCGACAAAGGACCGAATTTTACCGAGAGGCCGCGCATCGCTCTTTTGCTTGGGACGGTAATCGCCGATGGCTTTATTGCTGTCCAGGCGGAAGACTCAGCGACCGTAAAGGAGATTGGGCAGCGCGTCCTGGCGCTGGCCAAAGGGATCGGCGTGGGAAATTCAATCACCCCACATGCCAAGGCGATCGTCGAGGCTGCAGACAAGCGGAATTGGGAAAATGTGCGGCAGGAACTGGACCGCACGCAGAACAGCGTGCAACAGGCAATGAACGAGGTGCACGATGAAAAATTGTCGCAGCTTGTAAGCTTGGGCGGTTGGCTGCGTGGCACCGAAGTGTTGACCTCAGTTGTGAAGGAGCATTTTTCCAGCGACGGCGCAGAGCTGCTCCATCAACCAGATTTACTTTCATATTTTCTGACAAGGCTCAAGGCTATGCCGGAGTTTAATGTCCCGATCATTCGTCAAATTCAAGATGCTCTTGTCGAAGTGAAGCCTTTGATTGACGTCGGTGATCGGCGCATTCCTGCCGAATCAGTGAAAAAAGTCAATGAGATCACGACGCGGCTTGGTCATGGCATCGTAACCAGAGATTGAGGAACTTGATGAAACGGTTCGCAGAAATAATATTCCGCGCGAGCCTTGTGCTGCTCGCTCTGGTCGCACTGCAGCCTGTGATTTTCGCGTCCGTGGATGACGCACAGTCATTCGCTCTCCAGGCTGCCGAACCATATGTTAAACAAGGATTCCAGGTGCGTGAGGATTACTGGGGAGGCGACCTTGGGTCGGGTGAAAAAAAAGCAGTGCGGCAGCAATTGTTCAAAGGAAACGAATATTGGTTCTGGTTGGGAACAGAAGTCGATCGGGCGAAGGTTTCCGTTCACGTTTATGACTCGGACGGAAAGCTTGCGGAAGAACCAGACGGATGGGAAAAAGGCCACTTCGCGGCCGCACACGTGATTCCAAAAGCTACTGGCAGCTACTTCATCATAGTCAGCGTTGAGGAGTCTCCGGAGGAACGGACCCATTGGGCGCTTATGTACGGTTTTCGTTAAAAAAGTGGTTCAAATCTTGTACCAACAAGGAACGGCGACTTTCCAGTCGTCACGGCGGCTGGCAAGCCGTCGCTCCTTGAGCAATGACTGAAACGCGCACTTTGGAGTTCGAAAGCCCACGCGCTTTGCAGTCGCTCTACGCCAACGACATTAAACTGTTGAAGAACCTTGAGGACTCCCTTGGTGTGAAGGTAACTACGCGTGAGGGCTGGGTAAAACTGGAAGGAGACCGAAGTCGTGTGGACAAAGCGCAGCAGGTCTTCGATCAACTCGAAAAAGCGCGCCAGCAAGGCGTCGACATTCAAAGACACGAATTTAATTACGCGCTCAAGGCCGTGACCGAAGAACACAATGAAAATCTCAGCAATATTGTTTCGACGAAAATCACAACGTCGCCGCGCAAGTCACCGATTGTCGCGCGAAGCGCAAACCAGCGGGCGTACATCGAGGCCATTCAAAAGTACGATGTGGTCTTTGGGATTGGGCCGGCGGGCACGGGCAAAACTTACCTGGCCGTCGCAATGGCTGTCGCGGCGCTCAAGAAAGAGCAGGTGGCCCGCATCATTTTGATGCGACCGGCCGTGGAAGCGGGTGAGGCGCTCGGTTTTCTTCCAGGCGACCTCGAACAAAAGATCACTCCGTATCTCCGTCCGCTCTACGATGCGCTACGTGAGATGTTGGAGCCGGAGGAAATGGAGCGGGCGATTGCGCGGCAGACGATTGAGGTGGCTCCGCTGGCATATATGCGGGGACGCACCCTAAATAACGCCTTTGTCATTCTCGATGAAGCCCAAAACACCACTACCGAACAAATGTTTATGTTACTGACGCGCATCGGCGTGAATTCGAAATGCGTGGTGACAGGCGACGTCACACAAATTGATTTGCCCGCCAACAAACGCTCGGGCGTGGTCGAGGCCTTACAGGCGCTGAAAACCGTGCCGGGAATTGCGACTGTGTATTTCACTGAGCGCGACGTTGTGCGGCACGAACTCGTGCGTGCTATCATTGGCGCCTACCAGCAGCACCGCTCGCCCGCGCCGGCATCGCGCAAATAAGGAACATGTTCGATCTTTCGAAGCGTGGGCGACTTATCAGACGCGGTCTCGCGTCGCGCAAGACGCGACGTCGCCGGGCGCGCAGCGAGTTACTACGTAAATTGGAATATGCGCCTTACGCGAAAGTAGCGATCTTCGCGATATTTGCTGGTGGCCTGGCATTTCTCGTCTTTAGCGGGCAACAGGCGGAACCGACGAAGAATTTTGTGATTGCTCTGCTGGTTCTGGCGACCGCGATTACGCAGCTTTGGATTAACCAGCCGAAGAGTTTTGCGCAAAACTCGCGAATCCTTCTTGTGTTTGGCGTTATTCTTGTGCAATTGGCCGTCACCAAATTGTTGTTGGTCCTTTTTAACAGCGGCAATTACCGATTCTTGAAACCGGAAATGGCCGGCTTGATCACGCCGTATGCGTTCGCGCCGCTGGTGCTGAGCGTGTTACTGGGACGGCAGCACGGCCTCTACGCAGCGTTCTTCGTGAGCTTGTGGAGTAGCATGTTGTTCGGCCCAATCGATGCCCCTCTTCTAATAACCAGTCTGATCAGCGGATTCACCGCAGTCTCTCTCACATTGCAGGTGCGACGGCGCAGCAAATTGATCCGCGCCGGATTCGGCGTAGGGCTCGCCATCTGGTTATTGTCATTAACGTTTGGGTTAATCGGCCCGATCAATTGGTTCTACCCCACGGCAAATGACTGGGGAATGATCGGAGTTCAAAGCGCTCTCGCCATCGGCAATGGCATTATCACGGCAACGATTGTTGGCGGTGCGCTGCCGATGCTCGAGAACGTGTTCGGAATCACAACGGACATTTCGTGGCTGGAAGCGTCCGATCTCAATCATCCCTTGCTGCGTCGCATGACCATAGAAGCGCCGGGCACTTATCATCACAGCCTGGTCGTGGCCAATCTCGCTGAAGCCGCCGCGGAAGCGATCGGCGCAAATGCGACACTCTGCCGCGTCTGCTCTTATTTTCACGATGTCGGTAAGCTGGTGAAACCGGAATATTTCACCGAGAACATGAGCTTTGAACGCAATCCACACGATGATCTCGCGCCATCGATGAGCGCCTTGATCATCATCGCGCATGTCAAGGAAGGTGTGGATCTCGCACTCAAGCACCGGCTAAACCAGCGCATCATCGATATTATTCAGGAGCATCACGGCACGTCGCTCGTCCGTTATTTCTATCAACGCGCGCTTCAGCAGCACGAAGATGCTCGCGCGGGCGGTAAAATCATGAAGCTGCGCGAAGACGATATTCCAGATGTGCACGAAGAAAGTTTTCGTTACAGCGGACCAAAACCGCAGACGAAGGAAAGCGCCATCGTGAGCCTGGCCGACACAGTCGAAAGCGCCTCGCGCAGTCTTGAGAAACCGACCCCGCAGAAAATCGAAACGCTCGTGAACGAACTCCTCGAAGAGCGCATTAGCGACCGCCAATTGGACGACTGCGACCTAACGCTGGGCGAACTGAAAGTCATCGCCGAGCGTTTTCGGTTCACGCTCTTAATGATGTTACATAGTCGGATCGCTTATCCCAAGGCTGGGCACAAGCCCGCGTCGCCACGCGACGAAAGTTTGCGTCCCGACGTAATGGCTGCCACACGAAAGCCCGAGACCGCCCCGCCCGTTTCTGCCGCGTAATGGCCATGTCGCGTTCATATCGAAATTGGCCGCGTTAAAAGAATCCGCGAAGGAACGCCGCTGCTTCGTCCGAGATACCGGCGATCTTGTTCGTTGCCTGACGATAGAATTTGAAATTGAGCTCGGACTCGGGTCGACCGTCGTTCCAGTCGGAAAAAAATTTGAGCTCGCGTCGCCCCAGGCGCCGCTTCGCAAGCGCGGTGCGCCTGATAGTGATGCTCACGCGCGGCG
>WNEX01000643.1_pt1 | contig 16702 bp, 9 predicted proteins | sample 5399841 | NCBI WGS metagenome assembly WNEX01 (sample SAMN13153337, study PRJNA577476) | soil metagenome | isolation source: 40 cm grassland meadow soil 2 days after 1st rain plot 5 | place: USA:California | collected 2015-09-18 | reverse complement strand
CCCGCGTAGGTGATCTTCCATTGCGGGGAATGCGCCTTGATCACGCGGATCGCGGCCAGCGTGAGCGGCATTTCGTTTTCATTGATGCCGAGGTAGGTCCGATTGAACCAGCCGCGCTGCTCCAGGTGGCGCTTGAGATCCTCGAGAAACGCACGCCACACTGACGCGAATGCCGCGGAGTCCGGCGCCCATGTCTCGTAGACGTAGTTTCCCGAGCGTTCGTCCAAGTAGCGAAACCGGTTCCCCCAGGGAAGCGGTGTATAGATCGTGATCGCTTTGGTTATCCCGACGGCCATCGCCAGCTGCACGTATTGGTCGAAGATGTCGTAATTGAATTTCCATGTGCCGCCCGACCGCTTGGTCCATTCGATCATGGTCCCTTCGATCATATAGGAATTATCGGACCAGGGGGAATGGACGGCGTAGGTGGTGATGTATTTCCCACCGGCGTTCGCATACAGCCGGAGATGCTCTTTCAAGAGCGCTTTGTGCTCCCGCGACCACGGCTCGACGTGATAATACCACGCGACGACCCAGGGATTCTGCCATAAATCCAACCTGAATTTCCAATCACTGGGTGAAGGCAAGGTCTGAGCTTGAACGGTGATTTGGGTCCGTAGCGTCGCGCTGCCCTGCTCCGAGCCGACGGCAATCGTGCCCCGGTACACGCCCGCGGGCGTGGCGGCGGGAATATCCAACGACAGCCAGATGGGTCTGACGGTGCTGGCGGGCAGATCGAACCGCTGGAACGGCTCCAGCCGGTCCGGCATGAGGTAGGGCGGGTTCGAATCGGTCACCCCGCAGCTCACCTCGTTGGCACCGTAGGGATAGTTCGATACGACATAGCGAACGAGATAGACGTGCACATTGCCGCCGGCCAAAACGCTCCCTTTGTCGTTGACCAGATCGCTTACGGCAACGCGTATCTGGCTCACCGAATCAGGCGACCAGACGACCAGCTCGGTATTTAGCCGTTCGCCTTTCCATCCAGTCGCTTCCCACAGCTGGGATTGCTGTGGCAGATCAGGGACCTCGCTTCTGAAGTACGCCTGATCCGTTGACGCGAACGACACATTCAGCCCCTTCGGCTGCGCTGACCACCGCTGCGGGTCTCCCGGAGCATCGAAGGTGTATTCCGGTTGAAAGTGGTACGGCGGGAGGGGGACCTTTCCCGGAGCGATTCGCGCGCGGTACGCCTGGCCGTCCTGGGCGTGGACCAGGGCGGTGACCAGACACGAGAGGCAACAGGCCGCGAGGATCCGCCGCATCACCAGCCCGGGTTTTGGAGGAGCGTGCCGTGCGACAATTGAACCTGCTGTAACGGAATCGGATCGAGATAATGCTTCGGCACGATGAACTGCCGCGAGGCCGCGGCCTCCGCGACAATGAAGCCGCCCGGGTCGACCTGGACATCCCTACCCACGTGCACGCTGGTATCCTGCTGCTGGTATTGCGTGCCGACAAATTTCACCCCGCGCAGCGCTTGCGGCATCTCCGTTTCCGCCGTTTTCCAGCGCCTCAAGTCGTCACGCCGGAATCCTTCGAACGCCAATTCCACCGTCCGCTCTCTCCTGATCTCGGTCAGCATATCCAACCCGTTGCTGTTCACAAAGGCGTTGGTGAGCGCGGGCATGCCGACACGGGCGCGCAGCAGATTGATCGTCCGGCTCAAGTCGGCATCGGAGATCACAGCGTCGCGCTCAAACAGGGCCTCGGCGAGAGTCAACAACACCTCCCCGTAGCGAAATTCCTTGAAGTCATACTCACCCTGGAACTGGGTCGCCTCGACAGTTTCGTCCAGAAACTTGCGCAACATGTAGCCGGTGCGGGTCGCGCTACTGCCCGTGAAACCGGGAAAGACGGGCTGGAACCCGCTCTCCCGGAACTCGTCGCTGCCCGGGACGACGAACGTCATCGCCATTCTGGGGTCCCGATTCTGGAATTCACTCGTCAGCGAATCGTATCCCTTGAACAGCGGCGAGCTGGTAATGGGGAGCCCGTCCGTGGCGAGGTACATGTCCGCCAGCTTCTTCGTGGGAATCATGTAATTGAACCACAGCTCTCTGGTCCAATTGTGCGTGGCGCGGTTGGCATAGTAGCGCCTCGCCAGGATCACCTCTTTGCTGTCGTCGCCCTGCAGAATGAACAGGTACTTGTAGCTCTGCGCCCCTTGATCGGTATAGAGCTGGTATTCTCCCGATGCAATGAGCTGCTCCGCGGCATTGATGGCTTGCGTGAGCATCGCCGTCGGATCACCCTCGGCATGGTACCTGAGCCAGGTGGCCTGGTACAAGGCGGCTCGGGCTTTCAGGGCGAGAGCGGCGCCCTGTGTGACCCGCCCGAGCTCCGAGGCGCTCAGCTCGCTTTGCTTCACGAGTTTCGCCGCGGCGGTATCGAGATCGCCGAGGATGAAATCGATGATCTGTTGTTGCGTCGATCGGGGCGTGTATACCTCGCTCGAGGTCACGTCCAGCACCTTGGTGATCAGGGGAACGCCGCCGTAGGTCTTGACCAGATTCCAGTAGTGATAGGCCCGGAAAAACCGCGCCTCACCTACCCAGCGATCGATCTGCGCCCCCAAACCGGATTCCGCCGCCTTCTGCAGCAGATAGTTCGTGGCCCGGATGCCGGTATAGGCGTCACTCCACACCGGAGAATTGGCGGGCGCCAGATACGACCCGTTGCTCACCGCTGACAGATCGACCGTTGCTCCCGATCCAAAGGCAATATCGGAATTGACTTCAGTGTAATTGGGACCCTTCAGGCTGAAGTAGAAATCGTTAGCGGCCAGCTCGAACTGGTCCGGGGACTTCCAGAACGAGGCATCCGAGATCTGGTCTTTGGGGTCGAGATCGAGCGGGTTACACCCGAACGCGAACGTCAGCACCAGGCAGATGCCGAGACGCGCCACAGTCACTGTTGTTTTCATGGTCGTCAGTCCTAGAACGTGATGTCGGCGCCGACCGAGTACATTCTCTGGAATGGATAGTTGAACCCATTCGCGGAAGCTTCCGGATCCCAGCCCCCCGGCACGCTGTCCGTTTCCCAGAGGTCGAATCCACTGAAGTAAATTCGTGCGCGGGACAGTCCCGCCCGCCGGGTGAGTGCGTCCGGGAGGGAATACCCGATCTGCAGGTTCTTCAGTCGCAGGTAGGCCGCACTGAACGCGGTCAGTGTCGACGCTTGATAATTCCAGTATCTGATGCTGCCGTGACTGAGGCGCGGATACGGAGCATTGGGGCGATCTTCATTCCAGGTATTGCCGTAATAGAACAGCGGGGGCTGTCTCCACCAGTCGCTCCAGGGCATGCTGTAGTCGTCGGTCCGGATCAGGGTCCGCTTCCCAACTCCCTGCATGAAGAGACCGAGATCGAAGTTCTTCCACTTGGCACCGAGATTCAGGCCATAGGTATAGCGCGGCGTGGCACTCCCCAGGTTGACCACATCGCCATCCTGACCCGGCGCATCGCCGTACAGACTGATCTTGCCATCGCCATTGAGGTCTTTGTATTTCGCATCGCCGATGCCGATGTCCGATGGCACGCCTTGCAGCTGCTTGTAGGCATTGAGCTCCGCTTGTGTGCGGATCAACCCGTCGAACACGTAGCCGAAATACGTATTGACGGGGTAGCCCTGACGGACGTAGTTGAGGCCCAGCACATACGTGTCCTGTCCGCCATAGTTGACGACCTTGTTCTTGGCATCGCTGAGCAGCAACCGGGCGGAATATTCAAGTCCACCGGCGTGGCCTTTCCATCCCAGTGACGTCTCGAACCCCCACGTCTTCAGCTGACCGGCGTTGGAGTATGGCGGCACCGCGCCCAGCAGGCTGGGATAGGCGACCGGAATCAGCATGTCTTTGTTGCGCTTGATGAAATAGTCCAACGTCACGTCGAGCTTGGACGAGAACAGGGTCGCATCCACTCCCACGTTGCTGGTGGCGAGGGTCTCCCACGTTCTGTTCTTGGCGACCATCCCCGACAAGAAGGCCGATTGATCCTGCCCCCCAGCCCCAAACGGATAGGGATACCCGCGGCCGATGGTGATCAGCTGGAGGTAGTCGTAGAGGTTGATGCCCTCCTGATTGCCGGTCTCTCCATAGGACGCGCGCAGCTTCAAGTTGTCGAACGCGGCTAAATGTCGAGCAAACGGCTCTTCCGATAGACGCCACGCCACGGCGACGCCCGGGAAAAATCCCCAGCGGTGATCGGGCGCGAAGCGTGAGCTCCCATCCAATCGTAGGTTCGCATCCAACATGTACTTGTTCTTGAACATGTAGCTCAGGCGGGAAAATCCCGACCGGATCGCCCAGTGCTCACCGCCCCCGTTGTTGGACATGTTAGCCGACGATCCCAATCCCAATCCCCACACGTCCTGGTTGAGGAAGTCCGTTCTGCCGGCCCCGAACCAGTCCAGGTCGTAGTCTTCATGCGAAGCACCCGCCATGACGTCGACCTGATGCTTGTCGGCGAACAATCTGCTGTATTGCAGGTACCCGACGTAGTTCCGGTGCGTACCTTCCGAATCCGACCTGCTAACCCAATTCTGATCCGGACTCGCGATCGAATAGTAGACGACGCTGCTGTTGTCCCACCGGTACAGTGGAAAGCTCTTTGCGATGTCCGTGTTATTCTGCGATCTGGAACTGATACCGGCCTGGAGATTGAGCTTCAGTCCCTCCGCGACATCGACGATCGCCTTGAAATTCGTGTTGACACTCCGCGTATTGAAGTGCGCCGTAGCCGCTTCTTCGGCTTGGGCGACCGCGTTCCCCCAGCCACCTTGCGCGAAGAAATGTTGGCCACCTTGCGTGTAGATGGGATGATTGGGCATCCCGAAGATCGTTTCATACATCACGCCTGCAGAGCCGGCGCCTCCGATATCCGACCGGTCCTGGTTTTCCAGGGCGAGTTTCGATTCCAGGCGGATCCGCTTGGAAACGTCATAGTCGAAATTCAGCCTGAGATTGTAGCGCTTGTTGCCGTCGTCACCATAGCGTATCACCCCCTGCTGGTCCGCGTAGGTCCCCGACAGGTAATACGCTGAATTCGGGCCTCCCCCGGACACCGTAAGCGTCTGCTTGTGTTCAAAACCGTTTTCAAATACTGCGCTTCTCCAGTCGGTCGACGTGAAGAACAGCATCCACCCCAAGCTGGCGTACAAGGGATGGGGTATGGGGTTCGGATCGCCCGCTTTCACCCGCGCCAGCAGATCGGGCGTATACATCGGCGCTGCCCCGGCGTGGATGTTCGCCTCGTTATCCATGATCGCCATCTGGTAGTTATTGGGCGTGTCCATCATGCCCGCCAAATGGGTCGTCGCGAAGTTGCTGCTGTACGTAAAGGTCGGAGCCCCGCGCTTGCCTCGCCTCGTAGTGACGAGAAAGACTCCGTTCGCAGCGCGTGCGCCATAGATCGACGCAGCGGCGTCCTTCAGGACGTCGATCGATTCGATGTCGGCAGGGTTCAAGAGATCGAGGTTGCCCGGGATACCATCGATCAGCACCAGCGGGGAATTGCCGCCGTTGGCCGCGAATAGGTTGTTCTTGTCCTGGGGAACCGACGACACGCCCCGGAGGTTGAGGCTGAATCCTTCGACTCCCGGTTGCCCCGAACCGCGCTGCACGAGCAAGCCGGGAACGGCGCCCTGCAGGGCCGCCACCGTATTGGTGACGGGGCGATCTTCCAGTGCTTCCGGACCAACCGACGCAACGGCGCCGGTGAGATTCTCGCGCTTCTTTTCGCCATACCCCACCGCGACAACCGCCTCCAGCTCGATGGCCTGCGCCTTGAGCTGCAGGTCGAGCACGGTCTCCTTCCCCTCCGTGACGACCACACTGGTGTCGACGGCTGCATAGCCCAGCATCCGGGCGCGCACCCGCTGCGTCCCCACTGGCACGCCGCTCAGCGTATAGTGTCCGGTGGCATCGGCGTCGGCGCTCAGCCTGGTGCCGACGACGCTGACGATGGCCCGCGCCAGGGGAGCGCCGGTTCCCGCGGCCGTCACCGTTCCCGTGATCGTGCCCAGCTGCAAGGCCAGCCCCGGCGGGCGCTTCACCAGCGTGGCCCTTCCCTCCGGCGTGAACACGATGTCGACGCCGGCGTCGAGCAGCACGTCCGTCAGCGCCGCCGCTACCGTGATGCGGCCCGCGCGCAGGTTCACGAGCGCCCCGGCCGGCAACACGTCGTCGGCATAGACCAGGCTCAGTCCCGCTTGCCGGGAGATCTCCGCCAGCGCCTGCTTGAGCGTGGCGCCGTCGAACGCGAGCGAGAGCCGCTGCCGCAACACCGCCGATCGCGCCAGATCGACCGGGACCGGCTCGGGGCGCTCGGCCATCGCCAGGAGGAATCGCGGGCCCCGGCTTTCCGCCGGGTCGCCCTGGTATTGCGCAGCGGCGCCGTGCGAGAACACCGCCACGCTCAACGCGAGTGCCGTTCCAACGCTTCGCCCTGCGATGCGAAGCCGCGTCAACAAGTCGCTGGTGGACGACTGAAGTTGGAACGGCACGAGCACGAGAGGGGTCAACGCAACGCGGTACATGAGCCTACTCCCCGAAGCAGTCGAGCATGATGGTTAACTGCCATTGCGGAGCAACAGCACGAACCCGTCGGCGCGCTCCACCCGCAGCCCGACGGTCAAGGCAATCCGTTGAAGCACCAGATCGATCGACTCGTTCTGGAAGGTCGCCGTGAGCCGGCGCGCGGCGAGGGTGCTATCGGCCAGCCGGATCTCGACGTTGTACCACCGCCCCAGCGTGACCACCACGTCGCCGAGCGGTGTGCCGTCGAACGCGAGCACGCCCCTGGTCCACGCGAGGTAGCGTCCGACATCGACGCCGCGTCGCACTGCAGTGACGCCGCTCGGATCGAGCCGTCCCAGGTCCCGGGCCTCGAGTACCAGCGCGGGCGTGCGCGTAGCCGCGGTCGTATCGGCTCGCGAGAGCGTCACGCGTCCTTCGGCGACGACCACTTCGGTCGCGCTTTGATCGTACGCCCGGACCACAAACGCGGTCCCCAGGTCTTCGGTGACGCTCTGGGTAGTGTGGACCCGGAGCGGACGCTGTGAGTCGGGTGTGACCTGGAAATACGCTTCGCCGTCGAGATACAGCTCTCGGCGCGCCCTGCCGTAGTCGGCCGCGTAGCGGACGCGACTCTTGGGCGCGATGGTGACCTGCGTCCCATCTCGCAGGCGGACGACCATGCGCTGTGCCACAGTGGTGGCGTACTCGCGCCACTGCGGCGTGCGCCGCAACACGCCCCGGGTCCCGATCAGAGCGACGAGCACCGCGGCGGCGGCGAGGGCCACAAAGAGCGGCCGGCGCGACCGGCGCGGCTGCCGGGGGACTTCGAGCGCCCGCCGCGCTTTCGCCCACGCCGCGTCGACGCTGCTCTCCGGGATCCGCCCGGCTGCGACGCGCCTGATGAGCCGCAGATCGTCAAGAAGCAGTGGGTTATCGGGGTGATCCGCGAGCCAGTCGCGGACGGCCTGCGCGTCGCCGGCCGACGCCTCGCCGGCCAGATAGCGGTCTAACAGGAGATAGAGACGCTCGTCGTCGAGGTGCATGCCCCTATAACGGGGCAGCCACCTCCCAACCCCCAAGGGAACGTCTGCACAAGTGATCGTGACGCTGGGGGTCGGGGCGGAGGGCGCTTTACACGCGAGGGCGCCACGAAGGCGGACTCGGAGGGGCGGAGCTGGCTCGGGCAGGCACACGTCCCCGTGGCGTGTCTCGGTGTGCCCTCGCGTGTAGGCGCCCCTAGCCCCGACCCCCAGCGCCACGCACCGGGTTGTGCAGAGGTTCCCAAGAGGGCTCGGGCCTAGGGGCTCGGGCCTCGGGCTGGCATGCCCTAGCCCCGAGCCCCTAACCCCTAGCCCCTACTCGAACCCCACCCGCGGCAGCGTGCGGAACAACCCCCACGCCGCCGCGCCCGCGAACAGCAGGCACACGGCCCCGGGCAGGGATCTCCCGTACAACAGGTATCCCGTGCCGAACAGCGCCGCGTAGATGACCGCGCAGCCCAGGAACCAGCACAGCAGGGCAGCGGTGACGCTTTCCCCGGGGTTCGCGGGCCGGGTCGTCACGGCGCCCTCCCAGCCCGGACCCATGGGCCGGATGCGGTCATAAAACGCCTGCAGCGTGGCGCGGTCGGTGGGCGGGGTCAGGAACGTCACGGCCAGCCAGCCGGCGGTCGTGATCGCGACGCCGATCACGAGCTGGACCGTCGGGGCGAGCGGCGCGAGCCCGAGCGCCCGGTGCACGAACTGGAAGTACACGGCCACCACGAACGAGATGGCCATGCCGGCGATCTCGCTCCACGCGTTGATCCGCCACCAGAACCAGCGCAGCAGGAAGATCGACCCGGTCCCGGCCCCGATCTGGAGCAGGATCTGGAACGCCTGATAGGAATTCTGCAGCCAGAGCGACAGGGCCGACGCGAGCACGATCAACCCCACCGTGACGGCGCGCCCCACCCACACGTAGTGCCGTTCGTCCTCGTCAGGCGCCAGGAACCGGCGGTAGCAGTCCTCGACCGCGTAGGAGGCACCCCAGTTGAGGTGGGTACTGATGGTGGACATATACGCCGCCGCGAGCGACGCGATCATCAGGCCGAACAGCCCGTGCGGCAGATACACCAGCATCGCCGAGTAGGCCAGGTCGTTCCGCACGATCGCCTGGTCGATGTGGGGGAAGCGAGCGGAGATCGAGGCGAGGTCGGGATAGACGATGAGCGACGCGAGCGCCACGATGATCCACGGCCAGGGCCGCACGGCGTAATGCAGCACGTTGAACAGCAGGGTCGTGCGCATGGCATCGCGCTCGGTGGGCGCGGCGAGCATGCGCTGCGCCACGTAGCCCCCACCGCCCGGCTCCGAGCCGGGATACCACGTGCTCCACCATTGCACCGCGAGCGGCACCACCAGGACGGCGGCCGCCGTGCTCCAGTCCGAGAAGTCGGGCAAGAGCGACAGTCGCCCGGCCACCGCGGGGTGGGCGAACAGCCCCGACAGGCCGCCGACTTGGGGGAGCTTGAGGGCCACGACGGCGGCCAGGACGGCCCCCACCATCGCGATCAGGAACTGAACGAAGTCGGTCAATACGACTCCCGACAGCCCGGAGCTTGCCGCATAGAGCACCGTGACGCCGCCGCCGATGAGCACGGACGTGTGGCGGTCCCAGTCGAGCATCACGCCGGCGATCTTGGTGGCGGAGAGATTGACCGACGCCATGATCATCACGTTGAAGAACACGCCGAGGTAGATCGCGCGGAACCCGCGCAGGAAGGCCGCCGGCTTTCCCGAGTAGCGCACCTCGTAGAACGCGATGTCGGTGAGGGCCGCGGAGCGTCGCCACAGCTTGGCGTAGAAGAACACGGTGCACATCCCCGTGACCGCAAAGGCCCACCACACCCAGTTCTGGCTCACGCCACCGGTGCGCACGAGGTCGGTGATGAGATTCGGCGTGTCCGTCGAGAACGTCGTGGCCACGAGCGACACACCCAGCAGCCACCACGACAGCCGGCGCCCGGAGAGGAAGAACTCCTGACGGCCCTGACCGGCGCGGCGCGCCACGGCCAAGCCAATGGCCACGCACACGACGCCGTACAGCGCCAGCACGATCCAGTCGAGGGTGTCGAGTCTCATGTCCAGAGCCGCTCCGGGTACTCGCCCGCGGCCACCAGCTGCTGCAATGCCGCCGCGACGCGCGGCCGGTCGTCCGGGTACGTCACGCCCAGCCAGCGGGCGCGCGTGCCCAGCAGCCGCACCCGCGCCTCGCGCCGGCGCACGGCGTCCCGGATCGCGTGTGAGATCAGGAACTCGCCCTGCCCCGCACCGGCCCCGCGCAGAAACTCCGCGAAGCCGCGCCGCAGCAGGGCGAACACCGCGGGGGTGAAGGCCCACAGGTTCATCGAAACGAGCGCGTCCCCCGCCAGGCGCATCGGCTGGCCGTGAGCATCGGTTCCTTGGTACGCGCTGTCCGCCAGGCGCCGGATGTCCACGACCTCCTCCATCGTTTCGAGCCACCCGTCGCCGTCGGCACGGCACACCGCGCGGTTCACGCCGCCGGCGGCGCTCAGCGTGTCGCGCAGCGCGTACGCGATGATGGCGAACGTCCCGGGGGTTTCGCTCCCTTGCCCGGCGCCGAGAAACTGCGCCGCCCGCGTGAAGGCGTCGCGGCCATAGAAGTCGTCCGCGTTTACCACGGCAAACGGGCCGCTGACCGCGGATGCCGCCGCCAGCACCGCATGGCCCGTGCCCCACGGCTTGGTGCGCGCCGGCGGCATGGTCAGGCCGGCGGGGATGTCGTCGAGCCGCTGGATTGCGACCGTCGCGTCGATCCGGTCGAACGCCGTCGCGAGCTCCGGCCGGGTGACCACGACGACCGTCCCAAAGCCCGCGCGCCGCGCGTCGAACATGCTGTAATCCAGCAGCGTGGCGCCGGCTGGCCCGACCGGCTCGATCTGCTTCGGCCCGCCGTAGCGACTGCCGACGCCGGCCGCCAGGATCACGAGCGCGGGCGCGCCGATGGCCCTACCTCGCCGGCTCGAGCTTGGCCCGCGCGTGCTCTACCACCCGTCGCACGCCCTCCGCGAGTGGCATGGACGCACGCCAGTCCCAGGTTCGCCGCGCCACCGCGGGGTCGAGGCAGATCCGCGCGATGTCACCCCGCCGGTCCCCGGCGTGAGTCGGTCCGCTCGTGTATCCGGTGGCGGCCGCCACCTCGCGGAACAGCTCGAGGTCCGAGACCTCCCGCCCCCACGCGACGTTGGCGACGACCCCCGACGGTCCCCCCGCCGCCCGCAGCGTCGCCTCCACGACGTCACCGACGTAGACGTAGTCGCGTGTCTTCGTGCCGTCGCCGAAGATCGTCACGGGTTGGCCCGCGATCATCCGTTGCGTGAAGATCGCCACGACACCGGCCTCTCCATCGCCACGTTGTCGTGGCCCGTACACGTTCGCGTATCGCAGCACCGCGTAGTCGATCAGCCCGCGCGCCCCGTGGGCGTCGAGATAATGCTCGAACGCGAGCTTGCTCGCGCCATATTCGGAAATCGGGCGCGTCGCGTCGGCTTCGGACACGGGCAGACGCTTCGGGTCGCCGTACACGGCGGCCGACGACGCGTACACCAAGCGTCGCGCGCCGGCGGCTACCGCCGCACGCAGCACATTCAGCCCGCCGACGACGTTCACCCGCGCATCGAAGTCCGGCTCCCGAATCGAGCGGCGCACGTCGGTCTGCGCCGCCGCGTGGAACACCACCTCCGGTCTGAAGCCGGCGACGATCTGCCGCAACGCGTCCACATCGCAGATATCGGCTCGCTCGAACCGAGCCCCCCGAGCCCCCGCCGGCAGGTTGCTCGCCGATCCCGAGGACAGATCGTCCACCACGCACACGGCGTAGCCGTCTAACAGCAGGCGGTCGACAAGATGGGAGCCGATGAACCCCGCTCCACCCGTCACCAGCGCGCGCGGCCCCTCCCGGTCGGTCAAGCCGTGACGATCCCCAGGTGCGGCCACGTCTTCCAGCGGCCGCGCGTGAAGTCGGGGAACTCGGCCGGCCGGCTGCCGTTCGCCACCGACCATTCGGACAGCGGCGTGACGGCGCTTATGGCCACCGCGTCGTACACGTTCATGTCGGTGGGCAGCCCTTCGCGCAGGCACTTGATGAGCCGGTAGTCCTCGAGATAGTCCATGCCGCCATGCCCGGCGCCCCGGCTCTTCTCTTCCATTTGCTTCCACAGCGGGTGATCGAACTCCGCGAGGTATGCTTCCGCTGGCTCCCAGTCGTCCGACTTGCTGCGCCCTTCGATGTAGACGCGGTCCGGGTAGCCCTGAAACAGACCGCGGGTGCCCTGGACCACGTGCACTCTGCTGTACGGGCGCGGCAGGTTGGTATCGTGGCCCACGCAGATCGTACGCCCGTTCGCCGTCATGATCAGGCTCCAGTTGACGTCGCCCAGAACGTAGCGCTCCTGCCGCTGTGGCGCGCCATCGGCAAAGTGCTCGCGGGCATACAGCTGGAGCCCGCGGGATGGGCTGCTCATCGAGACCAGGGTTGCAAACCGGTCGCCCCGGTTCACGTCCATGCAGTTGGCGACCGGGCCGAGCCCGTGCGTCGGGTAGAGATTGCCGTTGCGCTTCATCGCGTGCGCGCGGCGCCACAGCCCTTCGCCTTCGGGGCTGAATTTCACGGATCGCAGGTCGTGCAGGTACCCGCCCTCGGCGTGCAGGATCTCCCCGAACACGCCCTGGCGGACCATGTTGAAGACCATCATCTCCATGCGGCCGTAGTTGCAGTTCTCCATCATGACGCAGTGCTTGCCGTACTTCTCGGCGTGCTCGACCAGCGCCCAGCAATCGTCCACCGTGTAGGCCGCGGGCACTTCGGTGGCGGTGTGCTTGCCGTTGCGCATCGCCGCGAGGCAGATCGGAACGTGCCACTCCCAGGGCGTGGCGTTGAACACCAGGTCCAGCTCCTCCTGCTCGCACATGCGCACGAAGTCCGTGGGACCGCGGGAGTAGCCCGTCGGGCGCGGGAACCCGGCCTGCTCGACCAGGTCCTGGATTTTGGTGACCTTCTCGGGCACGATGTCGTCCACGGCCTTGATCACGCACCCCTCGACCCGCAGCAGGTTGTGCACGTGCGCGGTCCCCTGCCCGCCGACGCCGACGAACCCGATGCGAACGGTGTCCATGGGCGGGGCGGCGAGGAACCGCTCGGGTGCGGGTCCCGGGCTCGGCCGTGGCTGGGCCAGGGCGGAGGACGAGGCGGTGCTCGTCGCCGGCGCGCAGGCCGCGGTCCCGCCCAACGCGGCGAGGCCGAGCCCGCCCGCGATCAGCTTCAATGCGTCTCGCCGGTCCAGGTCGTCGCTATTCGCTGTCATGTCTACCTCCCGCGGGACGATACATGTCGGGCAGCTCGTTCTCCAGCAGCACCAGCGGGTCTTCGGTGAAGCGCACGAAATCGGCAGCGCTGGCCTGCCCCGGATACGGGGCGAAGAAATGGTAGCGGTGCTCCCGTTCGAAGGTCGCATTGCGCCACACCAGCACCCACGCGATACGCCGCGCAACGGAGTCGCTCTTGATGCCGGCGAGCAGTGTCCCGGTCCACCACAGCGAGTCCGGGACTCCCTCGACGCCGGTCTCGGTGAGCGCCGCAATCTTCCCCCGGGCCTCCGCCAGCTCGACGATGTCTCTGAGACGCCGTGCGAACACAGCCCGCGTCGCCGGCGAGCGCACGCTCTGGTAGTCGTCGAAGCCGAGCACGTCCACGTACGCGTCGCCCGGATAGCGCTCCAGGTACGCCTCCTTCGAGTCGAACACGTCGGTCGAATACGCCCACAGCAGATTGTGCACGCTCCGGCGGTCGCGCAAATACTCGACCGTGAAGCGCCACAGCTGCCGGTACTCGTCGGGTGTCGCGTGCCGGGCACCCCACCAGAACCAGCCGCCGCTCGTCTCGTGGAACGGCCGGAAGATCACGGGCACGAGGACGGGCGCACGCAGACCGTTGACATAGTCCGCAAAGCGGTCGAGCCACTGTCGATAATGCTCGTGCTGCGCCCCGCCCGGAAGGATCGCCGGCACGGCCCGGATCGTATCCCACGCGTTGCCGCCGCTCACGGGATTCCGCATGTGCCAGCTGAGGGTCACGACGCCCCCGCGTCGGAACCCCTCGGCGATCCAGCCGCGCTGGCGCTCGAACGCGACGGCGTCGAGGTTCGCACCCGCGTCCGCCTCGAGGCCGCCCACGTCCCATCCGTACACGGCCGGGTAGGATCCCGCCGTCTCCTTCACATCGGAGCGTCCCGGCTGGTTGGACCATTCCACACCGTACGCGAGATCGTCTTGATGCCCGAACAGCACGGCCTTACCCGCGAGGCGCCACAAATTCGCGAACAACGCCCGCGTCTCCGCGGTGGCGCGGGGATCGATCGGCGCCGGCCCACGCGGCTCGGGCGGCCCACCCGCATTGCAAGCGAGCAGCAGCGCGGCGAGCGGAGCGGCGGCGCTACGAGGCAAAGCGGGCTTGGAACGTTGCTCCGTACGGCGTGGGCGTGCCGTCGTAGCTCGTGATGAGGTCCCAGACCGAGTTCCACACGTCCCAGGTCCACGCGAGATAGCTGCCGCTGCGGGCGTCCATCCAGTCCATCAGCGAGTCGACGAACATCCGGCCGCGGTCGTTCTGCCCCAGCTCGCCCAGCACCAGCGGGACGCGTTGGGCGACCGGCGCGGCCTGGCCGTCCCAGCAGCTGCTGGTATGGCACCAGCTGAAGTTGTAGACGTGCCAGGAGGCAGCCAGGTTGTGGAGCGCATCGGCCGGCTGGTTGGCGAGCCACTGAGACAGTGTGGCGGCGTACTGCACGCCGCCCAGCATGATCACGTTGGTGGCGCCGGTGCCGCGCACCGCGTCCACGAGTTCTTGCATGCCCGCCGCCTGGAAGCTCATGCCGCGGCAGGTGCCGCCGTCGCGCCAGCAGCGCCACGCCTCCGGCGTGTCGGCGTTCGAGTCGGGAAAGGGCTCGTTGAACAGATCGAAGATCACCGCGTTGTTGTGCCCGTAAGCGGTGGCCACCTGCCGCCAGAACTCCGGCGTGTGGTCGCGATTCGGCATCGGGGCCTGGGCGAGCGCCTTGGCGGTGTCGGCGGCGGTCCAATGCAGGTCGAGGATGACCACCTGGCCGGCGCGGTTGAGCCTCGCGACATAGTCCGCGATCGCCTGCTGGTAATTCGCGCCCGCGTACGCGGGCGTGACGCCGTTGATCCCGAGCCAGCAGGTCTCGTTGAGCGGCAGGCGCACCACGTTGGTGCGCCAGGACACGATCGCGCTCACGGAGGGCGAATCGGACGGGCCATCGAAGATGCCCCACCCCTGCGCACAGGCGTATTCGGCGCCGGAGCGGTTCACGCCGCGCAGCCGTACCGGTCGGCCGGCCGAGTCGACGAGCTCGTTCCCCTGCACGTGCACCGCGGGCGCTCGCGTAGGGCCCGGCGGGACCGGCACGCCGGCCGAGTTGGCGTGACAGGCGGCCACCACGAGGAGCGCCGGGAGCGTGGGACGGCCGGTTCGCATCGCCCGGGGGAATCCGACTCAGTAGCCGGGGTTCTGGGTGATGAGCCGGTTCGCGCCGATCTCCGCGTCGGGGATCGGGAGCAGCAGCTGGTACGCCTGCCGCGGCCGGCACACCGAGGCGTTGGGCGTGGCGCCGCCGGGATAGGCGGGAATGCGGTCGTTCATGATATCGAGCCAGCGGCCCTGGCGCTTCAGGTCGAACCACTCCTGGAACTCCCCGTACAGCTCGTGGCGGCGCTCGAGCCACACCGAGTCGCGGAATTGCGCCTGGGACAAGCCGGGCGTCAGGTTGGGCACGTTGGACCGGTTGCGGACTTCGTCGATCGCGGCGTACGCGGCCCCGGTCGGCCCGCTCACGTCGTTCTCGGCTTCCGCGAACACCAGCAGCACGTCCGCGTACCGCAGCACGATCGGGTTCGTCTCGTTCTGGCTCTTGGTGAGAGCGGCGCGATCGATGTACTTCATCGTGAAGATGCGGGGCGACACCTGCACGAGGGCGCGGGTCGTGCGGTTCAGGTAGGTGTTCGCGCCCATCGTCTCACACAGCTCGGTCCAGGTCCAACCGACCTGGCTGTCCGCCGCGACCTGGGTCTTGATGCTGTCCGGCACGGCGCCCTGGTACCAGGCGGGCGTTCCGGGGTCCACGGACGAAGACGACTCCTTCCACCCCTGGAAGATCGCGTAGCCCGGGGCGATGCGCCGGTCCAGCGTGTCGAAGGTCGAGTAGAATACCTGCCGCATGCTCAGGAAGCCGCCGCCGCCCCCGCCCGCCGTGGAGTAGTCGTGCGGGTTGAAGAACGTGGCGATCTCGGGACCCGTGTTCTCCTGGTGCGTAGCGCCGATCTGGAACAGGATCTCGTTGCTGTTGATCTGCTGCTGCCCGTCGAATAGCCGCATGTAGCTCGGCTCGAGCGTGATCCAGCCACTCTGCATCACCTGCTGCGCGGCCAGGCGCGCGGAATCGTTGTACTGCTGCTTGGCGGCGGCCAGCGCCGTTCCCGTGAGCTCCGCGCCCGCCATCGTGAGGTACACCTTGGACAAGAGGCCCCAGGCCGAGAACGCGGTGGGGCGACCGCGGTCCGCGCTCGAGTAGGTGTGCGACGCGAAATCGGGCGGCAGCTCCTGCGTCGCGGCCTTCAGGTCGTTCACGATCACGGGGTACACCTGCTCGATCGGAGCCCGCGGCGCGTCGCCGTAGGTGCCGTCGGGCACGTACGGACTGAGTCGCAGGGGAACGGCGCCGTAGCGGCGCACCAGCTCGAAGTAGGCGTACCCACGGAGGAAATGCGCCTCTCCCCGCAGGCGCGTCGTCAGCGCCGGATCGAGGGTCACGTGCTCCAGCTGACCCAACACGTCGTTCGCCCGGCGGATGACCTGGTAGTTGGCGGTCCAGGTGCGGCCGGCGAACCACGTGCCTGTCTTTGCGCCCAAGTGGCCGAACGCCCACCAGTCGGGACAGAAGACGTCCGGGCCCTCGCACGTCACCTCCTGCCAGGCCGGATCGATCCAATCGTCCCAGGTCATCAGCGGCTGGTAGATGCCGTTCACCGCCGCGATCGCCTGGTCCCCGGTTTTGAAGTAGCTCGCGGGATCGACGAACGTCTGCGGGTGCTCGTCGAGATTGAACAG
>WNEX01000632.1_pt1 | contig 16783 bp, 19 predicted proteins | sample 5399841 | NCBI WGS metagenome assembly WNEX01 (sample SAMN13153337, study PRJNA577476) | soil metagenome | isolation source: 40 cm grassland meadow soil 2 days after 1st rain plot 5 | place: USA:California | collected 2015-09-18 | reverse complement strand
AGGAGGGGAAGACGCCGCGCTCCCATTGAGGAGGGGAAGACGTCGCGTCCCCATTTGTCCCCTCCTCATCGAGGAGGGGTGCCGGCGCAGCCGGCGGGGTGGTCAGACTTTTATGAAAACCAGATCCCAGACGCGGTGGCCGAGCGCGAGGCCGCGGCGCTCGAACTTGGTCTCGGGCCGGGCCTGTGGCCGGCTTGCATAACCGGAAGCGGTGTTGCGCAGCGCCGGCTCGGCGGAGAGCACCTCCAGCATCTGCCGGGCGTATTCCTCCCAGTCAGTGCAGGCATGCACGCGGGCGCCGCGCTTCATTCTCGAGGCGAGCAGCGCGACGAACGCCGGCTGGATGAGGCGCCGCTTGTGATGGCGCTTCTTCGGCCAGGGATCGGGAAAGAATACGTGCACGCCGTCGAGCGCCGCGGGCGCGATCATGTGCTCGACCACCTCGACCGCGTCGTGCTGGATGATGCGCAGGTTCTCGAGATGCAGGTCGCCGATGCGTTTCAGGAGACTCCCGACGCCGGGGGTGTGGACTTCGATTCCGAGATAGTCGTTCTCGGGATGTTCCTGCGCGATCGTCGCGGTGGTCTCGCCCATGCCGAAACCGATTTCGAGGATCCTGGGCGCCGTGCGGCCGAACAAGCGGTCCAGATCGAGCGGGATCGGCGAGAAGGGTACGCCGTAGACGGGCAGCAGCTCGCTGTGGGCGCGGCGCTGGGCTTTCGAAACGCGCCCCTGGCGCAAGACGAAACTTCGAATCTGGCGCCGGTATTCTCGCAAGAAATATCTTGGGCTACGCGGCCTTCGGCGGGATCAGGCCCGAAGCCGGCGAGCTGGGGCTGGCGGAGTAGAGCTTCTTCGGCATGCGCCCGGCGAGGAAGGCCTCGCGCCCGGCTTCGACCGCTTTTTTCATCGCCTGCGCCATGAGCACCGGGTTCTGCGCCTTCGCGACCGCGGTGTTCATGAGCACCGCGTCGCAGCCGAGCTCCATCGCGATAGCGGCATCCGACGCCGTGCCCACGCCGGCATCGACCACCACCGGCACCTCGGCGCTGCCGATGATGAGCTCCAGGTTCCAGGGATTGAGAATCCCCATCCCCGAGCCGATCAGCGAGGCGAGCGGCATGATCGCGGCGCAACCGATGTCTTCCAGCTGTTTCGCGATGATCGGGTCGTCGCTCGTGTAGACCATCACCTTGAAGCCGTCCCGCACCAGGGTTTCGGCGGCCTTCAGCGTTTCGACGATATTCGGGTAGAGCGTGTTCGGATCGCCCAGCACTTCCAGCTTGACGAGGTCATGACCGTCGAGGAGCTCGCGCGCGAGGCGCAGGGTGCGCACCGCGTCCTCCGCGTTGTAGCAGCCCGCGGTGTTGGGCAGGATCGTGAACCGGGAAGGCGGCAGCGCGTCGAGGAGCGACGGCTCCCCCGCGTTCTGGCCGATGTTGGTGCGGCGGATCGCGACGGTGACGATCTCGGCGCCGCTCGCTTCCACCGCGCGGCGCGTCTCGTCGAAATCCCGGTACTTTCCGGTGCCGATCAGCAGGCGCGAGCGGTAGGCCCGCCCGGCGATGAGCAAGGGGTCGGCGATCTGATCGGCGAGCAACGTCGGAGCGTTCATCGCGCTAGCCTCCGCCGACCGCGACGACGATCTCGAGCGCGTCGCCTTCGGCGAGCCGCGTGTCCGAATACCGGCTTCGCGGCACGATCTCTCCGTTCTTTTCAACGGCCACTCGCTTTCCAGCGAGCTCGAGCGCGTCGAGGAGCTGCGCGACATTCGCGCCCGGCTCGAGACGCTGCACTTGACCGTTGACCGAGAGCTGGATCACCTGGAATCCCCTGGGGCGAGAGGGTAAAATTATCTTACCACGCGGGTGTAGTTCAATGGTAGAACGAAAGCTTCCCAAGCTTAAGACGAGGGTTCGATTCCCTTCACCCGCTCCAAATCAAATGCCCGCGTCCTTCGACGGTAAGCTGGTCGTCGCCATCTCCTCCAGGGCTCTGTTCGATCTGGAGGAATCGAATCGGGTGTTCGAAGAGCAGGGCGTGACCGCCTACTACCGGTATCAGCTCGAGCACGAGAACGAGATCCTCGCGCCCGGGATCGCGTTCGCGCTGGTGAGGAAGCTCTTGAGGCTCAACACGCTCGCGCCCGCTCGAGCCCGGGTGGAAGTGATCCTGCTTTCGCGCAACACCGCCGACACGGGGATGCGCATCATGAACGCGATCGAGCACTACAAGCTCGACATCTCGCGCGCGGCCTTCACCGGGGGGGAGAACACCTATCCCTACGTGCCGGCGTTCGATGCGCATCTGTTTCTCTCCGCCAATCCCGTGGATGTGCGCAAGGCCCTGGACGCGGGGCATGCGGCCGCGACGATCCTGCCTTCCCACGTCGGGAAGAGCGTCGAGGCGACGGAGGGTTTGCGCATCGCCTTCGACGGCGATGCCGTGCTCTTCTCCGACGAGGCCGAGCGCGTCTACAAGCGGGACGGCCTGGACGCCTTCACCGCGAGCGAGGTCGCCGCGGCCAAGGAGCCTCTGTCGGGAGGCCCTTTCAAGAGTTTTCTGGCGGCGCTGCATCGCATCCAGTCCGAATTCCCGGCGGACCGCGCGCCCATCCGCACCGCGCTGGTGACGGCGCGCAGCGCGCCCGCCCACGAACGCGTCGTGCGCACGCTGCGCGCCTGGAACATCCGCATCGACGAAGCCCTGTTTCTGGGCGGGTTGGACACGGGCCCGTTCCTGAAAGCCTTCGGCGCGGACATTTTTTTCGACGACCAGCGCGGCCACGTCGAGTCGGCGAGCCGCCACGTCACGGCCGGGCATGTGCCGTTCGGCGTCGCCAACGAATAGAAAACGCAAGGCCGGCATGAAAATCTTCAAGACCCTGCTGCTCGCCGCCGTCGGGATCGTCGTGCTGATCGTGGTCGTGATCGCCATCGTTGCCGCGACTTTCGATCCCAACAAGTACAAGCCGGAAATCGTCGCCGCGGTCAAGGACAAGACCGGGCGCACGCTCGCGATCGAAGGCAATCTCGGCCTCAGCTTCTTTCCGGGCATCGGCATCGCCGTCGGAAGGGCGTCCTTGTCCGAGGCCAACAGCAGCAGGATCTTCGCTCGCGTCGAACAGGCGAAAATAGCGCTCGCGCTGTGGCCCTTGCTCTCGAAGCGGGTGGTGGTCGATCGCGTGACCCTCTCGGGGCTCGCGCTGGACTTGGTGCAGGGCAAGGGCGGAAGGACCAATTTCGAGGATCTGGCGGGGGGCACGGCGGCGGGGCCCAAGGCGGGCCCGCAGCAAGGGGCGATGCGCCTGGACATCGCGGGAATCGAGATTCGTTCGAGCGCGATCGGCTGGCGAGACGAATCGAGCGGGCAAAGGTACAAGGCGACCATCGACGAGTTCAAGACCGGGCGGATAGCGAGCGGCGTGCCGGGAAAGGTCTCGCTTTCCGCGAGGGTCGAAGCGGCGCAGCCCAAGGCCGACTACCAGGTGCGCCTGTCCGGCGACTACCGCCTCAATTTCGAAAAGCAGACGTTCGCGTTCTCCGGGATCGACCTCAAGATATCCGACGCCGCGCCGGGCTCCAAGGCGCCTCCGCTGTCGCTGAAGGGGGACGTGGAGTTCGATGCTTCGCCCCAAGCGATCCGTTTCACGCTCGCCGCGGACCAGGTGAATCTCGACCGCTATCTGCCGCCGCCTCCGCCGAAGCCGGCGGCCGGCGCGCCGAAGGGCGCGAGCGCGCCCTCGACGAAACCCGAGGAGGCGATCGATCTTTCAGCGCTGAAAGCGCTCGACCTGAAGGGCGACCTGAAGATCGAGCGATTGATCGCATCGAACGTGAAACTGGAGAGCGTGCACCTCGGCGTAAAGGCCGCGGGCGGCAAGGTCGACGCCGAGCCGCTGACGGCCGATCTGTATCAGGGCAAGCTCTCCGGCGCTGCGAGCGCCAACGCCCATACCAATCGCTTCGCGCTCAAGGCGGATCTCGGCGGCGTCACGTTGGGGCCGTTGCTGAAAGACGCTCTCAACAACGATCTTCTGGAGGGTCGAGGCAGCGTCGCGCTCGACGTGCAGACCGGCGGCGCGAGCGTGAGCGCGATGAAAAAAGCGCTCTCGGGCGGCGCGAGCCTCGCGCTGCGGGACTCAAGCCTGAAAGGCGTCAATCTGGCCGAGTTGCTGCGCAAGGCAAGATCCCTCCGCGGATCGAGTCCTCCGGCCGAGCAGGGGGCGATTGCGGCGGAGCGGACCGATTTCACCGAGCTCGGAGCGAGCTTCGTCATCCGGAACGGCGTCGCGCACAACGACGATCTCTCCGCCAAGTCGCCGCTGCTGCGCCTCGCCGGATCGGGCGATATCGACCTCGGAGCCAATTCGATCGATTACCTCATCAAGGCTTCGGTGGTCGCTTCCTCGAGCGGTCAGGGCGGCAAGGATCTCGCCGAGCTGCGCGGGGTCACCGTGCCGGTGAAGGTCAGCGGCCCGCTCGATGCGCCGCGCTTCCGCGCCGATCTTCGCGCCGCCGTCGGCGATGCGGTGAAGCAAAAGGCCGAGGAGGAGCTGAAAGAACGCGTGCAGGACCGGCTCAAGAGCCTTCTGAGACGGTGAGCACTCTCGCCGGCCGGCTCATACGCTGGCAAGCCCGGCACGGGCGTCATGACCTGCCGTGGCAGCAGACGCGCGATCCGTATCGCATCTGGCTGTCGGAGGTGATGCTGCAGCAGACCCAGGTCGCGACGGTCATTCCGTACTACGAGCGCTTCCTCGCGCGCTTCCCGGACGTGAAATCGCTCGCCGGGGCGCACCTCGACGACGTGCTGGCGCTGTGGAGCGGCCTGGGCTACTACTCGCGGGCGCGCAACCTGCATGCCGCGGCGCGGATCCTCGTCGAATCATGGGGAGGCCGGTTTCCGCGGACGCGCGAGGCGCTCGCGTCGCTACCGGGAGTGGGCCGTTCCACCGCGGCCGCTATCGCGGTGTTCGCCTTCGGCGAGCGCGAAGCGATCCTCGACGGCAACGTGAAGCGGGTGCTCGCGCGCCATTTCGCGGTGCGCGGTTACCCCGGAGAGCGGCGGGTCGTTAACCGCCTGTGGAAGCTCGCCGAGTCGCAGGTGCCCGAGAAGGACATCGAGCGCTACACCCAGGCTCTGATGGATCTGGGCGCAAGCGTCTGCACTCTCGCGCGGCCGGCGTGCGCAAGCTGTCCTCTGAAGGGGACCTGCGAGGCTCGTTCGCAGGGAAAAGTCGAAGCGTATCCGCGGTCGCGTCCGCGCAATCCCGTGCCGCTCAAGGAAACCGCGATGCTGCTGCTTCTGCGCGAGGGCGAAGTACTGCTGGAGAAACGCTCGCCGGTCGGATTGTGGGGCGGGCTGTGGTGTCTCCCGGAGATCTCCCCGGACGCCGATCCGCGCGATTACTGCAGACGCCGATTGGGCGCAAGGCTCGCGAGCGCGGAGCGCCTGCCGCTTTTGCGGCATGGTTTCACCCATTTCACCCTGAATATCACGCCGGTCCTGTGCCGGGTGGCGAGCGCGTCGCCCTGCGCCTCGGAGCCCGGACAAGTCTGGCTCCCGGTCGAAGAGGCGGGCCAGGCGGCGGTACCGGCGCCCGTGAGAAAACTGCTCAATTCTCTGCAGGCCGTTTAGCGGCGGCGAGACCGCGGCTTTCCAGAAATCGCTGCAGGATGGAGAGCCGCGCCAGGCTGTCGGTCAGCTCGAGGAGCTTCTGCTTGGCGAGGAGAGGCACCGGGAGGATTTCGCTCAGGCGGTAGCCGACCCACGCGGCGTCGTCGAAGGCGTGCGGTTCGGCGAAAACCGATTTGCCCTGGTCGGCGACGACCATTTCCAGGAGCCGCGTGCAGGCCGAAAACTCCTCGGGAACGGCGACGCTTGCGTCAGGCTCGATCAGCCCTACGCCGGCCGAGATCAGCCCCTGGGCGCCGGTTTCACGTTCGAGGATGCGAAACCGCTGGCTGCCGCGGGTTTTGAGGGTCAGGATGCCCTGCTGCTGCATGTCGCATTCCTGGATCTTCGCGAGACACCCGACTCCTTCGGGCACGGCGGGCGCGCCGACCTCCGAACCCTGACGGATGAGGCACACCCCGAACGGTTCGTCGCGCTTGAGACAGTCGCGCGTCATGTCCATGTAGCGCGCTTCGAACACCCGCAGCGGAAGCAAGCCACCCGGGAAGAGCACCGTGTTGAGCGGAAAAATCGGGACGCGCAGCGAATCCAAGAGCAGGTCCGGCTAGCGCTCTTCGCCCCAGCGGTGCATCAAATCGTGCTTGACCCCGAGGTGATCGAGTATTCGCGCGACGATGAAATCGACCAGGTCCTCGACGCGCTGGGGGCGGTGGTAGAACCCGGGATTGGCGGGGAGGATGACCGCGCCCGCGCGCGCGAGCTTGAGCATGTTCTCCAGGTGCAGGGCCGAAAACGGCGTCTCGCGCGGGACGAGAATCAGCTTGCGGCCTTCCTTCAACGTGACGTCGGCCGCGCGCTCGATGAGATTGTCGGAGAGACCCGCGGCGACCGCGGCGAGGGTGCCCACGGTGCAGGGGCAGATCACCATGGCGTCGGCGGGATTCGACCCGGAAGCGACCGGGGCAAACCAGTCCTCGCGGCCGAACACGCGCAGTTGACCGGGCTTTGCCGAATAGCGCTCGCCGAACATGCGCTCGGCGTCGGAGGCGCGCGGCGGCAGTGCGATGTCCAGCTCCTGTTTCGCGACCACGTGGGCAGCCTGGGAATAGAGGAGGTAGACGCGCGCTTCGGCGCGTATCAGGGTTTCCACCAGCCTCAGGCCGTAGGGCATTCCGGAGGCGCCGGTCAGCGCGACGGCGACGGTCGGCTTCATGCCGCGGGGACGAGGTGCCGATGGCGAACCTGCACCGGCGTATGGCTGCGAAAATGTGCTCCTAGGCGCTCGACGAGATACACCGAGCGGTGCCGGCCGCCGGTGCAGCCGACTGCGACCGTGAGCGAGCTGCGGCTGTCCTGCCCGTATGCGGGGAGCCAGGTCTCGACGAACCGCCGGATGTCCCCCAGCATCGTGCCGACTTTGGGCTCCTTCTCGAGAAACGCGACCACGTCCGCGTCGAGGCCGGTCAGCGGCCGCAGCCGCGGGTCGTAATGCGGATTGGGCAGGCAACGCACGTCGAACACCAGATCCGCGTCCAGGGGAACGCCTTGCTTGTAGCTGAAGGACTCGAACAAGAGGATCGTCGTCTCGGTGTGGATGTCGAGCCATTCCTTGATCCAGTTGCGCAGCGTATTCGGCAGCAAATCGGTGGTGTCGAGGCGGTAGCCGATTTCACCCACCGGAGCGAGAACCTCGCGCTCGCGCGTCAAGGCCTCCTCGAGCGTGCGCGTCCCGGTGGCGAGAGGATGGCGCCTGCGCGTCTCGGAGAAGCGCCGGATCAGCGTATCGTTTTTCGCATCGAGGAAAAGCAGGCGCAGGTCCACCCCTTGAGCTTTCAGCGCGGCCACATATTCCGGGACGAGCTCGAGCGAATCGCCCATGCGCGCGTCGATGCTCATCGCGACATGGTTGTGGCCTGCGCTGCGCAGCAGTTCCGCCGACTGCTGGAGCAGTTGCCCCGGAAGATTGTCGACGCAGTAGTAACCGCTGTCCTCAAGGGCGTTGAGGGCGATGCTCTTCCCGGAACCCGACAGCCCGCTGATGAGGACGAGTTGCATTTCGACACCTTAGCGGATTGACGGCAGCCGCGCAAAACCCGGCTTCCCGGTTCCCGGACGACAAGATGGCCCGCTTCAATCCTTCTTCATCTGCGCCTGCTGCCTCTGCATGAACTCGTCCGTCGAGTGGATGCCGCGAAGCTGCAGAATGTAGTTGCGCACGGCGGCTTCGAGCAGCACCGCGAGGTTGCGACCCGCCGCAACCGGAATGACGACTTTCCGGACGGTCACGCCCAGGATGTCTTCGGACTGTTCGTGCAGCGGCAATCGCTCCGACTCGTTCGCTCCGTGGCGATCGAGATGCACGATCAGCCGCAAGTTCATCTTCGGGCGCACCGCGGTCTCGCCGAATATCGTGCGGATGTTGAGCACGCCCAGGCCGCGCACTTCCAGAAAATCCTTCAATAGCGGGGGGCAACGGCATTCGAGCGTGGACACCGCGATGCGCGAGACGTCGACGACATCGTCCGCAACGAGCCCGTGGCCGCGGCTGATCAGTTCCAGCGCGAGCTCGCTTTTCCCGGCGCCCGAATCACCCGTGATGAGCACTCCGAGTCCGAGCACGTCCATGCATACTCCGTGGCACTGCGTGGTCTCCGCGAGCGCCTTGCCGAGATAGCGACGCAGCCGGTCGATGACTTGCGCACCGGGCATGTCGGTGGCGAACACCGCGGTGTCCGAAGCCTCGGCCGCCTTCAGCATGCGCACGTCTGCGGGGGCGCCGTCGGCGACGACGATCGCTACGGGGTGGACGGCGAACAGATTGCCGAGCGTCTGGAAGAGATCGGCCTCCTCGAACGCGGCGAGATGGGCGATCTCGTGGTTGCCGAGGACCTGGATGCGGTTGGGGTGGATGAGGTTGAGGTGCCCTACCAGCGCCGCGACACCGGTGCTGTCGCGCCAAAGCTTGGTTGCGCCGCCGGCCCTTCCGCCGATCCAGGCGAGCCCGAGCTTGTCGCGATTGTCGTCATACAGCTGCGCGACGCTGATCTGCAACATGCGGCTGCCAGGCGGTGATGTGCTGATGCAGAGTGCCCGCATCGGTGGCGGTCGAGAGTTTCTCGCGCAGCTCGCGGTCGCTCAGCATCTGTGCGAGCTCGGACAGGATGCGCAGGTGCTGCTCGGTCGCCTGCTCCGGCACCAACAGCAGGAACACCAGATTGACCGGCTTGCCGTCGGGTGCGTCGAACGGAACCGGTTGCGCCAGGCGCACAAAAGCCCCGACCGCTTCCTTCAGACCCTTGATCCTGCCGTGCGGAATGGCGAGCCCCTGTCACAGACCGGTCGAGCCGAGACGTTCGCGGGCAAACAGGCTGTCGAACACCAGGCTCCTCGCCACCCCCTGGTTGTTCTCGAAGAGCAGCCCGGCCTGCTCGAACATGCGTTTCTTGCTCGTCACATCCAGGTCCAGGAGGATGTTCGAAGGGGGCAGGAGCTTGGCGACTAGGTTCATCGAGACTCTGAGAATCGTCCAGTCCGTGCCTCACGCACGCAGAAATCGTACCCAGCGGCCCGGAGAGGCGTGGAATTCTACACTATCGCTCGGCGCGCTGTTGTCAATCCGACGGGGAGTGGTGCTTGAGCGCATCGTGCGGATGCGCATGCAGACGGTCTTTGTACTTGATGATCTGGCGATCGAGCTTGTCCGCCACGGCGTCGATCGCGGCGTACAGATCCGGGTCGCCGCTCTTGACGAAGATCTCCTTTCCGGCGACGTGACAGCTGACTTCCACCTCTCGAGCGAGATGGTCCGCGGCGAGGATCACGTTGACGCCGATGACGTGATCAAAATGCCGCCGGATTCTGGAAAGTTTGCTCTCGAGGTAACTGCGGATCGACGGGGTGACCGCCACGTGACGCCCGCTGATGACGAGATTCATGCGAGGCGCGCCTTCGCGTCAAAGAGACTTTCTCATGCTCACGGAAGGTATCTGCAGCGACTCGCGGTACTTCGCGATGGTGCGACGCGCGACCACGATGCCCTGCTGGCTGAGGATCTCGGCGATCTTGCTGTCCGAAAGGGGTTTCCGGGCATCCTCGGCGGCAACCAGCTGCTTGAGCAACGCCCGGATAGCGGTCGCCGAGCACGCACCCCCCGTCTCGGTGGCGACGTGACTCCCGAAGAAGTACTTGAGCTCGAAAATGCCGCGCGGCGTGAACATGAACTTCTGAGTCGTGACGCGCGAGACGGTCGATTCGTGCAGGCCGAGCGTGTTTGCGATTTCGCGCAGCACCAGCGGCCGCATCCCGACCTCGCCGTGCTCGAAAAAATGGCGCTGCCGGTCGACGATCGCCTGCGACACGCGCAGGATCGTCTCGAACCGCTGCTGCACGTTCTTGATCAGCCAGCGTGCCTCCTGCAGCTGATGCGAGAGCTGGCCGCCCGACTGACTGCGGTTGTTCTGCAGGATATCGGCATACATGCGATTGATGCGCAGCTTCGGCAGCGCGTCGGGGTTGAGGCTCGCCACCCAGACGTTCTTGATTTTCTTCACTACGACGTCGGGCACGATGTAGCGCGTCTCGCTGGTCGAGAACGCGGCGCCGGGACGCGGGTTGAGGCTCTGGATCAGTCTCTGGGCCTGGCGCAGCTCGTCGTCTCCGCATTGCAGCACCTTCCTGAGCTTCGAAAAGTCGCGCGCCGCAAGGAGCTCGAGGTGCTCGTGCGCGACGGCGAGAGCCGTGGCGCGGCTCGGCGTGGACTCGGGCAAGGCGAGCAGCTGCAGCTCGAGACATTCCGAGCAGTTGCGGGCACCCACGCCCGTCGGGTCGAAGTTCTGCAGGTGCTTGAGGGCGATGGCCAGCTCTTCGGGCTCGATCTGCAACTCCTCGGGCACGAGCTGAGCGAGCTCCTCGATGGGCTGCGTGAGATAACCGCCTTCGTCGAGCGCTTCTATCAGGAACGCGACCAGGTTGCGGTCGCGCGGTTCGAGCTGGGTCAGGGAGAGTTGCCGGTGCAGATGCTCTCGCAGATTGGGAGACTCGGCGGGGACCTGGAAAAAATCGCCGTCATCGGCGTCGTCGCGCGTCCCCGAGTTCGAGCCGCCTTCACCCCCCCAGTCGGCGTCAGCCGAGAAAATGTCCGTCTGCGGCGGATTCTCGGCGCTCGCCTCCTCGGCGGGCGCCTGAAGGGCGGTCGCCGGCTCGCCGTTCATGTGCGCGAGGGGTGCCGGAATCTCGCCGTCGGCGTCTTCTCGCTCGAGGAGCGGATTTTCCGCTAGAAATTTCTCGAGCTCCTGATTCAACTCCATCGTCGAGAGCTGCAGCAGGCGTATCGATTGCTGCAGCTGCGGCGTCAGCGTCAGGTGCTGCGAGAGCTTGAGTTGTAGGGTCTGCTTCATCGAGATATGGCGCGGGTACCTCGCCAGGAGGATCGTAGTTCAGGCGGGCCAGATTGGTAAACGGGGCGGGTCGCGGCGTTGTCCCCTACAGCCTGAAATTCTCGCCGAGATAAACGCGTCTAACGTTTTCATTATAAACGATCTCGTCGGGTTTGCCGAAAGCGAGCACCAGGCCGTCGTTGATGATGTAGGCGTGGTCGCAAATTCCCAGCGTTTCCCGCACGTTATGGTCCGTGATGAGAATGCCGATGCCGCGTTCCTTCAGAAAACGGATGATTTTCTGAATGTCGAGCACCGCGATCGGGTCGACGCCCGCGAAGGGTTCATCGAGCAGTATGAAGCTCGGACGCGTCGCGAGCGCCCGGGCGATCTCGACGCGGCGGCGCTCCCCCCCCGACAGGGACAGGGCGGTGGATTGCCGCAGATGCGCGATGTTGAGATCGCGCAGCAGCCCGGAAAGGCGGGACTCGATCTCCTCCTCGGGAAGTTCCTGCAGCTCCAGCACCGCGCGGATGTTCTCCTCGACGGTCAGCTTGCGGAACACGGACGCTTCCTGGGGCAGGTACGACAGTCCCATGCGGGCGCGGCGGTGCATCGCGAAATGGCTGATTTCCCTGCCGTCGAGATGGATCGCTCCGTCGTCCACCGCGATCAGCCCCACGATCATGTAAAAACAAGTCGTCTTCCCGGCGCCGTTCGGACCCAGCAGCCCCACGACCTCGCCGCTCGTCACCTCGAGCGACACGTCCTTGACCACAGCGCGCGAACCGTAGTGCTTCTTGAGTCCGTGGACCTGCAGCTGGCTCATCGAATTCGCCCCGTTCGCAGGTACGGGGAGGCTAGTCCTTCCGGCTCGTGCCGGAACCCGGCGGGGTTTCGGGCTCCGCGGGCTTTTTCGGCATGATGGTTGCGCGCACGCGTCCTTCGCGTTCGGTCCCGGGCGCCTCGTCGGTAGATTTCACGGTAAAACGCTCGGTGCGGGCGTCGTAGGAGATGAAATCGCCGCGAATATCGTCCCCGCTGTCGCGGCGCAGCCGGGCGGCGGTGAAGAACTCGACGCGCTCGAGCTTGTTGTCGTATTCGATCCTGAACGCTTCTCCGTCGATGTATTCTCCGTCACCATCCCGCTTGTGACGGAACGTCGCCGGCTTGCCGCTCGCAACGCCGTAGTAGAAGCCGTCGCCGTCCTGCCGCACGACGATTCGGTCCGCGCGGATGATGAGCGAGCCTTGGGCCAGCACGACTTTTCCCTCGAAAGTGGAAACTTTCTTGGCTTCGTCGGAAATCATGCTGTCGGATTCGATGTTGATCGGTTTGTCGCGATCGGCTCTCTCGGCAAGCACCGATTCCGACGTCAATGCCCACATCGCCGCAAGACCGAGGGCCGCGGCTGCGCGCGCCCTATTTCCTGGATGGGACATCAAGGATGCCCTTGACTTGCGATTGCAGCGTGAACTGTTGATTGTTCTTGTTCACAATCATCCCGACCCCTGTCAAGATGGAGCGCCCCTCCGAAATGGTGACCGTGTGATCCGTACGCGCGATTCCCTGCTCGGCGAGTAGGTGGAGGAATTCCGTTCGAGCGCGAAACTCGGGTCGCTCCGGCGTTGCCTCGCGCAAGATGAGCACATTGCCGTACAGGAAAGCCTCCTCGCCTTGGCGATTGATGGTGCCGCGATTTGCGGTCGCGATGAAATTACCGCTGTCGGCGGCAATTTCAACGAAGCGCGGATAAAGCGCCTCGCCCGAACCATCGTCGGCAAAATGCATCATCTTCGGCGCAGAGAATGTGTACCGGAGCTTGCCCGAAGCGTCCAGCCTTTGAACCGTGAAATTCTCGACGATGGAATCGGGATCGTGCCCGGTAGACTTCGAATCGCCGCCGAAACCCTCCACCACGGCGTATTGCAGCCACAGGGTCAGCAACCCGAGAAACGCCATCAGAACGAGCGGGAGCAGAGGCGTAACGCGTGGTTTCATGCGAGCTGGCGCGCGATCAGCCGCTCTAGCGTGTCTTGGGCCCGCATGATCAGCTCGCAGACCTCGCGGACGGCGCCCCTGCCGCCGGGAGCCCGCGTAACGTGGTGGACGCGCTCTCTCACGAGCTCCGGTGCTTCCGGCACGCTCGCGGCGAACCCGCAACGCGCGAGCACCGGCAGATCCACCCAATCGTCGCCCATGTATCCGGCGGCTGCGGCGGAGGTGCGCAAGCGGCCGATCAGGCTCTCGAAAGCAGCACTCTTGTTCCCCGCACCTTGTTCCACGTGCGTGATGCCAAGCTCAGCGGCGCGCACCTCGACGGCGCGCGAGCGACGCGCGGAAAGAATGGCGACCTCGACCCCGCTCTCCTTCAGCATCTTGAGCCCATGGCCGTCCTGAGCGTTGAATGCCTTCAACTCGGCTCCGGTCTCGCTGAAGTACAGGGTCCCGTCGGTGAGCACCCCGTCGACATCGAAGATCATCAGGCGCAGCCGCCGCATTCGCTCTAGAGCGTCGTCGCGCATCAAATGACCTTGGCGCGAAACAGATCGTGCATGTTGAGAGCGCCGACCAGCTCTCCCGTTTCCGTAGCGACGAGCAGCTGATTGATCTTGTGACGCTCCATCAACTCGAGGGCTTCGGCGGCCAGCTTGTGCGGGGCGATCGTGTGCGGGCTGCGCTTCATGACATCGGCAATCTTGAGCGCGCGGACGTCGGGTTTGCGCTCCAGCGTCCTGCGCAGGTCGCCGTCGGTGAATATTCCGACGAGCTTTTTGCCGGGCCCGAGGATGGCGGTCATGCCCATGCTCTTCCTGGATATCTCTGCCAGCAAGTCGGAAAAGGAATCGGTGTCGGATACGGCCGGAACGTCGTTGCCGGTACGCATCACGTCGGAGACATGGATGAGCAGCTTCCTGCCGAGAGCGCCGCCGGGATGGGCGCGAGCGAAATCCTGCTCATCGAAACCGCGAGCGTCGAGCAAAGCGACCGCCAGAGCGTCGCCGAGCGCGAGCGCGGCGGTGGTGCTCGCCGTCGGCGCAAGATTCAGCGGGCAGGCTTCCTGCGCGACGCCCGCGTCAAGGTGGACATCGGCTTCCCGGGCAAGCGCCGAGTCGGGATTGCCGGTCAGCGCGATCAGCTTCGCGCCCTGGCGTTTTATCCGGGGGATGATCGTGAGCAGCTCATCCGACTGGCCGGAATTCGAGAGCGCCAGAACGACGTCATCGCGCGTGATCATGCCCAGATCGCCGTGTCCCGCCTCGGCGGCGTGGACGAAAAAAGCCGGCGTCCCCGTGCTCGCCAGCGTGGATGCGATCTTGCGGGCGATGTGCCCCGACTTGCCGACGCCGCTCACGACGACGCGCCCGCGGCACGCGAGGATCAGACCGACCGCATCCAGGAAACGCTCGTCGAGTCGCGATATCAGCCCGCTCACCGCATCGGCCTCGATAGCGAGCACTTTGCGCGCGAGCTCAAGCGCGGAGCTTGAAATCGCTTTCTTCGATCGATCGTTCATCGAGAGAAACCGCGCTGGCCCGCGCCGGAAGCACCCTTTATCATAAGTTTGGAGTATACCAGACCGAATCCGCGCTTTTTCCCACGTGATCCCAAGAAAACAAGGACTTCCGAATGGGCGACACGCTTGAGCTGGTGCTGATACTGCTGGCGAGCGCCGTGCTCGTCGTGGTGCTGTTTCGCTGGTTGCACTTGCCTCCGCTGCTCGGATATCTCCTGGTCGGCGCCGCGGTCGGCCCCTACGCGCTGGCGTGGATTCCAGACACGGACGAAGGACGGCATCTTGCGCAATTCGGGGTCGTGTTCCTGATGTTCTCGATCGGGCTGGAGTTCAGCCTGCCCAAGCTGTTCCAGCTGCGTCGCGCCGTGTTCGGGCTGGGTTTTTCCCAGGTCCTGCTCACGCTAGTCGCGGTGCTCACCGCCGCATCGCTTGTAGGGGCCCCCTGGCAAGCGGCTCTCGCGGTGGGAGGCGCAATCGCCATGTCGTCGACGGCAATGGTCCTGCGCATTCTCGCCGAACGCATACAACTGGAAACCCCCCACGGACGCGACATCGTGGGAGTGCTGCTTTTCCAGGACCTCGCGGTAGTCCCCTTGCTGATCGTGATTCCCGCTATCGCGGAGGGGAGCGGCGAGCTTGCGCAGCGTCTGGGGATTGCGCTCGCCAAAGCCGCGGTGGTGCTCGTGGTACTGCTCTTTGTCGGGCAGAAACTCATGCGCGGCTGGTTTCACATCGTGGCGCGCCGGCGCTCGCATGAGCTGTTCATTCTCAACGTCCTGCTCGTCACGCTGGGGCTTGCCTGGCTCACGGATCGGGCGGGACTGTCTTTGGCCCTCGGCGCGTTTCTGGCCGGCATGCTCATTGCGGAAACCGAATACCGGCATCAGGTCGAGGAGGACATCAGGCCATTCCGGGAGGTCCTGCTGGGTCTATTCTTCGTGACGATAGGCATGAGACTCGACCTGGGGACGGTTGCAGCGAATCTATCGCTGACGCTGGCGCTCACTGCGCTGCTCGTCATATTCAAGTTCATCCTGGTGGCGGGCCTCGCGCGTCTGTTCGGAGCCGGCCCCGGTGCTGCCGTACGCACGGGGCTGGCCCTCGCCCAGGTGGGCGAGTTCGGCCTGGTGCTCATGGTCCTCGCGCAGTCGGTCGCATTGCTCGATCGCGACTTTTCCCAGCTGGTCGTCGCGGCGATGCTGCTCTCCATGCTTGTCGCGCCGTTCGTCATTCAGGCAAGCGACAAGCTCGCTTTGCGCTGGTCGAGCGCCGAATGGATGCTGCAATCGCTCGCGCTGCACCGAGTAGCCGCGCAGAGTCTCTCGACCGAGCGCCACGTCATCGTGTGCGGCTACGGCCGCACGGGCCAGCGCCTGGCGCACATGCTGGAGCAGGAGCAAATCGATGTCATCGCCCTCGATACCGATTCGGAGCGCGTGCGCGGAGCGGAAGCCGCGGGCGAGAAGGTCGTTTTCGGCGACGCGTCTCGGTACGAAACGCTGGTGGCGGCCGGTGTCGCACGCGCAAGCGCGCTCGTCGTTACTTTCGCGGACACGCAGCTTGCGCTGCGTATCCTGCATCATGTGCGCGCGCTCAATCCTGCGTTGCCGGTGATCGTCCGCACTCTGGACGACGCCGACATGGACCAGCTCATCGCCGCGGGCGCCTCGGAGGTGGTTCCCGAGACCTTCGAGTCGAGCTTGATGCTCGCGTCGCATGCCCTGGTGCTGTTGGGAGTGCCGTTGAGGCGGGTGGTGCGCCGCATTCGCGACGTGCGCGAGCATCGATACAGCCTGATGCGCGGCTTCTTTCACGGAGGCACTGACGAAGCCGAAGACCCCGACGAGGCGCGCGAACCGCGCCTGCATTCGGTGACCCTCGCGACCGGTGCGGGTGCCTCGGGACGCAGCCTGGGAGAGCTCGCGCTGGGCGAACTCGGCGTGCGCGTGACGGCGCTGCGGCGGCGGGAGCTGCGGATGATTTCGCCGGATCCGCAAACGGCATTGCAGGAGGGCGACGTGATTGTGCTGCTCGGCACGCCCGAGCAACTCGCTGCCGCGGAGATACGCCTGCTTCAGGGCTAGTGGCTGCAGGCGGAATCCGTGCGTTTCGGGGCGGAGGACCTCCGGCCCCGCTAGTTTCCCGATGCGGAAACGGCCCTCGCCATGACGAGCAAGGGTTCGACCGCGCTTCGGTCCGCGGTGCGCGCTTGCTCGAGGATCAGGATCGTCGCATTGACTCGGTGCGGAAACGT
>WNEX01000720.1_pt1 | contig 16791 bp, 15 predicted proteins | sample 5399841 | NCBI WGS metagenome assembly WNEX01 (sample SAMN13153337, study PRJNA577476) | soil metagenome | isolation source: 40 cm grassland meadow soil 2 days after 1st rain plot 5 | place: USA:California | collected 2015-09-18 | reverse complement strand
TGGTCCGCCTCCGACTCCGGTTCCGGAGTCGATCGCTTCGAGGTTGCCGTCGACGGCGGGGGCTGGACGCGGCTGGGCACCGAGCCGACGGCGAGGTTGCACCTGGCGGACGGCGCGCACACCGTCGTGATTCGGGCGACCGATGCGGCAGGGAATCGCGCCGAGTCATCCGTTGCCATCACGATTGACACAAACATGTTCAGCCTCGGCGGACCTTATGGGGGAGCTCCCACCGGCGTGCTCCTCGTGGCGATCATCGTCCTCGTGTCCATTGCCATCGCTTGGAGTCGCCGCCGCCAGCGCCGCTAGCGGTGGTAGAGGACACTGTAGAAGCGGTTCTCTTTCGCCGTCTGCTCGAGTCGACCGAAGATCGCGAGCTTGTACCCGCACTTCTTGCACTTGTTGTCCTTGTCGAGGTACCAGCCGGTGATGTCGAAGCCGTACCGCTTGATCGCGACGGCGCCGCAGCCCGGACAGTACGTGTTCTCGAGGGGATGGCCGGAGACGTTGCCGATGTAGACGTACTTCAGGCCCTCTTCCTTTGCCACGGCGCAATGCTTCTCCAGCGTCTCGACCGGCGTCCAGGGGAACTCCATCATCTTGTAGTCCGGGTGGAACCGCAGGAAGTGGATCGGGGTGTCCGGCCCCAGGTTGTCGTACACCCATTTGGAGAGTTTCCTCGCGGCGCCGAGGTCGTCGCCGACCTGCGGGACGATCAGGTCCGTGATCTCGATGTGGATCTTCTTCGTGTCCCGCGTGTCGAGGAGCGTTTGGAAGATGGGCTCGGCATTCGGGATGTTGATGTACTTCCGGACGAAGTTCGTCTCGCCGGATCCCTTGAAGTCCACGGTGACACAGTCGAGGAACTTGGGCATCTCCGCCACGGTCTCCGGCGTGTCGTACCCATTCGAGACGAAGATGTTGATCAGTCCGGCCTTCCGCGCGAATTCGATGAAGATGGTCGGTTGGTTGTAGGTGTACGCGAGACCTTGACAGCCCTGCTCCAAGGTCATCCGCACGACATCTTGCGGCTCGACCTCGATGCCTTCGACTTTGCGTCGCTGGGAGATGTCAGCGTTTTGGCAGTTTGACACCGCCATGAAATTCGCGGTGTAGCTATGATCCTGTTCGACTTCGATGTTGTAAACTGGACCGACATAGTCGCTTTCCTCAATAGAACGAATTGGAATCAGCAAGTAGTCTGGATTTTGGAGGACCCGCACGTTGGACGATGTCCAAGCGATCTCCTCCGGGTCGAGAGAGGCTTCATCGACAAAGAGGTGGATCATGTGGTCATCGGACCGCGAGACCGTTCGGCCCTCAATCTCGTAGCTCGTCTTATTCCTGGAACGGTAGACCCGCGGAACTTCGCCGAGCGCGAGCAGAAGATGTGCAACTCCAAACGTCAGTCGCTGCGAGACCGACGTACTCCCCAGAACGTAGCCGTTGCCTCGTCGTCGCGTCAGGTATCCGTCGCCGTTGAAGTATCCGGTAACGAACCCCTTCAGGACATCCTGGTTTCGCGACGTCAAGACCGCCGTTGGAACATGCTTCGTGGCACTCGATTCGCCACAGAGACTCCGGAAGAAGGTTGCCAGCGATGCCCCGGACGCGATCACCGCCACCCGGTTCACTTGCCGGGACCGACGAGTTCGGGCCTCGAAGATTTCGTTCAACAGACGTTCGACTTCCCTAATGCGCGTCTCCTCGTGGGCGCCGAAACTGAACCACACAGCCCCGCTGTTCGCGCGTCGGCGATGCCAGTTGACCGATCCTTCGGCGCAGTAGTATCCCAGAAGCCGCGAGAGGTCCGCTGTCAAACGGATCCGGGCAGGGATCCCTCGACCTCGTTCGGAGGACCAGCGAATCCGTCCCCTGGATAGGTCGAGACGGACCGCGTGTTTGTAGTTCGGCACGTCAAGGTCCGCGAAGAGGTTCTTCACCTCGATCGTCGAGTTGCCGCCGGCCCGTTGCCTCGGTACCGCAAGAAAGTCACCGAGCTTGAGTTCGCTTGCCCGGACCTTTCGGACGGGTTTGCCACCAAGGGACGCAAAAACGTGGTGGTCGGGAGTGCAATCAAGGCCGGGGAGGTAGAATGGCCGAATTCGAAGAATCTTTCCAGAGTAGAGGTGCTGAAAGGCCTTTGTCGCGTTGCGCCACCGACCGCGATGAGTCAGGACCTTTCGATTTCGGATTTTCCGGACCTCGGCCTTGCTGGTAGCCTCTGATTCCGCAAAAATCCGGTCGATAGCGACGTGGCCTTCGTAGGTCGAAATCTGTGTTCCGGGGAGAAAGCAATATCGGCAGTTATGGACAACGACATCGCTCGCGACATAGTTGTGGAACGGGACGCATTCGAAACTGTAGACCGTTTCGTCTTGAGACTCTCGAGAAACACCGGTTATGGGTGACCAAGCGAAGCGCGGAGCTGGGCCGCTCGCTCTCGAAGAGAGCTCCCAGAATCGAGCCATCTCCGGAGCGTGGAACGCGGACCCGTGAGCCGGAATGAAAGGAGGCTTTATGATCAAGGGGTCGGAGTTCTCGCCGCGAGAGAAGAGAATCAGGTCGTTCTGTTGCAGGCCCGCCAAAGGGACCCAGCCCCTCGGAGTAAAGACTGGATGCTCCCCCGTCGCCAGAAGCGGTTCTGAAAGGCCGGCGGCCGAGAGGCGAAAGCTTTGGGCCTTCCGACTTCCGGCCTTGGTAACAATTGCGGGCGCCGTCCTACCCTCTAGATCCGAGAGGGACCAAAGGGCATCGCCGCGTCGGATTTCTTCGACCGGTTTCGTTGACCCATCGTTCAGCAAAATCGGAGTCCCAGCGGGGTGGCAAAGCCAATTACAACCGGTCGTCGCGATGCTGAAGATCTTCGATCCGGGCCGATAGTGCGACACCGGCTTCTTCTCGATCGGATCGACGTGCCCGGTGATCACCCGTCCGTACACGTAGAGCCAAAGCTTGCCCTCGTGCACGCCGCGGATGCCGCACAGGCCCACCTGGCCCTCGCCGATCTTGCAGTACCGCGCGCACGCGGTGCACATGATCTTGTTCGTGCCTTCGACGGGCTTCCAGAGCTCGGCGACCTTGCCCATCGCCTTGCCCGGGGGCTCGCGGACGTCGAGGACTTCCTTCTCCGAGATCATCGTCCTCGGTACACTGCCCGTCTCGGAGCAAAATACTTTGGGCTCGGGTTACCGAATCACGGACGAACGGAAGTGCTCCCAGCCCTTGGCCAGGAGCGGCTCCCTCCCGGTTTTCGTCACGAGCACGTTCCCGCCGGAGGCCGCGACCTTGCCGATGACCGTGAGCTTCTGGCCGCGCCCGGCGCCCGACCAACGTTCCAGGAGCACGCCGACCGCCTCCGCGCGGACCGTGGCGAGGAGTTCGTAGTCTCCTCCGTAGTAGAGGGCGAGGTCCTTCGCGGCCGCGGGCGGCAAATCCTTCAACCCGCGGTAGAGGGGCAACGCGTCGAAATCGATCTGGTACGAGAGGTGGGTCATCGCCGCGAGCTGGGCGACGCTCACCCCGAGGCCGTCGGAAAGATCGATGCAGCTCGTGACGGCGCCGGACTCGGAGAGGAACATGCCTTCGGCGATCCGGGGATAGGGCCGGAGCAATTGGTCCAAGGCCTCCGATCGGAGGGCGCGATTCCCTTCGAGGAGGCGCGCGGCGTGTCCCGCCCGGCCGATCTCCCCTGTGACGACGATCACGTCCCCGGGCTTCGCGCCCGTCCGCAGGAGGATCCGGTCCTTCCGCACGCGGCCGAACGCGGTGCCGGCGATCGAGAGGACCGGCGACTCCTTCGTGTCGCCTCCGAGGACCGCGATGTCGAACTCGCGGACGCAATCCTCCATGCCCTGCGCGAGGCCCCTCAGGAACTCGACGTCGGTGTCGGCGGGCAACGAAAGCGCGGTGACGAAGCCGAGGGGTCGCGCCCCCGCCGCCGCGATGTCGCTCAGGTTCACCGCGGTCGCGTACCATCCGATCTGCGTCGGGGCCGCCCCCGGAGGAACGTGCGTCTTCTGGTTCACGACGTCCGTCGTCACGACGAGGTAATCGTCCCCCCACTCGACGGCGCCGCAGTCATGGCCGAGCCCGATGGGCTGCCCGCGGTCGTAGATCCGGGCGAGGATCTCGATCGCACCGCGCTCGCCGATGTCGGAGAGGCGCGTCACGCGAATGGCATGGAGGCACGGCCTAAGAAGGCTCCGGGGCCTCCGTCCTTGGTGCGGTTGAGACTCACTGGGACTGCGGCGGTTCCGGAGGATGCCTCGGGCGTCGGTAGGCCCAGATGGCGATCGCGAGGATCGCGCCGAAGACCACGACCATGCCGATCACGACGAGGGGGTTGCCGAGGATCGTCCCCAAGCCTCCCGCGGTGGAGACCGTGATGTTGCCCCACATGTTCCCGTCACCGCCGACTCGTGAACGGTAGACGAAGGTCCCGGTCCGGTTGCCGACCGTGAAGTTCCAGACGACGTTGCCGCGCGTCGTGGGCGAGCTCGAGGACGTCTCGTTCGCGTCGACGGCGGAGTTGTTGTTGTAGTCAATGTACCAGTTGTGCCGGTTCCCGTCGAGAGACGTGAGGTTCAACGTCACGTTGTCTCCGACCTCGACGGACAGCGAGGGACCCGGAATGCTCAGCGACGTGTTCGTGAGTCCCCAGCCGGTGGTGCGGCTTCCGTACAGTTGGATCGGCAAGTCGCGCGCCCCCGCCGCGGGCACCGCGATTCCGAGGGACCCGAGGAGGAGGACGGCGAGCGTGGCCGCCACGAGAATGCGTCGGTTGAGGGTCGGCATCTGCATCCCATCCGTTGGTGGCGCACGGGCATGCCCTCCAAATAAAAGCATCGCTTCGACCGTTCCGATGGTCGCAAAATGGACATTTCGCCACGCACGCTCCGCCTTCGTCCCGGGGCGTCGCGGCCAGCTTATGGCGCTTCCGTGGCGGCTCCCGAATCGGTCCTTCAGGGTGGTCGGAGAGCGCGAAGACCTTGGATGGGCCCGTCGCCACGGAGCGAGGATCCCTCGGCGTGACGCCGTCATCGCTACGATCCCCGCGCCTTCCGATCACATGCGATCACGCGCTCCCGAGATTGCACCTCCTGCGGGCCTTAGGCGCCCGCGGCCTTCAGGGCGGGTGGTTTCTTCGTGGTCAGAGCGATTTGGAGCTGTCCGAGGATGTTGCGCCACTCGGCGGACATCGGTTGACCATCGTCGTCCCGTCGGTACCAATCCTGGACGGCGTCGATCCGCGCGTCCCTCCCGGAGACAGTGACCATCAGGGCGTTGCGGACGCTCGCGGCAGCTTCCGCCGCAACTTGATTGTCGAAGACGGCCGCGTACGGTACCTGGGACATCCACCACACGACGAGGTACGCGTTGCCTTTCATGTCGCGGGCCTCCTCCGTCGGGAGGCGGTCCCCGGAACGCAGGTGCAGAATCGTCCCCCGAGTCCTTGGGACCGCCGCCATAGCAACTCGCGGTCGTTCGAATCGATGTCCCAGGCGAGGGGATCGTGGTTGGTGTCCGAGTGAACGTGGGCGACCGCGCGAATGAAGCCGCGGCTCGCGGCGACGCGGATCATCTGGTACGTCGCCGCACGCGAGAGGGAGAGGATCCCAAGGAGTTCCTGGGCGGTGGCCGGTCCATGACGGAGCAGGTACTCGCGGAGGAACTCGCACATGCGGAGGGTCTTGCCGGTCTCCCGCCCAGGTCGGATCATCGATCCCGCGACATGATAGGTCGGCCGACTAGATTGTCTCCTCCGATGCAACGTTGCGGGAGTCCCGCCTACCCGAACACTTTGGACGCCGCGTCCTCCAGACGTGCGCGCAGGGGTTGATATGGCCGGCTGTTCGGCCGAAACGAACGGCCGCATCCGCGCGCGTCCCGTCCGGTCTCCGCCGGGAGCGGGCGACGCCGTCACCCCGCAATCTTTTCAAGCCACCTCGTCTTCGTCCCGCCCCGAGCGGTGGTAGTATAGCCTGGTAGTTACATTGGCTTGCCAAGCCAATAGCGCGGGTTCAAATCCCGCCCACCGCACTTCCTGAAATCCTTCTGAAGGTCAGGGCGTCACGGCGCTCCCGCCGCTGACCAGATACGCGATGCCGAAACCCGCGACGGCGGACGCGATCCCGATGATCGCCATCTGCACGCCGCTGCGCGTCGGCCGTCCGATCGTCGTCCTCGCCTTCCACCAACCGATCGCGAAGAGCGCGAGCGTGCTCACCGCGAGCGAGACGATCGCGCCGACAAAGATGCTCGATCCGATCACCATGAACGGGACGAGCGGGATGAGGGAACCGACGATCGCGGCGATCCCGACGAGGACGGCGCTCTTGCGCGCCTGCGCCGAGTCGACCGGCGCGAGGTTGAGCTCATGGGCCATCATGATCTCGAGCCAGGCCTTCGGCTTCGAGACGATTTTCTCCAGGAGCTCTTCCTGTTCCGTGCCGTGGAAGTCCCACCGCTCGAGGATTTCGCGGACCTCTTGCCGCTCCAGGTCCGGCATCGTCCGCATCTCTTCCAGCTCGCGCCCTCTCTCGGCGAGGTAATGGTCTCGTCGGGCCAACGTGGAGGTGTAGGCGACCGCCCCCATCGAGATCGACTCCGCGAAGGTGGCCGCGAGGCCTCCGGCCAGCACGATCGCGAGCGGGTTGGACAAGTTCCGCGACGCCACCGCGACCCCGAGGATGACCCCGAGGACGTTGACGAGTCCGTCCTGACTGCCGAGGATGAAGTCCGACAGGAGGCCCGGCTGTGCGTGCTTCTCCGCCAGCGCCGCTTCGTCGATCTTCCGCCAGAACGCGAATCGGGTCGCCATCGAGATGCCGGGTCCGACCCAATGGGCGCATCGCATTTGACGGTTGCGCCTTGCCACCCCGGTCGACGACGAATTTTCCCGGTGGACGGCGGAGAGCGCGAAGGGTTTTCATAGCACCCGGTCATCCGCGCGTCCGATGACGAATCCGGCCGCGAGTTCGCTCGCGGACCTGGAGGCGGCGGTGCATCGATCGAACGTCGATGCCGCGGTGCGCGCGGCGATCGAGGCCCTGCGCGCGAAGGTCTCGCCGATCGAAGTCGTCCGTTCCGCGGGTCGCGGATTCGCGTCCTCCTACGATGGGACTTCTGGAGCCGCCCCGCGCGGCCTCGTCGTCCTCTCCTCGGCCGTGAACCTCCTCCCCTTCCTTCAGGCCCAATTCCATCCCTTGCCGATCCTGCAGGCGGTCGCCTTCGTCGCTTACGAGAAGAAGGCGAAGGCTCCCCCGAAACCCCCCCTCGCGGTCTCGGGAGAAATCAGCCATCTCGGCCGCTCATTCCTCTTCGCCGCAAGGGCCGGCGACCGCGGCGAGGCGGAGTCGATTTTCCTCGGGATGCTCCCGGAAGGTCGGGAGCGGAAGATGGCCGGCGACATGTTGTTCCGCGCGGCGATCGAGGACATGGGGGAAGGAGGCCGCAAGCTGATGATCGCGGTCAAGTCCTGGCAACTCGCGCGCGTCCTCGGGTTCAAGGAAGCGCGCGTCTGGCTCCGTCCCGCGGTCGAGTATCTCGCGTCTGGCCCGCGAGACCGGACGGCGTTCGAGGGGATCCTCGCCGCCCTCGGGAAAGAATGGGTAGACCTCGAGGCCCTGGCGTCGGGCGGCAGGCCACTCGACTCGGAGGGCCGATCGAAGCTCGCCCATGTCTCGTCGGCATCGGACGCGTCCGCTTGCATCGCCGGGACGTTGGCCCTCCTGCGCGAGGGATACGCCGCCGTGTCCCTCGCCGAGGGATTCGCCATCCAAGCGGCTTCGAGGGTCGTCGCGGCCAAGGGATACGACTTGGAGGCAGCGCGAAGCGCGATGTTCGCGCACGCGGCCCGATTCGTCCTCACGTTCAGCCGGACCGGGGACCGCTTGTACGCCCTGTTCCAGGCCGCCCTCCGAGTCCGTTCGGCCCGGACCGCGGCCGTCGAGTCCCATGTCCCCGAGGCGCCGGGCGAAGGCGAGGAACTGTGCCATCTCGCGGGGGCCTTCGACGCCCGCCGACCGGACGAAGCCGTCGCCCGCGTGCGGTCGTACCTGAAGCGAGGCTATTCGAGTTCCCGCCTCTTGGACGTCCTCGCGAACTACACGTGTCGGGACTCGGCCGTCGCGAACGACGGCATCAACCTGATCTTCGCGGACGTCTGCGCGACCGAGTTCCTCGCATCGAAGGCGCCGGAACATCTCGAGGCCCTCGCGAAGATGATCGCCGCGTCCCCGAAAGACCAAGCGGCCTTCAACGCGTGGACGCCGCGGCTCGCGGCCTGAATCATTTCTTGCTCAGGTCCTGTCCGATCAAGGCGAAGTGGGCGAGGAGTGCTTCGATCTGGATCCGCTCGCTGCTCCCTTCCGTGAGCCGGAAGTCCGTCTCCCCGATCCGGTCGAGCAATCGGACCTTCGATTCGTCGGGGACGTTGAGGTCGAACACGCTGCGGTGCAGCTGGCGCACGATGTCCTCTCCCGAGAGGCCGTACTCGATCAGGAGGCGGTCGAGGACCTCCCGCGCCCGGAGGAATTCCCCCTCGAGCGCCTTCTCGATCAGCTTCTTGACCTCCTCCGGTCGGATCGTGCTCGCGACCTTATACAGGACGTCCGCGTCGATCGCCGGGCCGAGCGAGGCCGCGACTTGCAAGGAATTCACCGCACGGCGCATGTCGCCCTCGGCGACGTACACGAGGGCGTCCATGCCCTCATCGGTGATCTTGAGTTTCTCCGCCTTCGCGATGCGCGAGACGTATTCCCGGATCGCCTCGGGCTTCAGCGGCCGGAACCGGAAGACGGCCGTCCGCGACTGAATCGGCTCAATGAGGCGGGACGAGTAGTTTGCGGACAAGATGAACCGCGAGGTCTTCGAATACGTCTCCATCGTCCGGCGCATCGCCGCCTGCGCGTCCGCGGTCAGATTGTCGGCCTCGTCGAGGAAGATGATCTTGAAGCTCGTCCCGCCGAACGGCGCAAGGCGCGCGATCTCCTTGACCTTCGTGCGGACGGTCTCGATCCCGCGCTCATCGCTGCTGTTCAGCTCGTAGTAGTTCTGCCGCCAGCTCTCCCCGAACATGTCGCGCGCGAGGGCCATCGCAGAGGTCGTCTTGCCCGTGCCCGCGGGACCCGCGAAGAGGAGGTGCGGGAGGTTTCCCTCCTTCGCATACGCCTTCAGTCGCTCGACGATCTCGTCCTGGCCGACGACCTCGTCGAGGGTCTTCGGGCGATACTTCTCGACCCAGATTTCCTTCATCGCCGCCCCCGCGTCCGCGTGTCATCCGAGGGGCGTGTAATAAGCCTTTGGCGGAGGGGGAGCGAAGAGGCCCAATCGTCACGTCGAACGTTGTCGCAAGGGGCCGGCCCTTCGGTCGTTGAGCGGTCCTGCTCACCCGGTCGGCTGTCTCCTCAAGACCACCGACGTTCCGGTCATCCTTCGGAATAATTCCTTATGCCAATTCCGCGCTTCTCGGATCGATGAAGGCTCCGCCGGAGTTCGAAGGCCCGGGGCCGGTGACCGATGGAACCGAACCTCGGGCTTCCAGACGATCTTTCTCTCCCTGAACCGTGGCAACGGACCCTCTCCCTCCCCGGCGATCCCGCGCTCCCGGGCCTGGAGACCCTCCGGGAGTACGGTCTGGCGGAGACGCTGCCCGAGCTCGACTTGGGCGACCTGGCGGTGGAGCTTCGGCTGTGCAATTACGTCGAAGGTTCGCGGGTGACGTTCGAGGCACGGGCCGAGGGCCGTCGCTTCGCGATCAAGATGTACGCGGACGACGCGACCCTCGAAGCAACGCTGTATCGAAAACTGGCCCGCGTGGGCCTCGCGAGCGAGGTCGGAGCCCGCGTGCCGCGGCTCCTCGCCTTCGATCCGGATCTGCACCTCCTGGCGATGAGCTGGCTCGACGGCAAGACCGCGAGCCGATTGCTCCGGGAAGGCAAAGGGGAGCGCGCGGGAAAGCTGGCCGCTTCGTGGTTCTCTCGCGCTTCGAATGTTCGAGTCAAGTTTGCGCCTCCATGCGGATCGGGGCGCATGCTGTACAACGCCGGCACGTCGGCCGTCGGCCTCGGCACGACCGACCCCGCCCTCGGGTCCGCCGCGAAGGCCGTCGCGCGAACGTTGCTCCGGGGCCCGCCGATTGAACGCCGACCGGGGTTGGTGCACGGAACGCTCTATACCCGCCACATCCTGGACCTTGGCGACGGTCCCGGGGTCATTGACTGGCAGCAGTTCGGTCAAGGCCCCCTCGAACTGGACGCCGGGACCTTCCTGGCGTCCCTCACGCGCACTCGACTGCGGCACGATTCCCTCGCGACGGAAGCCGCGAAGGCGGAGGAGGCGTTTCTGTCGACGACTCGAACTCTCTTTGACGAGCGAGCGCTGGATTGGTACTGGGCCGCTGGGTTGCTCCATGTGGTCGCGAGCGGGCTGAAGGACGGCTTGAAACACTCGGCCCCTCCGGAGGCCAAGGCGCTGATCCAAATCGCGGCACAACGAGCCGAACGAGCGGTCGCCGGCGAGACCCTTCCGGACGCCGAATCGTCGTCTCTTCTCGAACGCCTGCGATCGGCGTTTTCCACTCGACGACGCGCGCACGGGACGTTGGGCGCTGACCGGCCATCGATGGAACCGGGAAGGGAATCAAAGACGGAGTCACCCCCTCCGGAAAAGCCTCCCGACGACGTCCACCAAGAAAATTCTCGATGATCGGTCGCACCGATGAGGGTTCCCGGCGTCCGCGGGCGTATGGGAGGCCACAGCCGCGGCCAAGTCACCCGATTACAATCTCGAGAGCCTGCATGACCGCGCCGATCGGATTGATCAGCGTCGTGGTCGGGCCGCCCGCGAAGAGGAGGCCGACCGCCCGGCGCCGGTCGTCCACGACCAGGGAACCGCTGTCGCCGCCCTTCGAGAGCATATCGCTCACGATCTGTCCCCGGAACATCGCCGTCTTGCCGCCGCCATAGTCGACCTCGACGACCGCGTCGATCGCGGTCACATGGCCGTCCGTCAAGCCGGTCGTCCGCCCGCTCTTGCGCACGACAGCGCCGATCGTCGCCTCGGCCGATTCCGTCACGCGGCCAATGTCGAGGATGTCGGACGAGATGAGGTTCGTGTCAATCGGCTCCGCGACCGCGGCGTCGACGAGGTTCATGCGCCCCTTCGGCAGTCGCTTCAGGCTCAGCCCGAGGACTCCGAGGATCGGCCCGACCGCGTGCTCCAAGAACCGGGCGACGGGGCCGACGGACCTCTCGTTGAAATGGATCGGGACGAAGTCGGTCAGGCGCGCGACTGCATCTTGCAGCCTCCCGCCGTCGACGGGCCCGGGCTGGAGGATCGGATCGCCGATCGCCCCCGCGTTCCCGTTCGCGAGGACGTGGTTGTTCGACAGGATCACCGGCCGTCCGCCGCGACGCGCGAGGACCCCGAGCGTCCCCGCGGTGATCCGATAGTGACCGATGCTGACGCCACCCTCGGCCGGCCGCATCTTATGGGTCCGCCCTTCGTCGACCGTTTGCGTCAGCGGCATGGCGCTGAAGCGGCCCGTCTCCACGACGTCGGTGAGGACGCCGCCCATCTCCTTCGGCACGACGTCGCGGCGACGCAGATGCTCGATCGGCCACTTGCGTTCCACGAAGACGGAGATGCACCGTTCCCGGGTGTCGTGCTCATGGATCCGCTTGGTCCCGATCGCGACACCGACCACGTTCGCTCGGCCGAACAACGGGCCTTGCGAGGCGATCTTCGCCGCGACCACGCCATCGAGGGGCATGGATCACCCCTTGCGCTCCAAGGCGCTGATCTCGAGGAGGCCCTCGCCGAGCTTCCCGCCAGCGGCGGTGCCCGCGACGCGGACGATCAGGTTCGCGACGAATCCGAGGAAGATGCCGATCCCGTAATACGCGAGGAGGTCCCGCGCGTAGAGGAAGGACATCAGGCTGACGCCGAAGACGATGGCCATGAACGACGCGAAGGCGCCCCACTGGACCTTGTAGCGGCGTACCGCGAACATGAGGAACCAGCCGAGGACGGTCCCCATGAGGACGACGCCGAGTTGGTTGATGTCCACAGAGATTCCCCGGAGAAGGGTCGCCATTCCGAGGAGCGGGGATAAAGGAAGCGGCTCCGTTCTCATGCGAAATAACTAGAGGTTGCGGGAGTCCGCCGGAAGGCTCAACTACCCGCCGTCCCGATGCCCCGCGCGCGGAGGACGCTTGTCCGCATCGAACGTCTGCCCGAACTGCGGCGCGGCGAATGGGCCCGCGAACCTGTTCTGTACCAACTGTGGCACCCGGTTGGCCGCGGCGCCGCCGACCGAGACCCGGGTCTACCCCGCGGCCCCATCCTACCCGGTTCCCCCGTCCTATCCCGTCGCCCCCGCGTATCCCACCGTCCCGCCGTCGATGCCGCCCGTGGCGGTCCCCTATCCCTATGTTCCGGGACCGTCGCCGTGGCGGGTGCGCTTCTCGACGATCCTATCCTCGATGTTCAAGGTATGGTCGGAGAACTTCCTGACCTTCTTCGTCGTCTTCCTCGTCCTGGCGCTCGTGAACAACCTGATCGCCGCGCTCCTGGCCTACGCCCTTCTCGGGACGTTCGAGATCGGGGCCGGTGTCCTGCCCGGCGTCCCTTCCGCGGTGCTGCCATCGGTGAGTCTTTGGAACTTGATCCTGTTCGCCCTCCTGGCCGTCATCGAGGGGATCATCATCAACAGCATCGTGGTCGGAGGGATGACCGAGTATGCGGTGCGGCGGCATCGCGGCGAGAAGATGTCGCTGGACCGGGCCCTCCGCCGCGGATTGGAAAAGTTCCCCAGCATCTTCGGGGCGGCCCTGTTGCTCGGGCTCCTCACCTTCGGCCTCGTCTTACTTCCGTTGCTCGTTCTGATCCCCTCGATCTCGTTGGGGGGCCCCTCCAGTTCCGCGGCCATCGTGGCGATCTGCGGGTCGCTGATCGGCTTCGTCATCGGTGGCATCGTCGCCCTGTACGTCACGATCGCGATGAGCCTATACGCCCCCGCGATCATGATCGAAGACACGAACGCGATCGGCGGCCTGAGCCGGAGCTGGAGGCTCACGAAACGCCGCTGGTGGACCTTGTTCGGAGCGTTCTTCGTCGCGGGGATCCTGGTCTTGCTCATCACCCTGGCTCTGATCTTGCCCGTGGGGATCTTTAGAAACACCATCGCATCGATGATCGCCTCATCCGTCGCGAGCGCTCTCGTGGGCGCCTGGTTCCTGATCCTCGCCGCGGTCGCGTACGACCTCCTCGTGCGCCAACCGAGCGCCGCCGCGCCGACGTACTATCCCGCACCTCCGATCGCCCCGCCCGCCGGAGCGGCCCAAACGGCGCAGCCGCCGGGCACCCCGCCGCCGAGCCCATGAACTATTAAGCCGCTCGGCCTTGCGGCGGCCCGTGCAATGCGACCGATGCGATTCCGCGGCGGTCGAGTGGGTTCGGTACAGCGGCGAACATCTCTGTCGCGGTCACTTCGTCGACTTCGTCGAGCGACGCGCGAAACGCGAGTTGCGCGCGCAGGTCGACCTGCGAGGGGGCGAGCGCATTGCCGTCGGCATGAGCGGAGGCAAGGACTCGAGCACGACCGCCTCGCTGCTCGCGGACTTCCTCGGGACGCGGCGAGATATCGAGCTCGTCGGGATCACGATCGACGAGGGCATCGCCTCCTATCGGCCCGCGGGCATCCAGTTCGCGAAGAGGCTCTGCGGGCGGTTGGGCATCGAGCATCGGATCCTCGCCTACGAAGACACGGCGGGGCATACGATGGACGAGGTCGTGGCCCGCGATCCCGGATCGATCCCATGCAGCTACTGCGGCCCCTTCCGGCGCCAGGCGCTGAACCGCGCGGCCCGGGAGGTCGGGGCGGACTACGTGGCGACCGGCCTGAACCTCGACGACACGGCCCAGTCGATCCTCATGAACGTCGCTCGAGGGGACATCGAGAGGCTCGCGCGGCTCGGGCCGCACGAGAGCCGGCAACCGGGACTCGTCCCCCGCATCCAGCCGCTCCGGAGGATTCCGGAGAAGGAGGTCTACCTGTACGCGCTCCTGAAGGGCATCGAATTCCACGATGCCACGTGCCCCTACGCGGACCGCGCGCAGCGCGGTCGGTTCCGGGAGATGCTGAACCGCCTCGAGGAGGAAAGCCCGGGAACGCGCCACGCGATTGTCCGCGGCTACGATCAGATGCGACCGCTCCTCCAGGAGGCCTATCCGCCGGCGACCCTGAACGCCTGCGCGCGGTGCGGCGAACCGACGGTCCACGCCGTCTGCAAGGCCTGTGAGCTTCGGGACCGCATCGAGAAGCTCGCCCCCGACGCGGCCGAACCGGCGTGAGACCTGAGTCAGGCGCCCATCGTGGCGGCCCGCGATCGGCCGACGGACAGGACGCGCACCGGGACCTTGAGCTGCGACTCGACGAAGGCGACGTAGCGGCGCGTGGTCTCCGGCAGGGCCCTCCGACCTCGCGTGGCGATGCGGATCCACTCCTCCTCCGGGAGATCGGGCCACCCGGGGAATTCGCGGTACATCGGACCGCAGTCGGCGAGGACGCGCATGCTCGCGGGGAATTCCCGGAGGACGCCGCCGTCGTGCCGATATCCGATGCAAACCCGCACTCGGTCCAGGCCTCCGAGCACGTCGAGTTTCGTCAGCGCAAGCCCGGTGAGGCCATTCACCCGGACGGCCATCCGCAGCATCACGAGGTCGAGCCATCCGACCCTGCGCGGTCGTCGGGTGGTCGTGCCGTATTCCCCTCCGCCGCGTTCCCTCAGATGCTCCGCGATCGGTCCTTCGAGCTCCGTCGGGAATGGCCCCGCGCCGACGCGAGACGTGAAGGCCTTCGCGACGCCGAGGATGTCCGTGAGGTGCTGCGGGCCTACGCCGGCCCCGACCGCCGCGGCGCCCGCGACGCAGTCGCTCGACGTCCCGAAGGGATAGAGGCCGTGGTCGATGCACAGGTGCGTCCCTTGCGCGCCTTCGAATAGGATGCGCTTTCGGCGCTTGATCGCGTCGTCCAACCAGGCGGACGTGTCTCCGACGAACGGGGCGAGCCGCTTCCCGTGCGCCTCGTATTCCGTGGACAAGGCCTCGGCGTCGATCCGCTCGCTTCCGCCTAAGGCGTCGACGACGCGTTGCTTGATTGGGACGATTGTCTTCAGTTTCGCGCGAAGCGTCTCCGGGTCGATCAGGTCGCACATGCGGATCCCGAAGCGTCCGACCTTGTCTTCGAACGCCGGACCGATTCCGCGGAGGGTCGTCCCCGCGCCGAGGCCTCCCTTCAGCTTTTCCTCCAGGCCATCCAAGACCTTGTGATACGGCATGACGACGTGCGCCCGATCGCTGATCCGCAGGTTCTTGACGGGATGGCCGCGCGCTCGGGTCTCGTCGATTTCCTTCAGCAGTTGCTCGGGGTCGATGACCACGCCGTTCCCGATGACGTTCATCGTGCGGTTCCGCAGGACGCCGGACGGGAGGAGATGGAACGCGTACAGCTCGTCCCCCACCTGGACCGTGTGGCCCGCGTTCGCCCCGCCTTGAAAGCGCACGACGACGTCGGCATCCGCCGCGAGGAAGTCGATGATTTTCCCTTTGCCTTCATCCCCGAATTGACAGCCGACGGCCACCGTCGCGGGCATGGGACCGCGGCAACAACGGCCGAGCCAACTTAAGGATTCTTTTGGAACGTCGGGACGGGCCACAACAGAACCTCTCCACAAAAATATCTATACTGCCAAGCGCGATGGCCGACCGCTCCGTTCCGACAGGGGGCGGGGGAGGGGTTCCCGTGTTGTCCCAGGCCACGGACAAGATTCCGACCTACGTCGTTGGCCTGGACGCTCGGCTGAGCGGCGGCATCCCGCGGGGCCAGATCGTCCTCGTCGCCGGGCCGCCCGGCTCCCTCAAGTCCTCGTTCGTGTACCGCATCCTGTTCCACGAGGCGAAGGAGCGCGCCTCGTCCGGCTTGTACCTGTCGATGGAGCAGAGCCGCGCGTCCCTCGTCGCGCAGATGACCTCGCTCGGGATGGACCCCGGGAACGCGAAGGGCGTCCACATCATCGACGTCCGCGCGTTGCGGCGCGAGATCGAAGAGGTCCGCGAGCAACCGCGATGGCTCCTCGGCTTGCGACGTCAGCTCGCCCGCTACAAGGAGGAGATGGGGTGCGACCTGATCGCCCTCGACAGCCTGGACGCTCTCTACGCGCTCGCGCCGTTCGAAAGCCCACGGAACGAGATCTTCCAGTTCTTCGAGGAGCTGCGGGACCTGAACGCGACGACGTTCCTCGTCTCCGAGATGCCCCGCGACGCCACGGCTTTCGCCCACTTCGGCGTCGAGGAATTCCTCGCGGACACGATCATCCACCTGCGGCTTCGCGAGGTCGACGTCGGCATGAGCACGTCCGTCCGCCGGTACATCGGCGTCGTGAAGATGCGCGGGGCCGAGCATGACCTCGACTACTTCCCGCTCCTCGTCGAGCACGGGACCTTCGAGATCGTGTCGGAATGACGACCGACGCGCCCGTGGCCTTCGTGTTCAACCTGGGGGCCGCCCTCCCACTCGTGGCGCTCCTCGTGAGCGCGTTCCTCGGCGCCTACGTGTTCGGCGTGAATCCGCGGGGTACGGCGAACCGATCGGTCCTACTCGTGATGCTCGCCTTTGTCCTCTGGGACCTCGGGGAGATCGTGCAACGTTCGCTCGCGGTCGGGACCTCGCCGGACGTCCTCCTGTTCTGGGCCCGGTTCACCTGGGTCGGCATCGCCCTGGTGCCC
>WNEX01001506.1_pt1 | contig 16829 bp, 13 predicted proteins | sample 5399841 | NCBI WGS metagenome assembly WNEX01 (sample SAMN13153337, study PRJNA577476) | soil metagenome | isolation source: 40 cm grassland meadow soil 2 days after 1st rain plot 5 | place: USA:California | collected 2015-09-18 | reverse complement strand
GCAGCCGCGCTGCACCGCCACCGCGCGCGCCGTCGCCACCGCCGTGCCCAGGTAGACCCGGGTCGAGCGGACGTTGGTCGTGTCGAGCGCGCGCCGGATCTTGGGAAACCCGATCACCGCGATGATCCCGATCATGACGACCACGATGATCATTTCGATCGTGGTGAAGCCGACCCGGCGCATGCCGATCCCTCCAGTCCGGTACTAGTCTAGTACAGATTGCGTGCCTGACTGCAAGTGATTGATCTATAATTACTTGCCAATTCTGAGTGGGCTCGGTGGGCACTGCAGAATGCTGCACGAGTGCAAAACTTTGCACTACTCCAGCTGGTAGCGGTCGATCTTGTAGAACAAGGTGCGCAGGCTGACGCCCAGCTGCTTCGCGGCCGCCCGCCGGTTCCCACCCGCAGCCTGGAGCGCGGCGACGATCGCCTGACGCTCCGCGGCCTCTACGACCTGCTTGAGGGTCCCGGTCCCCGGGAACCCCGGGCTTGTGCCCGGGGTCAGTGTCGCGCCGCCGCTGGGACGAAAATCGGACGGTTCGAGAACGTCCTTGTCCGACAGCACCGCCGCCCGCTCGATGGCATGCTCCAGCTCGCGCACGTTGCCAGGCCAGCGCTGGGCCTCGAGCCAAGCCAGCGTGTCGTCACTCAAGACCACGGCCCGCCCCAGGCGGCCGGCGAGTCGTGTCGCGAAGTGGCGCGCCAGCGGCTTGATGTCGGCCCGCCGTTCGGCCAGGGGCGGAAGATGGATGGTGATGACGTTGAGGCGGTCGAACAAATCCTCGCGGAAGCGGCCCGCAGCGGCCTCGGCCGCGAGCTCCTTGGCCGTGGCCGCGAGCAACCGCACGTCGACCCGCCGGGTCCGCTGGTCGCCGACCCGACGAATCTCGCTCTCCTGCAGCACCCGCAGGAGCTTCGCCTGGAGCGGCAGCGGCAGCTCACCGATCTCGTCGAGCAGTAACGTTCCACCGTCAGCCTGCTCAAACAGCCCGGCCTTGTCGGCTGACGCCCCTGTGAACGCACCGCGCACGTGGCCGAACAGCTCCGACTCGAGCAGGCTCTCGGGGATGGCGGCACAGTTGATCGCCACGAACGGCGCCGCCGCGCGAGGGCTCGCGCGATGAATCGCCTGCGCGATCACCTCCTTGCCCGTCCCCCGCTCGCCGGTGATAAGCACCGTGGTCTTGTGCTCCGCCACCCGCGCCACGAGCTCCAAGGCGTCCCGCATAGCGCGACTCTCGGCCACAACTGCGCGGGCGCCGGGGGTGGTGGCGAGCTGTGCCTTTAGTGTCGCGATGGTGCGTCCAAGCTGCTCCCGCTCCTCGGCCTTGCGCAGCGTGAGCACCACTTCATCCGGGCGGAACGGCTTGGGGATATAGTCGTAGGCGCCCTCCTTCATGGCGGCGAGCGCGGCTTCTTCCCCCCCGTAGGCGCTCATCATGATGACGAGGGCGGTGCCGCCACGGCTCCGATACGCGCGCAGGAAAGCGAGCCCGTCCATTTCCGGCATCCGCACGTCGCTCAGCACCAGGTCGAACGGCTCGGCCAGGGCGCGCTCCAGGGCGCGCTTGCCGTCGCTCTCGGCGGCCACCTCGTAGCCGGCATCGGCCAGCAGCAGGCCGAGCGACTGGCGCAGGCCGGGCTCATCGTCCACGATCAGGACCCGGCTCATGCCTCACCCGTAGCGGGCAGGAACAGCTTGAACGCCGCGCCCCCCTCGCGCGCCGTGTCGATCCACACCACCCCTCCCATCTCGTGGACGGCGCGCGCCACAATGGCGAGCCCGAGCCCGGTACCGCGCCCCGGCGGTTTCGTCGTGTAGAACGGCTCGAACACCTTCTCGCGGTCCTCACGCGCCACTCCCGGTCCCCCGTCTGCAACGAACACGAGCGCGCCGAGGGCACCGGCGGCAAACTCAGCGGGCGCCGGCCGCCGCGCCAGCTCGCGGGAAAAAAACGCCGGAGCAGCGTCGGTGGCACGTCGCGGGACTGCTCGACCGGGCTCGTAGGCCCAGCGCCGCGCGCCCACCACGACGGGGGCGCCAGGCGCGGCATCCACGGCGTTGAGCACGAGGTTTACGATTGCCTGCTCGAGCAGATAGGCCCGCGCCCGAACCCGGGGCACACCCTCCGCCACATCGAGCGAGGCCCGGACGGCTTTCAGCGCGCCCTGCGCCGCCAGCAAGGCGAAGGCGCCGCGGACGATTTCGTCCGGCTGAACGACGTCGAGCGGCTCCTCTTCCGGACGCGCATAGTCCAGCAGGCTGCGCACGATATGGTCGATCCGGTCGAGCTCCCGGTTGAGGCCGGCCACCACCTCAGGATCCGCCCCGCGGCGGCGCAGCACCTCTACATAGGTGCCCACGGCGCCCAGAGGATTCCCGACCTCATGCGCGATCCCGGCCGCGAGCCGTCCGACGCTGGCGAGCTTCTCGGAGCGCACCAGCTGGCTCCGGGCGTCGAGCAGATGGTCGGTCATCCGGTTCAGCCGTGCCGCCAGCGTGGCGAAGTCCCGGGTCTCGGCGTCCGGCGCGCGGGCGTCGAGATCGCCGGCGGCCACCGCGTCCGCCGTGGCGGTGAGCTGCCCGAGGGGTCGCAGCACGAGGCGCGTCACCAGGTGGCGACCGAACACCACGAAGACGCCGACCTCGAGCGCCACCAGCGCCATCACCATCCAGAACTCCTCACCCGGAGCGATTGTACCCGCCACCACCGTCGTCGCCACACCTACCAGCAGGGCGGCCGCGGCGAGGAAGGAGAGATAGAAGAGCAGCTCGGTCCGGAGCGCAGGCTTGGGACGCATGGCGGAATACTCAGCCACAAGTCAAAAGCCGCAAGCTGCCAGGAACGCGGAGCTTGCGGCTTTCGGCTTGCGACGTGCGTTCTAGCTTACTGGCACTTCGGCTCGCCTTCCTTGTTGGCCGGCGCCAGCGCCGTCGACCCGATGTAGATCGAGCAGGTCTTCGTCGTGTTGACGTTGGTGATGTTCGCCGTCCAGCCGTCAGCCGTCTTGGCGATGGCCGGCAGCGTGTTGCCCGTCGACTGGGTGAAGGTGACCCCACCCGCGCCGATCGTCGCCGAATACTTCACGGAGTCGGCGAAGTAGGCCTCTTCCGCAGTGACCAGGTTGCGAAGGTCGGACTTCATGGAGGCGAGATACGCCTTCTCCTTCGTGTTGGCAAACTTCGGAATCGCGATCGCGGCCAGAATGCCGATGATCACGACCACGATCAACAGCTCAATGAGCGTGAAACCCTTGCGGTTCATCTGGACAACCTCCTATGGGAGTTCGTGTTATGTGCATCACGCCGGCAGCCATAGGGGCAAGCCACATGCCGCTCGCAGGCCTAGCCGTAAGTCACTACGATCAAACGGATTAGGTGTCATGAGAGGGCCGTACCGCCAGGGGGCGTGCGGTTTTGTGCAACTCTCTCGCCAAATGCACGAAGGGCGGCGAGATCACCCGCCGCCCTTCCTTTTCCGCTTCCAGCGTCAAGCCCGAAGGCTTACTGGCACTTCGGCTCGCCGTTGGTGATGTTCGCCGTCCAACCATCCGCCGTGAGCGCGACGGCCGGCAGCGTGTTGCCCGTCGACTGGGTGAAGATGACCCCACCCGCGCCGATCGTCGCCGAATACTTGAAGGTCGGACTTCATCGAGGCGAGATACGCCTTCTCCTTCGTGTTGGCGAACTTCGGAATCGCGATCGCGGCCAGAATGCCGATGATCACGACCACGATCAGCAGCTCAATGAGCGTGAAACCCTTGCGGTTCATCTGCACATCCCCCTTTGGAGTCCTCGGTTGCAGCTATCCGTCGTAACAGCGTGGAGCCATTCTGCCGGTGTCCAATTCAAGCAAGCCGTGTGCCCTGATCGGCACCGTAGGTGCAACGATCTGTCCCAAAAGAAGTTGGGTCGCTGGCACGGCCGTCTTGCCCGCTCTGCCACTTGCCCGAGAGTAATGCTTTTTGCAAGGCTTCAGGCACACCAGAAGGCTGATTCAAGGGTCGACGGCGCGTCCTGTGCGGTTGACCCGCAATGCCGTGCGCCCCCCGGGCCAGCGGTGAATCACGGTCAGCCACCCTGGATATGCCCCCAACAGGGCGTCCAGCTCCACGTCCGACCCGGAGCCGAACCCGGTCAGCACCACGTGGGTGACGCCCAGACGCTCGAGATAGGCGCGGTGCTCAGCGGGTCGGAGCCGCGTCTCGGTGCGACCGTGGTACCCGTACACGTAGAGCGGGACGCTGGCGCGCCCGGTGTACAGCCAGACGAGCGCTTCGTCGTCGATGGCGAGCACCGCCCGTGGCGGCAGGGTGTCGAGCCACGGAAGCAGCTCCGCGAAGTTGGCGGAGATCTGATGCGCCGCAGTTCCCCACCAGCGGCCGGCGAAGCCGCGCACCTCGATCACGCCGTAACCCGCCACCATCACCGCGGCGAGCACCAGCACCGCGAGGCGCAGCCGGAAGCGGTGCCACAACACCGGCCATAACGCTGCTGCGCTGGCCGTCCAGGCGAGGCCGAGCCACGGGAGTACGCCCCACAGAAACCGGTCGGATGGGAACGGCCAGACGGCCAGGATCAGCAGGTAGAGCACCAGGGTCCAGCCGATGCTCGAGCGCCGCAGCAACAGGTAGACACCGTAGCCGCCAACGAGTGCGGCAGCGGCGGCGCACAGGTAGTAGATCGGCGGCCAGGCGACGAGGCCAAGGGTCAAGTCCCCGAGCGGCCGCAGCAGGGCGCGGCTGGCGGGCCAGAACACGCCGAGGCCCGCCTGCCGCACGGTTTCGAAGTAACTGCCGTAGTTCATCGCGAGCGCGGGGTCGATCCCGTCGCGGTGCCGAAGCAGCCACACCCCCCACCCCAGCGCGGCGAGCGCGACTGGTGCGGCGGCGGCGAGCGTGATGTGGCGCGGCGCGCGGCGCGTGGCCAGCAGAAACACCACGATCCCCGCCCCCGCAGCGACTCCGATCGAGCGGGTGAGGAGCGCGAGGGCGGCGGCGCATCCCGCGAGAGCCGCCCCGGCGGCGGGCGACACCCGGGCCGGCGGCGCGTCCGCGAGGATCACGGCCGCCGCGAACAGGACGCCGAACAAGGGCTCCGAGAAGAGCACGGCTTGCGTCGCGAGCACGGGGATGGCGATCGCGGCGGCGGCGACGACCCCCGGGGCGAGCCACTCGGGCGCGTCGTCGCCCAGGAGGCGGATGCGGGCCGCGTGCCAGGCGATGAGCCCGGCGCTCAGCGCGGCGAGCAGCAGGTTGAGCACCTTACCGAGGTATGCCGCCGTCGGCACCGGAAAGGCGCCGAACAGGGGCGCGAGGAGCAGCGGGTAGAGCGGCGGGTAGTGCACTACGGCCGGCGTGCCCGGCAGGTGCGGGTGGACAAACCCGAGCCCGTGAGCCAGCGCAACAGCGATCCCGGCATAGAGACCGTCGTCGTAGAAGACCCCGACCAGGTCGTGGTTGAGAGCGAGCGCGCCGGCCACGCCCGCGAGCACCGCCACCGCCAGCCCGGCGCGGCCGGGCGTGAGGCGGGTCAGCGGCGGCGCCACCCGCCCGCCGGCGGGAACAGGTTGTAGCGGAGGATATGGGCCAGCGCCGCGCAGCCGTCTCGCCACGTGATCTTCTTCCCCTCAGCGTAAGTTCGGCCGCTGTAGGAGATCGGCATTTCCCAGATGCGGGCGCCCGCCTGCGCGAGCCGGGCGGTGAGCTCCGGCTCGATCCCGAACCGTTCGGCCGTGAGCGGGAGGCGCCGCAGCAGGTCAGCGCGCACCAGCTTATAGCAGGTCTCCATGTCGGTGAGGTTCAGGTCGGTGAGCATGTTCGACAGTAGCGTGAGGAGGCGGTTTCCCGCCGAGTGCCAGAAGTACAGCACGCGATGCGGGCCGCCGAGGAAGCGCGACCCGAACACTGCATCGGCCTTCCCGTCGGCGATGGGCCGCAACAGCATCGGCAGCTCCATGGGGTCGTACTCGAGGTCGGCGTCCTGCACCACGACGACGTCGCCCGTCACGCGGGCGATGCCGGAACGGATCGCGGCCCCCTTGCCGCGGTTCGTCGGGTGGTGCACCACGTGGTGGACGCATCCCGCCCGCTGCAGCTCGTCCAGCAGGACGCCGGAGCCATCGCTGGACGCGTCGTCGACGGCGATCAGCTCGAGCTCGAGGGGCACGCTGCGCAGGCGGTCCACGACGGGGCGGATCGTGGCCTGCTCGTTGTACACGGGGATGAGGACGCTCAGTCTCACTCCGCGGCCGGCTCCCCATCGTAGCGACTGAGCTTGCGGTACAGCGTCGAGGGATCGATGCCGAGGACTTCGGCCGCGCGGGTCTTGTTGCCGCCCTCGCTCTCCAGCACCCAGGTGATGTAGGCGCGCTCGATCACGTCGAGGGTGGGGTTGGGATGCGCGCGCTCCGACACGAGCGGCTCGGCACGGTGCTCGGCGAGCTTTTCGGGAAGCGCGGACAGCTCGATCGTCTCGCCTTTGGTGAGCACCGCTGCCCGCTCCAGCGCGTTTTCGAGCTCGCGCACGTTGCCCGGCCAGTCGTACGCCATGATGACTTCCTGGGCCTGAGGCGACAGCTGCTTGGGCTCCAGGTCGTGCTCTTGCGCGATGCGCTCGAGGAACGCCTTCACGAAGATGGGGATGTCCTCCCGCCGCTCGCGCAGCGGCGGGAGCTCGATCGCGATCACGTTGAGGCGGTAGTACAGGTCGCTCCGAAACCGCCCGCGCTTAATGTCGTCTTCCAGGTCCCGGTTGGTGGCGGCCACGACGCGCACGTCCACGGGAATGGCCTCGGTGCCGCCCACCGGGATCGCCTCCCGCTCCTGGAGCACGCGCAACAGCTTCACCTGTGTGGCGGGCGACATCTCCCCGATCTCGTCCAAGAAAAAGGTGCCGCCCCGCGCCGCGGCAAACAGCCCCTGCTTGTCGCGCACTGCCCCGGTGAACGACCCCTTCACGTGCCCGAACAGCTCGGACTCGAGCAGGCTCTCCGGCAGCGCACCGCAGTTCAACGACAGGAACGCCCCCTCGCTCCGCGCTGACAGCTCGTGGATGTAGCGGGCGATGATCTCCTTCCCGGTCCCCGATTCCCCCCGGATGAGCACGGTGCTCTCGGTGGGCGCCACCTGCTCGGCGAGCCGCAGCACGTCCTGGAACGGGCGCGACTTGCCGAGCGGCTTCACGAGCCCCGAGCGCTCGCGGCGGCGGATCTCCTGCTTCAGCTGCTTGTTCTCCGCCTTGAGCAGGCGCTGCTCCGCCGCGCGGCGGCAGATCGCCACCAGGTCGTCGTTGGAAAACGGCTTCTGGATGTAGTAGAACGCGCCCTGGTTCACCGCCTGGATCGCGCTCTGCAGCGACGCCTGCGCGGTCATCAGGATGACCGGGGTCTCGGGGTCCTGCTCGCGCACCGCGGCGAGAATGTCGGTGCCGGAGACACCCGGCATCTTGATGTCGGTGAGCACGATGTCGGGCGCCGCCGCCTTCAGCGCCTCGAGACCCGCCTTGCCCCCCTGCGCGGTGACGACGTCGAACCCTTCGCCCTTCAGGAGGATGCGGAGCACGTCCAAGATCCCCAGCTCGTCGTCGACGACCAGAATGGATGGCTGCTGCGTCATGCGGCTTCCTCTTTCCGCCGAGCGGCGGGGAAATACACGGTGAAGGTGGTCCCCTGCCCCTGAGTCGAGTCCACCAGCACGAGACCGCGATGCGCCTCCACGGCGCGCTGCACGATCGCGAGCCCCAGCCCGGTTCCCCCGCTCCGACCCGTCACGAACGGGTCGAACAGGCGGGTGCGCAGGCTCTCGGGGATGCCGGGGCCATTGTCGCTCACGGCGAGGGACACCGGGTTCTCGATCCCGGCCCCCCGCGGCAGCTCGTGCGGCGCCGGCCGCCCGGTGCGGACTTTCACGCGGGCGCCCTTGCCGGCGGCCTGCACGGCGTTCAGCACCAGGTTCGAGACGACCCGATGGAGCAGGTCTTCATCGCCTTCCATCGGCGTCGTCCCGCCTGCCAGATCGATCACGGCGTCGTCGGGACAGTCGGAGTGCTCGCGCACCAGCCGGATCGCCGCGGCGGCCACCGCGTGCAAGTCGAGCGGCCGGCACTCCGTGGCGCGCACCCGCGAGAAGTCGAGGAACTCCGACAGGAGGCGCGACAGGCGGTCGCTCTCCCGCACGACCAGGCCCGTCAGAAACTTCTCGTCGGGATGGGCGCGCTTGGCCCGGCCGAGCTGCTCCACCGAGGAGCGGATCGAGGCGAGGGGGTTCTTGATCTCGTGCGCCAGGCTCGCCGACAGCTCCGCCACCGCTTCGAGCCGCTCGGCGCGCAGGTGCAGCTCCTCGAGCCGCTTGGAGTCGGAGATGTCGGTGAAGATCGCCGTCACCCGCGGCACGCCGCCGGGCTCGACCTCGAGCGTCGTCGTGGTGACGCCGATCGGGAACGTCCGCTCCGGCAGCCGCACCGTGGCCTCCACCCGCATCGCTCTGACGCCGCGGCGCGCCGTCGCCGTGATCGCCGCCCAGAACTCGGGCGCGATGCGCGCGAACTCGGGCATGACTGAGCGCCCCCGCCACTGCCGCTCCTTGAAGCCCAGGATGTGCTCGGCCGCGGGATTGCAGTACAGGAGATGGCCATCCTCGTCCACCGTTACGATGCCGGTGGGGATGTTGCGCAGCACGTCCGCCGCCTCGAGCCGAACCTGCCGCAGCTCGCCGGCGAGCGCCTCCCGCTCCGCACCCATCACCGAGACGCGGCTCGCGAAGTACGCGGTGACGGCCGCGACGGCGACGAACACCGACAGCTGGAGGCCGACCTGCGCCGTCATCGGCGTGCGGTGACCGAAGAACACGTCGGCGAAGTAGACGATGCCGACGAAGGCCGTGACCAGCGCCGTGCTCGCCGGCGGCATCAGCACCGCCGTCACGGCGATGACCGGGACGTAGAGCGGCGTCAGGTCGCTCTGCGGCCCGCCCGTAACGTGCACGACCGCCGTGATGAGCGCGACGTCGTACAGCGCCTGCGCGTACAGGAAGGTCCGGCCCGGGGAGCGCGCCCGCAGGTGCGTGTGCCAGTACGAGGCGATGGTGACGACCACCGTCGCCACGAGGAGAAACGATGTGACGAGGAGATCGAGCGGGGCGGCGACGTTGAGATTGAAGGCGGCGCTCAGGTAGATAGCGGTCGCCACGCACAACCGGCCTGCATACACCGACCGCAGCAGGCTTTGGGGGGTCGGGATCGCCGACCGGGAGGATCCGCCGCCGAGCCACTTCACATTGCACTCCTGGAATCGGCGCTGTCAGTCATCAGCCGTCAGCCATCAGCAGAGCGGTCAGACATCAGACGTAAGACATCAGGATATAAGTGAAATGCTTGCAATGTGTTACGCTACAGGACGATCGGCCCGCGACGGCGAGCACCGGGTAAGTATTGGAATCGGTCTGGCAAAGTGCAAGAGCGCGGCCTGCGGGGCAGCGCGGCCGCGCGCCGAGCACTATTCTTTCTCGATGAGGCATCGCTGCACGGTCGCACTGCTCGGGCTCGCGCTGTGCGCGCGGTCGGCTGTCGGCCAAGCGCCGCTTACGCCGACCGACTCGGCCATCCTCGCCTCCCAGCCGCTCAAGCGCCTCGTCCTCACCCCGTCGTTGTTCCGCCGGCTCAGCCTGCTCGCCGCCGGTCTCGACCGGGAGGTGGTGCTCTGCTTGCAGGGCAGCGTGTCGGGGGATACGGCCGTGGTGCGGGACTTCGTGATGCCGGACCTGCTGCGGTCCACCGCGGATCTGGTGGAGCCCCAGCCGTGCCTGCCGACGACCCTCGCGGTGTGGCACAACCATCCGTGGACGGGACCCGACTCGAGCTTCGGTGTGAAAACCCCCGAGGACTTGTGCTCGCTCAGCCAGCCCGATCTACGCACGGTGGTGGCGGATTCGATCCCCTTCGCCGTCGTCAGCGTGGGTCGTACGCCGCGCCCGATTGTGTGCTGGTGGCGTCGGGTGCAGGCGGTGGTGAACCGCCATGTGAAGTTCCTGCCGCGCTTCCCCCGGCAATGGGCCGAGATGCCGTCCTGGGCGAGTCTCGCCGACCCGCCCGCCCCTCCGGCTTCCGTACCCTAGGGGCCCCCTCCCCCTTCCCCGGCTTTTTCCCGGCTGCGTCCGGTCTTATTGCACCGCGTTCACCATATCGAAGATCGGGAGGTACATCGCGACGACCATGCCGCCGACGACGACGCCGAGCACCACGATCATGATGGGCTCCATCAGGGAAAGCAGCGTGCCCACCGCGGCGTCCACCTCGTCGTCGTAGAAGTCCGCGATCTTGGAGAGCATCTCGTCCATGCCGCCGGTCTGCTCGCCGACCGCGATCATCGAAATGACCATGGGCGGGAACACCTTGGATTTCGCGAGCGGCTGGGCGATCGTCTCGCCGCCGGCGATCGAGGCGCGCGACTCCATCACCGCGTTGTGGATCACCATGTTCCCCGCCGTCCTGGCCGTGATCTCGAGGCCGTCCAGGATCGACACGCCCGAGGAGATCAGCGTGCCGAGGGTGCGCGTGAACCGCGACACTGCGGACTTGCGCAGCACGTCGCCCAGCACCGGCAGCTTCAGCAGCATCGCGTCGATTTGCAGCCGGCCGGGCGGCGTCTTGTAATACTGGTTGACGCCAAAGGCGATCACGCCGAGGGCGCCCAGGAGCGCCCACCAGTAATTCTTGAGCAGGTTGCTCATGCCGATCACGATGCGGGTCGGGAGCGGCAGCTCGAGGTTCACCGACGCGAACATGTTCTGGAAGGTCGGAATCACGAAGATCAGCAGCACCGACACCGCGATGACCGCCACCGACAGAATCACGGCGGGGTAGACCATCGCCCCCTTCACCTTCCGCACGATCGCGTCGTTCTTCTCGAGGAACTGGGCCAGGCGCACGAGGATCGTATCGAGGATACCGCCCGCCTCGCCGGCGGCCACCATGTTGACGTAGAGGTCGCTGAAGGCGCGCGGGTGCTTGCGCAGCGCGTCGGCGAGGGTGTGGCCGCTCTCGACGTCGTAGACGACTTGGCGGGTGACATCCGCGAGAATCTTGTTCTCGGTCTGCTGCGCCAGAATGTCGAGCGCCTGGACGAGCGGCAGGCCGGCGTTGATCATCGTGGCGAACTGCCGCGTGAGCACCACGATGTCGCGCGTCTTGACGCCGCCGCCGAACTTGAAGCTGAGCTTGAACTCGCGCGGGGCAGCCCGGACCTGCACCACCACCATGCGGTTTTTCCGAAGATGGGCGATGACGTCATCGCGACTCGGCAGGTCGATCTTGTCGTTGACGAGATCGCCTTTCAGGGTGCGTGCGGTGTACTGGAAGACCGGCATAGCTCACTCCCTCCGGGCGCCTAGCGGCGCGCCGCCACCTTGGCCGGGCCCGTCTGCGGCGGCCCGGCGGCGGGCTCCTTGTCGTCCTGCGGCGGCTCGCCGATCATGCGCAGGAACTCGTTCGGGTTGGCCGAGACGCGGAGACACTCGTCTTTGGCGACTTCGCGGCCTACGTAGAGCTGGTAGAGGGCGTCGTTCAGCGTCTGCATGCCGTATTTCTTCCCCGCCTGCATCGCCGACTCGATCTGGTGCACCTTGTTGTCGCGGATCAGCGCCCGGATGGCCGGAGTGCAGATCATGATCTCAGCCGCCATGACCCGCCCCCGGCCTTTGATCTTCTGCAGCAGCGTCTGGGTGATCACGCCCTCCAGCACGAAGGCCAGCTGGGCGCGGATCTGCGACTGCTGGTGCGACGGGAAGACGTCGATGATGCGGTTGATGCTCTCCATCGCGGAGTTGGTGTGCAGCGTCGCGAAGGCGAGGTGGCCCGTCTCGGCGATGGTCAGCGCCGCGGCGATGGTCTCGAGGTCGCGCATTTCGCCGATGAGCACGACATCCGGATCCTGCCGCAACGCGTACTTGAGCGCGGCCGCGAAGCTGTTCGTATCCGTGCCGATCTCGCGCTGGTTCACGATGCAGGCCTGGTGGCGGTGGATGAACTCGATCGGGTCCTCCACCGTGATGATGTGCCCCTTCAGCTCCTTGTTGATCTTGTCGACCATCGCCGCCAGGGTCGTGCTCTTTCCGGAGCCGGTCGGGCCGGTGACCAGGACCAACCCCCGGGGCCGCTCAGCGAGCTTGGCCACGACGGCCGGCAGCCCGAGATCGTCGAACGTGCGCACGGTGAAGGGAATCTGCCGGATGACCAGTGACACGCAGCCGCGCTGCTTGAAGCAGTTGCCGCGGAACCGCGCCAGGTTCTGGATCCCGAAAGAGAAGTCGAGCTCGTTCTCGGTTTCGAACCGCTTCTTCTGGTTCTCGGTCAGCACCGAGTAGGCGATTGAGAGGGTGTCCTTCGGGGTCAGGACGTGGTCGACCGATGAGTCGACAATGTCCCCGTCGACCCGCATCTTGGGACGCTCACCCGCTACAATGTGGAGATCCGAGGCGTCCTTCTCGATCATCTCCTCGAGCAACGAGCGGAGATTCAGAACCCCCCCCGAAGCGCCCGCCGTCATGCCGCCGTCTCTTTCACGACTTCCTCCAGGGTGGTGATCCCGCGCTTCACCTTCACCATGCCGTCCGAGCGCAAGGTGAGCATCCCCTCCTTCACCGCCTCTTCCCGCAGCTCCTCGGTGGAGCCGCCCTTCAGCACCATACGCCGGAGCGCGCTCGACATGGCCATGACTTCGTACAACCCCTGCCGCCCCTTGTACCCGGTGCCGCCGCAGTTGTCGCAGCCAGCGCCCTTGTAAAACGTGAGCTTCGCCGCCTCGGCAACCGGGATCCCGAGGGCCTTGAGCTCCTCGTCGTTGTACTTCTGCTCCTGCTTGCAGTCCTTGCAGATGCGCCGCACCAGCCGCTGCGCCACGATCAGGTTCACGGCGCTCGCCACGTTGAACGGCTCGATCCCCATGTCCACCATGCGGGTGACCGTGGACGGCGCATCGTTGGTGTGCAGCGTGGAGAGCACCAGGTGGCCCGTGAGCGCTGCCTTGATGGCGATCGAGCCGGTCTCCAGGTCGCGGATCTCCCCCACCATGATGATGTTCGGGTCCTGGCGCAGGAACGCCTTCAGCGCCGCCGCAAACGTCATCCCCACTTCGTTCCGCACCAGCACCTGGTTGATGCCCAGCAGGTTGTACTCGACGGGGTCCTCGGCCGTCAGGATGTTCACGTCGATCTGGTTGATGCGCGACAGCGCGGAGTACAGCGTGGTGGTTTTCCCCGACCCCGTCGGGCCCGTCACCAGCACCATCCCGTACGGATTCAGGATCGCGCGCATCAGATCCTGCTCGGCCTTCGGCTCGAAGCCGAACTTCGTCAGGTCGAGCGTCAGGTTGCCCTTGTCGAGGATCCGGAGTACGATCTTTTCGCCAAACAGGACGGGGAGGGTCGAGACCCGGAAGTCGATGACCTTGCTCCCCATCTTCAGCTTGATGCGCCCGTCCTGCGGCACGCGCCGCTCGGCGATGTTCAATTGCGCCATAATCTTGACGCGCGAGGTCAGCGCTGCCCGCATCTTGACCGGCGGCTTCATGACCTCCTGCAGAGCGCCGTCGATCCGGTAGCGCACCCGCAGCTCGTGCTCGAACGGCTCGAGGTGGATGTCGGACGCCCCCCGTTTCACCGCGTCCGTCAACAACCCGTTGATCAGCTTCACCACGGGGGCGTCGTCCGCCAGGTCCTGCGCCCGGACATCCTCGTCCTGCTGGTCCTCCACGACCTCCAACAGCTCTTCGGCCGCCGCGACGCTCTTGAGCAAGGATTGCAGCTCGGCGTCCGACTGCTGGTAGTAGCGGTCGATCGCGTTCCGGAGGGTGTACTCTCCCGCGATCACCGGGAACACATCGCAGCGGGTGACGAACTTGAGGTCCTCGATTGCCGTGACGTTGTTGGGGTCGCCGATGGCCACAGTGAGGGTCCGCCCCTCACGCTTGAGCGGCAGCACAGTGTGCTTTACGGCGATGTCCGGGGGGATGAGCTTGAGAATCTTGGGATCGACCTCGAAGCGGGAAAGGTCGACGGCCGGCATGCGGTACTGCCGGGCCAGCATCTTGGAGATTTCGGTCTCCTCGACGAAGCCCAGCTTGACCAGGGTGTAACCCAAGCGCATCCCCGTGTTCTTCTGCTCCAGCAACGCCTTCTTCAGCTGATCCGGGGTGATCAGCCCGTCGCGGAGGAGGAGTTCGCCGAGCTTGTCGCTGGTGGCTGCTGCGGTGGCCGTATGCAACTCATTGGAAATGAACCAGCTAACATAGAATGCGGCGGAGGGAAGTCAAGGCGGCGACGGTATCTGACCCGAAAACAACACGTAAGGTCGCAGGCTCTCGATGAGAGCGCGGGGCCCACACGCGGCAAACGCGTGATCTCCGTCACGTCGGCGCGATCGAGGTCGATTCGCTCGCCGGGGAGCAGCGGGCGTGCCAGTCGCGCCGCGGTGCGCGCCGTCTCGCGCAGCCGGCGGGGCGGCGGCGAGTCGGTCGCGGCGAGCCGCACGTCGCCTGGCGCGGTGGCGGATGCTGGAGCGAGCGCATAGCGCACGCCAGCGCCGGCCAACGCGAGGCCGGCGAGCAGCAGCGCGGCGTGGCGGTCGTCCATGGCGGCACAGTAACGGTTCGCCCGCCGGCGAGTGGTATCCGTTCTATGCGCGGGGCGCCGGAAAAACGCCGAAGTCGGAACGCGGAACGCGGAACAGAGCGGCGACCTCTGTCCCCCGGGCGCTCGCCATTCTGTTCCGCGTTCCGACTTCCGCGTTCCGCGTTCTCAGCGCACCAGCGCCACCGCCACGTCCCCGACGACCTTGAGCGACGCCGCACTCACCTTGTCTATCGTATCCTCCGTGGTGTGCCAGTAGCTGTTGCCAGGACCGTAGTTGAAATCCACGACGTCGATCGCGTGGATACCGGCCTTCTGGAGCGCGACGTGGTCGTCGATGAGGGTCGACTCGACCTGCGGAATGAAGTAACGCTCGTAGCCGAGCTCGTTCGCGGTGCGCCAGACGCGGTCCACCACCTCCGGAGCAAACGCCTGGGAGTTGCCTTCGTAGCCGATCCGCAGGTCCTTGTCGCCGACCATGTCGAACAGCACGGCGAAGAGCGGCGGGTAGCCGGGCGGCTGGTGGGCAGCGAAGTAGCGCGACCCGATGAGCACGTCGGTTGAGTCTTTCGTGAAGTCGCCGTAGTCCTCGCCGTCCACGAATAGCAGGTCCACGCCTACCGCGGGCGGCTTGGCTTTGAGCGCGTCGGCGACGCCGAGCAGCACCGCGACGCCCGAGGCGCCGTCGTTCGCGCCCGGGACTGGGAGCCGTTGCTGACCGAGGTTGGCGCTTTGATCGGCGTGGGGGCGCGTGTCCCAGTGCGCGAGGAACAGCACGCGCTCGGCCGCCGCCGGGCGGAACCGGGCAAGGAAGTTACGGAGGTGCAGGGTGTCGCCGCGGCGGGTGACGTGGGTAATCGCCTGCACGCCGACCGTATCGGCCCGGGCACGCAGCTGGGCGAGGATCCAGTCGCCGGTCCGCTCGTGGGCGGGCGTGTTGGGGATGCGCGGCCCGAACTGCATCTGCTGCTCGACGTAGCTGAACGCGCGACCGCCGTCGAACTCGCGGGCCACGCCGCGGGCGCTGCCACGCGCCTGACAGGCGAGGAGGAGCACCAGAAGCAGGTTCTGGAGGTTGTGGAGGTTGGTGGAGGCGGGTGGAGGCAACCTCCAGAACCTCCACAACCTCCCCAACCTCCCCCACCCTGCTTCTCGCCTCATTGGATCTGCCCCACGCTGGTGTGGAGCTCGACGAACGCGGTGATCACGAGCTGCGAGGTCTTGCGGTTAGCCTGCCGCTCGTCGTTCACCAGGTATGCCATCTGGAAGCCCGCGCTGAGGGTGGGAGGTAAATCGGTGTCCAGGGAAAGCTGCATCTGCGTCTGACGGCTGTCTACGTAGGGGACGCAGTCGACTTGGCCGGCGGCCTGCAGGCACGTCTTGTTGGCGCTGGCGCTGTAGCGGCCGGCGGCGCGGATGTCGTGCTTCAAGCGAACGATGCTGGCCGGGGGCCGGAACACGAAGGCCAGGCTCGCGCTCTGCTGGGAGCGCTCGGTGTGAAACAGGTTACCCGCGCTCACCTGATCGCTGGTCGCGTAGGAGGCATCGAACGCCGTCGACACGCCGTGCCGCCACGTGAGCGCGACGGCGGGTCGGATCGAGCGCTCGCTGCCCGCCGAGGTCGCGGCCGGAGCCTCGGCCCCCAGGAACGACGGCTGGTCGCTCGCGGTCTCCACGTTGCGATACCCGAGCTGTGCCGAGAGGCTCGCCAGCACCCGGCCGAGCCCGGTCGCGCCCGGCGACACGCTCCAGATCACGTTCGCCGAGGGCCACTCCGTGCTGGCACTGCGGATCGGCACCTGCTGATCGAGCCGGAGTGCCCAGGTAACGCCGCGGGTGCGCCGGTAGTTCATGTTCACGCGCATGCCCTCGGGGAGCGCCACGTTGGCGGCGGCGTTGAGACTCGAGTTGTCCGTCGCCGCCAGCGCGAGCCGGCCGCTCTGGGTCTTGAAGTCGTCGAACCGGCCGAGAGCGAACTGGTAGCCGAGCGATGGGCTACCCGGCACACGATCGTAGCTCGATAGCAGCGTGCGCCCGTACGAGAGGTCCAGATTGCTGAGGCGACCGAGCAGCCTGGCGAGCGCGGCACTGTCGCCGAACAGCTTCCCGCCGAGACGCCTGGGGTCCACGCCGACGGCCAGGTCGAGGCGACGCTGGTTGCTGAATGCCGCCGGCAGATGGAACCCGCCGGCGGTGTCGCCGATG
>WNEX01000606.1_pt1 | contig 17035 bp, 10 predicted proteins | sample 5399841 | NCBI WGS metagenome assembly WNEX01 (sample SAMN13153337, study PRJNA577476) | soil metagenome | isolation source: 40 cm grassland meadow soil 2 days after 1st rain plot 5 | place: USA:California | collected 2015-09-18 | reverse complement strand
CTGGTTGAGTTCCTCGTTCGAACCCAGCACCCGCACGTTTTTCCAATAATCTTCGCGAAGTTCCGCAATCATGCCGGCGACTTTCGTTAAACCATCCGCGTTGCGCGACATGCCGCAGTATTCCCAGAGGAGCCTTCCCAGTTCGCGATGGTAGGAGTCCACGGTACGCTTGCCGCTGGCGTTCAGAAGCTTCCTGGTGATGGCATTCACGTTGGCCACGACTTCTTTTGCCGCCGGAGTATCTTCGGAATATTTTTCGTGCTTGGTGTTCGCCAGGTAGTTCCCGATGGTGTACGGAATAACGAAGTAGCCGTCGGCCAGCCCCTGCATCAGAGCGCTGGCGCCCAGCCGGTTTGCACCGTGATCGGAGAAATTCGCTTCGCCAAGCACAAACAGCCCCGGGATGGTGGACATCAAGTTGTAATCCACCCACAGCCCGCCCATGGTGTAGTGCGTCGCAGGAAAGATGCGCATCGGCACTTTGTAGGGGTCTTCACCGGTGATGCGCTCGTACATCTCAAACAAGTTGCCGTAACGCTCGGCAATCTTGTGTGCGCCCAACCGCTTGAGAGCATCCGAAAAATCGAGATAGACACCCAGTCCCGTTTCCCCCACACCACGGCCCTCGTCGCACACCGCCTTCGCGGCACGGGAAGCGATGTCACGCGGCACCAGGTTGCCAAAGCTGGGGTAGCGGCGTTCGAGATAATAGTCACGCTCGTCCTCAGGGATGGAGGCGGGCTGACGTTTATCGCCCGCCTTCTTGGGAACCCAGATGCGGCCGTCGTTGCGCAACGACTCGGACATGAGCGTGAGCTTGGACTGGTAGTCGCCGGAGACGGGGATGCAAGTGGGATGAATCTGAGTGAAGCATGGATTGGCGAAGAGAGCGCCCCGCTTATAGGCGCGCCAGATTGCTGTGGCGTTGCTTCCCTTGGCGTTCGTAGAAAGATGGAAGACATTGCCGTAACCGCCGGTGGCAAGAACTACGGCGTCGCCGAAGTGCACACTCACCTTGCCGTCGATGAGGCTCCGCGTAACGATCCCACGCGCATGGCCGTCAATCACAATCAACTCGAGCATTTCGGTTCGCGGATACATCTTCACAGTTCCAAGCGCGACCTGACGCTCCAGAGCCTGATACGCGCCGAGCAAAAGCTGCTGCCCTGTCTGTCCGCGCGCGTAAAATGTCCGGGAAACCTGCGCACCTCCGAAAGAGCGATTGTCCAGCAGCCCGCCGTACTCTCTGGCGAACGGCACGCCCTGCGCCACGCACTGGTCGATGATGTTGACGCTCACCTGCGCGAGTCGGTAAACGTTGGCTTCGCGCGACCGAAAGTCTCCGCCTTTTACCGTATCGTAGAACAGGCGGTACACGCTGTCGCCATCGTTGTGGTAATTCTTCGCGGCGTTGATGCCGCCTTGCGCAGCGATGGAATGCGCGCGCCGCGGCGAATCCTGGAAGCAAAAACAATATACGTTGTAGCCCAGTTCTCCGAGGCTTGCCGCGGCCGACCCGCCGGCGAGTCCTGTACCCACCATAATAATTGTATGTTTGCGTTTGTTTGCCGGATTGACGAGCTTCAAGCCGAACTTATGCGTTTCCCACGACTTTTCGATCGGCCCGGTAGGCGAGTTGGAGATCAGTTCCATCTGTCAGCTCTTCCTCATACCGGCTTGAGAAAGCCGGCCAGCACCGCGACCGGAATGGAGATGTAAGCGGCGGCAACCAGGATGGCCACAACCTTGGCCAGCCGCTGAATCCATGGCGTGTAAACAGGATGGCTGAACCCGAGCGACTGAAACATGCTCCACAGCCCGTGATACAGGTGGTAGCACAACATGATCATGGCGATGATGTAGAACACCGAAGACGGCCAGAACTGAAATCCCGTCACTACGTTGTTGTACACGTTGTGAACATCGAAGGGACCGCCTGGATGGACCGTGCCAAACGTGAAGTTCAGCAGATGGTAAATCACGAAAGCCAGGATGATCGGCCCGCTCCACATCATGGTGCGCGAAGCGTAGGTGGAATGAAGGTTGGCCTTTTTCGCGTACGGAATCGGCCGAGCAGCGCACTGCAGCCTCCACAGCGCGAACGAAGCCCAGATATGCAGGCAGACCGACGCCAGAAGGGTGATTCGCGCGCTCCACAGCAACGATGGCACGCTTCGCAGCATTTCGGAGTAGTGATTAATTTTCTCCGGTGGCTCGTAGATTTGCAGATTACCGGCCAGATGCCCGACGACAAAGCCAAACAGGATGAACCCCGTCACCGCCATGACAGCTTTTTTGCCGACTGTGGTATCCCAAAAGCGCAACCTTGCCAGCGAATAATTAGCGGTAGCGCTCATTCACCACACCTTACCCGGCAGGTGAGCGCCGGTTTCAAAAAACAATCAGTGATGTGAGGAAGAAGAACCCGGCGAGGCAGAGTTGCCGTAGCGGACATGTCCTCTCCGCCGCGCATTTCTGTGCGGTTCACTTTCTACGAACCGGGGGAGCGGCCTGCTTGCTGCAGGCGGTGAGAATCGCGGCAAAAACAGTATAGGCAGATGAATCGGTTGATGCAACTTACCTGTCCGATGGGACGGTTTTCCGCGGACAACATTGCGGTAAACTTCTCGTGAGAGAGCACGCGGGCCGCGCGAAAATAGAATTGTCGTCAGACGGGACCACCGGGTCTGAGCCCCTCCTGGTTGCACTCCCCCGAGTCTCAAGGAATCGCCATGAGCACAACTCTCAGCCTTGTGTCGGAACTAGAACGCATTGCCCGCGCTCTCGATGGGGATGACGCCGGCACAGGGCAACCGTCTCTCCCGGCAATTGCAGGAAAAATCGCGAAGATCATTGGGGTTCGCGGCGAGGAGGTCGCCATCCTGGCAGTTTCCACACGGTGGAAGCACCTGCATTTTCTCGTGCCAGAGGCGCTCAAGAGCGTTGGTTTCATTCCGCTCTCCAGCAACTCCGCGCTCGCGGCTAAGACCGTCCGCGAAAGCCGCCCGGAAATCGACAATAACTTCAGCGCTGCGCGTCACGCCGTCGTCTTCGAGAACATAAAACTGAGCGGAGAGACCACGGAACCAATCCAAAAGGTCATCAGCGCGCCGATTCTCTTTGATAGCAGAGTCGTCGGCGTGATTCAGGTCAGCCGCAAGGGCCTGACACCCGCGGCCGCCGGACCGGATTTCACCGCGGAGCACCTTGGGAATCTGCTTGCCCTGTGCAAGCCGCTGGGAAAGTTCGTTCACCGCGTTGCCGGGGAGTAGCGTTCCCCAGAATAGCTGTTAACCCGCATTCACAATTGCGGTACAAAACCGAACTCGGCCCTCAAAATGCATTGACACTCGAAAACCTTCTTGTTACTTTTGCGTTGCCCTAAATTTTTTGCTCTCAATCCTTTCAGGGAGGCCCGAAAAACCGGCACCATGGCGTTTGTCGCGAAGAAGATCTTCCTCACGAAAGGTGTCGGGAAACATCGGGAAAGGCTCTCCAGCTTCGAACTAGCCCTGCGCAATGCGGGCATTGCCGCCTGCAACATCGTGCGCGTTTCCTCCATCTTTCCTCCCAATTGCAAATTGATTTCCCGAAGCGAAGGGTTGAAGCATCTCAGGCCCGGCCAGGTGGCGTTTACAGTCATCAGCGAGAATTCCACCAAGGAGGCGCACCGGCTCATCGCCGCTAGCATCGGGCTCGCCCTGCCAAGCGACAAAACCATGTACGGTTATCTCTCCGAGCATCACTCGTTCGGCGAGACCGAAGAAGTCGCAGGCGAATACGCGGAAGAGCTCGCCGCGGAAATGCTCGCTACCACTCTGAACGTGGAATTCGATCCGGATTTGTCGTTCGACGAGAAAAAAGAGGTTTACCGCATCTCAAATAAGATTGTCCGCACCATGAACATTACACAGTCTGCTGTGGGCGACAAACGCGGGCTGTGGACCACGGTGCTCGGCGCCGCCATCCTGATTGGCGAAGACGATTAGTTTTATCCTCTGCTCAGCTTAACCTCGGAGGGCACCGATGCAGATTCGAAAGCGGCTCCTGCTCCCCTTCCTTGCACTTTCTTGCACTCTCTCTTTTTCCGCTCAAGCAAAGGATCGCGTAACTATCTTATATGACGCTTTTTCCGACTCCAAAGATGTGACCAAGGATTGGGGTTTCTCCGCGCTGGTGGAACACGGCGGCAAACGCATTCTTTTTGATACCGGGAACAATGCGGCGACATTCGAGCACAATGTCAAAGCCCTGGGCGTGGACCTCTCCAAGCTGGATTTTGTTGTCATTTCCCACCGCCATACGGATCACACCACAGGACTGAAATACCTTCTCTCTGTAAACCCAAACGTTCTTATTTATGCTCCGATGGAATCGTTTGGCATCTTCGGGGGCGCGGCTCCTTCTACATTGATTAAGCCAGTTGCTTCCCTTCCCGATCGCATGCGTTACTACGATGGGAAATACCCCGATAAGATCCCAACCGGCTATCCCTGGCCTAGCGGGAACTTCGTCCTGATCGACAAACTGACGGAAATTTCCCCGGATATCTTCATTGTTTTCACAATCTCGAAAACTCCGGGCACGATCGAACTGCGGGAGCTGTCCCTTGTTCTCCGCGGGCCCGGCGGCCTGTCCGTCATCGTTGGTTGCTCTCATCCGGGAATCGAGGAAATCCTGCGGGCCGCCACCGCCATTGACCCGCGCGTACATTTCCTTTGCGGCGGTCTTCATCTCGTCAGCACGCCTGAAACCGAAATTGACCAGCTGGTGGACAGCCTGAAGCACAAATGGAAACTCGAAAAAGTCGCGCCTGGCCACTGCACCGGCGAGCCCGCGTTTCTGCGATTGCAGAAAGCTTTCGGCGACGATTATTTCTACGCGGGAGCGGGCACGCGGATCGAGATACCCTAGATTCACATCTTTATCATCTACTTGTCGTGTTTGAAGTGCCCCAGCCGCTCCAACACCGCGCCTACAATCAATGGCAGCGCCACGGTGGCGTCGTCGAAAACTTCCGCGAAGCGCCCGCCTTCCTCCGGCGGCACGAATTTCCCCCAAGAAACCGCTTCCGTGTAGGTGCTCCCGCTCAGGCCGCCCCAGCTTACCGGCTCCGGGCAAATGCGCAGGCCGTAGTTGTAGCGCTTGAGCGGCAGCTTCTTGTAGCCGCGCCGAGCGAGCAGCTCCGCGTAAACGCCGAATTGCTGAGACCAGTTACGCGGCACGCCGCCCCCAACGGTAAAAATCCCCATGCGCTTTGTTGCCAGCATGGTATTCGCAAATTTCTCAAAGTCTTCGAAAGGATCGAACCGCAACACCGGCCGGTTTTCTTTCTGCCGGGCGATTTTATGAAGCGCAAAGTCGATGCCCAATTCGGAATCGCTAAAGGCCGGCACAAAAACAGGCACGTCGTGCTGAAACGCCGACTTCAGAATTCCCCGCCCTGGCGCATGTTTCTGCAGGAACTCGCCAATGCGCCGGTGAATCTTCCAGCTGCAAACGACGTCATTCGCATCCCATTCATTAAGCAATCGCTGCATCACTTCTTCGACGTGATCGAGATTGACTTCTGGCTCAAGCGAATCGTAAACGCGGTTGTAGCCCGCTTCGAACAGCATCTTGTCATTCATTCTGGCGTCGTATCGGAAATGCGAACGGCCCGTTGCTTCCACTAGTCCGTGGGCCATCAGCGCGCCAGTTGAAACGATCGCGTTTACCACTCCGGATTCGATGAGGTCGCAAAAAATCAGCCCCATCTTGCCGACGGTCAGTGCACCCGAGAGAGTCATCACTACAAAACAATCTTTGTCGCGCGCCATGGCCTCCAATACATCGGCAGCGTCGCCAATCTGTCTTCCCGTGAACGCCGTGTTGCCCATGGCGCGAACCAGGTCATCTATCGTTCGGCAGCGCGATAAGTCCAGCGGAAAAATCGGCCGGAGCTTATCCTTCACCGGGTCGTGCAACACCCGCCCGGTCACAGTCTTCTTTTGCTGCCTCCCCATCGCATCTCCTCAGACTTAAAAGGTTAATTTCCTGGAGCGAATGAACTGCAATCTTGCTGGTGGTTCGCAGTGATGCTTGTGTGTTCGCATGATTTTTAGTACAAACGCGGCACAAAGGAAAGCAAAATCGCGGATGAAAAGCCGCTTGTTGCTCATGCTAAACTAAAATTTATGGCCGACAAATTCACCGTTGGGCTCGTGCAGATGAAATGCACGACGAATGTAGAGGAAAACCTCGAACGCGCCATCGAGAAAATCCAGGAAGCAGCCGCCCGCGGCGCGCAAATTATTTGCCTGCACGAGCTTTTTCGGGGCGAATACTTTTGCCGCATCGAAGACGCGGACCTTTTCAACCTGGCGGAGCCGGTGCCCGGGCCCACAACGGAGAAACTGGGGCAAGTCGCCAAAGCAAAAAAAGTCGCGCTCGTCGTCTCGCTTTTCGAGCGCCGCGCGGCCGGGGTTTACCACAACAGTTGCGCCGTGCTGGATGCCGACGGGAGTCTTCTTGGGAAATATCGCAAGATGCACATTCCCGACGATCCTCTTTATTACGAAAAATTTTATTTCACGCCTGGGGATTTGGGCTTTCCAAATTTCGATACGAAGTACGCGCGCATCGGTGTGCAGATTTGCTGGGACCAGTGGTATCCCGAAGGCTCGCGTCTCACTGCGCTTGGCGGCGCTCAGGTAATTTTTTATCCCACCAGCATCGGCTGGCACCCGCATGAGAAAGCGCAATTCGGCGCGGCACAACTGGAGGCCTGGCGCACCATTCAGCGCGGCCACGCCATTGCCAACGGCGTGTACGTTGCCGTGGTGAATCGAGTTGGATTTGAAGGGCACCCGGAGAATGGCGATCCCGGGCTAGAGTTTTGGGGGAATTCCTTCGTGGCCGATCCGTTCGGCCAAATCCTCTCGGAAGCGTCGAATTGCAAAGAGGAGATTCTCGTCGTCGAATGCGATCCCGCCAGGAGCGAAGAAACTCGCCGCAACTGGCCCTTTCTCCGCGACCGGCGCATTGATGCCTACCAACCCATCCTCAATCGCTGGCTCGGCGAAAAATAAACTGTCCTCTTCTCTGCTCTGAGCTCTCTGTGTCCTCTGCGGCCTCTGTGTTAAATTCTTTCACCCAATGAAGCAACGCTCACAATCTGCAACGCCATTCTCGCTGGGTTTCCGCATGCCTGCGGAATGGGAACCCCACGAAGCCACTTGGCTCGGCTGGCCCCACGAAGCAACCGATTGGCCTGGAAAATTCGCCGTCATTCCCTGGGCTTTCGCCGAAATTGTCCGCCATTTATCTCGCGTCGAGCGCGTTTTCCTGTTGGTTGAAAATCGCGAGGCCCAATCGCGCGTCCGCTCGATCCTGAAAAAGTCCGGGGCGAACCTTGATGCCGTGAATTTCTTCATCATGCCTACGGATCGCGGCTGGATGCGCGACTCCGGCCCCATTTGCGTTCGCAACGAAACCGGCGAAGTGGCTTTCAACAACTTTCTATTCAACGGCTGGGCCAAGTATCCAAATCACAAGAAAGATGCGGCCGTGGTTGCTAAAGCAAATAAAAACCTGAAGCGGCTCCTCTGGCAACCGCAGCACAAAGGCCGCCGCGTGGTTCTCGAAGGCGGCAGCATTGACGTGAACGGCCGAGGCACGCTGGTCACCACCGAAGAATGCCTTTTGAGCAAAGTCCAGGAAAGAAATCCGGGCTTCACAAAGAAAGATTACGAGGACGTCTTTCGCGAACACCTCGGCGTAACAAACGTTCTCTGGCTCAAAAACGGCATCGCCGGCGATGACACCCACGGACATGTGGACGACCTCACGCGCTTCGTGAATCCTTCTACGGTTCTCACGATCGTCGAAACCGATGCGAACGACGCCAACTACGCCCCGCTGCAGGAGAACCTCGCGCTGCTAAAAACCATGAAGGATCAGGATGGCGTTCCCCTCCGCGTCGAAACGCTGCCCATGCCCGCGCCTGTCCATTTCGACGACTTCCGTCTTCCCGCCAGCTACGCGAACTTTTACATCGCCAACAGACTCGTCCTTGTGCCAACTTTTAATGATTCAAATGACCGCGTGGCGTTAAACACGCTAGCGCGCCTTTTTCCAGACCGCGAAATCGTTGGAATTCCCTGTCGCGATGTGGTGCTCGGCCTCGGGACAATTCACTGCATGACCCAGCAGCAGCCGAGCACCCGATAAGGATGCGAGCCCTGGCTGCCCCACTCCTAACGGGAAGGGCCAAAGCGAACCGGGCAGAAGCGCCGGCGAACTAATCATTTGTGAGTTCCACCGTTTTGGGTAGAATCCAAGACTACTCTGGAGGCACGATGCTGGCCCGCGTGAACGCTATCCTTCTCGACGAGCACATCTATTACTTCGAATATCGTGGGATCATCGGCTGGCTCCTGATCGGCCTCATCGCCGGATGGCTCGCGGGAAAAATCGCTCGTGGCCGTGGCTTCGGCTGCATCGCGGACATTGTTCTCGGCTTGGTCGGTTCCTTTATTGGCGGCTGGGTCTTCGTAAAGCTCGGAATTTTTGGCGGCGGCTTCTGGTATTCGCTCGCCGCCGCGACACTCGGCGCCGTAATCCTCGTTTTGATCGCTCACCTTTTCGCTGGCGATTCTCACCATTAGGCTCCGGAAGATCTTTTTTGTGCCCTATTCCCGGCCCGCTCGGCCATTCGCGAATCTCTGCCGTGTGATACGATGCTCGTTTACTTTGCGGAGCCAATGTTTCCTTGAGCAAGACCCCAAGTAGAGCGCCGCACCCGCTCACCGCCATTCCTCTAGGCGGGCTCGGCGAATTCGGCATGAACATGCTGGTGCTGCAGCTCGGCGACGACATCATCGTCATTGATGCCGGCATGATGTTCCCTGAATCCGAACTTTTGGGCGTCGACCTCGTCATTCCGGACACTTCCTACCTCAAGCAGAACCGGACGAAAGTTCGCGCGATTGTGCTCACCCACGGTCATGAAGATCACATCGGCGCCTTGCCATACATTCTTCGCGATTTGAATGTTCCGATTTACGGAACGCGTTTTACGCTAGCGCTGGTAAAAAAGCGCCTGGAGGAAGCGGGACTGCTGGATTCCACGACGCTGCGCGAAGTCATGCCGGGCCGTCTCATCGAGATCGGACCCTACGAAATTGAATTCATTTCCGTCACGCACAGCACTTTGGATTGCGTGGCGCTGGCGATTCGAACGCCGATCGGCGTAGTGATTCATACTGGGGATTTCAAGGTCGACCAGACGCCGGTCGATGGCGCGGCTTTCGATTTGCATGCTCTTGCAAAGTATGGCCGCGAAGGCGTGCTGGCTCTTTTCAGCGATTCCACCAACGTCGAGCGCCCTGGTTTCACGCCGTCGGAGCGCGTCGTCGTGCCCCGCATCGAAGAGTTGTGCCGCTCGGCGCCACGCCGCGTGATTTTGTCCTGCTTCGCGTCTTCGATTCACCGCATCCAGCAGGTGATTGATATCGCCGTACGCGTCAACCGCAAAGTCGCCTTCGTCGGGCGCAGCATGATTGACAACGTCGAGATTGCACACTCGCTGGACCTTCTGCATATCCCCGACGGAATGGTCGTGCGGCCGCAGGACATCCGCGGCTTTGATCCCAAGCGGCTCGTGATTCTCGCCAGCGGCAGCCAGGCGGAGCCGATGTCCTCCCTTTCGCGCATCGCTGTGGACAGCCACCGTCACGTTTCCGTAGACGAAAACGACACGGTAATTCTTTCCGCGCGCATCATTCCTGGCAATGAACGGCCCATTTTCCGCATGCTCGATCACATGTTTCGCCGCCGGGCGCTGGTGTATTACGACAACTCCGGAGGAGTAATTCACGTTTCCGGCCACGCCAGCCAGGAAGAACAAAAGCTAATTCTGCAACTTGTGAAGCCGAAATATTTCGTTCCGGTCCATGGCGAGTATCGACACCTCTTTAGGCACGCGGCCCTGGCGCATCAACTTGGCGCTGTCTCCGAAGAAATCTTTCTGCTGGAGAATGGACAAGCCATCGACTTTACTGAGGAAGGAGCACGTCGGCGGGATCCCGTGCCGGCCGGCCGCGTCCTTGTGGATTCCGGCTCGCTCGAAGAAATCGAAGAAGTGGTAATCCGCGACCGAAAGCACCTCTCTGAAGATGGCGTGGTCGTGCCCATCATCGCCATCGACAAGCACACTGGAAAACTCGAATCGCTGCCGGAAATCGTGACGCGCGGGCTGATGAGCGAAAACGGCCAGGAACTCCTGGTTGGCGCGCGCGAAGTTTTAATGAAAACTGTCGCGGAATCGAGCGCCGAAGAAAATTCCGACTGGGGCGTCATCAAAGAAAAAATTCGCGTAGACTTGAAACGCTATATCAACAAGCAAACTTCCAAGCGGCCTCTCATCCTGCCTGTGATTCTCGAAATTTAGCCACCGCGCGCCTAATGGCTAAGACCACCGCACGCACACCGCAACCCTCCTCCGGACCCGGCAACGCCGCGTTTGTTTTCATCCTGGTGATGGTGGGGCTTGATTTTCTAGCTTTTGGCCTCATCGCGCCGGTAATGCCCGACCTCATTCGTCAATTTGAAGGCGGCGATTTCGCGCGCGCTTCGGACATCACTGGCTACCTGCTATTGGTCTGGAACGCGATGCAATTTCTGTTTTCACCAATTCTGGGCGCGTGGTCCGACCGATTTGGCCGGCGCCCGATTATTCTTCTTTCCTGCTTCGGACTGGGGATTGATTACATTTTCATGGCGCTGGCGCCGACGCTGGGCTGGTTGTTTGTAGGGCGCATCATTTCCGGAATCACAGCCTCGAATATTTCCACCGCATATGCCTACGTCACCGACGTTACGCCGCCGGAAAAGCGTGCCAAACCGTTCGGGTACATCAGCGCAGCGTTTGGACTCGGTTTCGTGATTGGCCCAGCGGTCGGTGGTTACCTGGGCAATTCCAACCTTCGCGCTCCGTTCTGGGCCGCCGCTGTCCTCAGCTTGATCAACTCTCTGTACGGCTTTTTCGTCCTTCCCGAATCGTTGCCCAAAGAAAAGCGCGCGAAGTCCGCCTGGCGCATGGCCAATCCTCTGGGCTCATTGAAACTTCTCCGCTCGCACCCGGTTCTCGCTGGGCTCGCGACCGTTGTGATGCTCTACTACCTTGCCCACACCTCTCTTCCGTCAATGTGGGCCTTATACACGGAAGAGCGCTACGGCTGGAGCCGCCGCGACGTTGGCCTTTCGCTCGCCGTTGTGGGAGTTTGCGCATCCATCATCTCTGGCGTGCTGGTCGGACCTTTTGTGAAGCGCTTTGGAGAACGGCGCAGCGTGCTTTTCGGGCTGCTGTGCGGCACGCTGGGCTTCGCGGGTTTCGCGTTGGCGGCCAGCGGATGGATGCTGTACGCGGTGATCCCCTTTATCGCGCTCTGGGGCATCGCGGCGCCGGCGATTCAATCGTTGATGTCGCGGCGAGTTGACCCTTCCTCGCAGGGAAAGTTACAGGGAGCAATCAACTCTTTGCGGGCAATCACGGGGATGGCCGGGCCGGTCTTGTTCACCCAGGTCTTTGCGCTGGCAATTTCGCCTCAAGCGCGGATTCACGTTCCGGGAGCGCCGTACTATCTCGCGGCAGTGCTATTGCTCTCGAGTTTGCTACTGGCGGTTTACGTAACCAGGTCCCGCGCGGAAACCATTGCGCCGCAACAGCAGCCCGCCGTCTCTCTTGACCCCTCCGACTGATTCAGGCAAATCGTGCATTGCTCCCCTTGGACGCCGCGAAATCCGTTTGATCCATGACTAAGATTTTGGCCGGCTTTCACCTGAACCCGCACCTATTGAAACAACACGCGGTAAAAGGCGATAATCTCTCCAAGCTAGACAGGGCGGGGTGAATCAGGACTTTTTGGTTGCAAACTGGGTTTTCTCCGAAAGCCAATAACTGGAGGAGTACCGTGAGCGACAGCAAGCCAGAGAACAAAAAGAGGGCCCCTGGAAATCCCGAGGGCCGGCGGCACATCCCTGAGCCTTCTCGGGAGGTGTGTTTGTGCGGCCACCGAGCCACGGTCCACGCCGCCTACCGGTACGCCTGCCAGGCGCCCGGAGAACGCAAAGGATTCTGCGAGTGCATGCGGTTCATCGCGCGGAACTCCCCCGTAGGGAAAAGACTGCGCACCATCGAGCGGTCAAAGGACATCCCTTCAGGCAAGCCTGAATAAAATCCCAATATTGAGTTCTGCTGATTACGAAAACCGCAGGCGGAGTTGATCCTGCCGTCCCCGAAATTCACCCCCTGTCCGAGCCATCGGTCACATGCCGGAAGTCAAAGGTTGCGTTGGCTATTGCCTGCCAGTGGTGATTGCAGGATTCCGGTTGGGCGCGCCGGTGTTGTCCATGACGTCCATCGTCACAATCTTCGACGCCGAAATGATGTAGAAGATGGATTTTGTTACTCCATTCGCCGTAATTGTGCCGCGGCCAGGCGTACCCGTGCCGTTGCTGACGGAATAAGACTGGCTGAAGGCATTGGAACTCGGAGCAGATGCAAGTGACGCGCTGTCGCTAGTCCCTGAGACGGTACCGAGCCCGTCAAAGGTGGCTATGCTCGAGACATCGCTGACGTTTTGCTCGGGCGGGTCAGTGCTTACGAGAAAGAAGGCTCCGGCTAAGGAAGCAGTCGTGAACGGACCGACGCTTTGGCCATCCGTTGAGCCCTCCCCTACTTCGCTCCCAGTGCTGAGAAGGAATCCTCTCTTGGCGATCTGAAGGTAAAGGATGTAGGCAGTGGATCCACCTGACTGCAACGCGACCCGGCCGCTGGAATCCACAGTGTAGGTTCCAGAGAGGGATTCCGGTGTCACGGTTCCGCCCAGGTTTTGGTCACCTGTTAATGTGAAGCTGCCGGCAGAGGGGATATTCATGACACCAACGGAAAGGTCGGGAGCCACCGTTGAATTTGGCCCGCAGCCTCCGCAAAGCCCAATACTGTAGAAGACGATGTTACCGCTCATGGAGGAAGTCGTGAACGTTCCGGACTGAGATTGCGCGCTCCCTATAAACAGCGGATTGGCGGGCGATTGGGGATCGATGTCTGTTATATAGAATTCCGTGGCGGAGACGATGTAAATGCTGGCATTGAAAGTGCCAGCACCTGAAACATCAAAGCTGAGAGTTCCGCGCCCGTTGGACGACACACTGTAAGAGCCGTTGGTGATGGCAAGAGGGCCCGCGGCTCCCCCATCCACGCTTCCGCTCAAATTGAAATCCGCCTCACCCGAAGTAATTACGCCACCTGAAGCGGTGAGGCTCCCGGCCATCGCGAAGCGGTTGGGCGTGGTTGTGGACAAAGAAAGGGTAGACGACACTTCGAACACAAAGCTGCCGCTGATTGCCGTCGGAAAGGCCGTGGGATCCTGCAAGTGGAGAACACCGGAGCCGAGAGTGCCCGTGCTGTCAATTTCAATCATGCGGGCCCTCGCTGCGACGCCCGAGGTATTGAGCGAGCCCAGGGAGATTGCATACTTGGCCGTGCCGGAGCTGGTAGCGATGGTCAGGCAGCCACGGTTGTCCGAACCAACCGAGTACGAGCTGCCCACAGCGTTGATCGCGACATTCGTCTGCACACCCGTGCTGCTGTTGATGTCCTCCACGCTGGGAAGCAATGCGACTCTTCCTGCGCCGTCGGCACTGAAGCTGCCGGCGATGGCTACAGGCCCCCCGGCGTCAAAGCCCTGGAAATAGAAGGCGAATTGCCCGTTAAGCACTGACTCGTGACCAGAGCCACAGATGATCCCGGTCGAACTCGAGGTGACCGTGAGAGTAAAGTTTTGCGTTGCAGGCGTGCCGATTCCGTTAGTCGCCGTGAAGGTGAGCGTGTAAGTCGCTGCGGTTCCAGCGGCAGGTGTTCCACTCAGAGTCGCGGTGCCGTTTCCGTTGTCCTTGAACGTCACCCCGCTTGGCAGCGTCCCGCTTTCTGTGAGGGATGGCGTGGGCGTGCCTGTCGTGGTCACGGAAAAAGTGCCGGCCGTTCCCACGGTAAACGTTGTGCTGCTGCCGCTGGTGAGCACCGGGGCAGTGCCCGTAGTGTTCACTGTTAGGGTGAAAGTCTGGGGCGCTGGAGTCCCCACTCCATTGCTGGCGGTGAACGTGATGGGGTATGTGCCTGCACTGCCGGATGCCGGAGTCCCGCTGAGAGTTGCGGTCCCGTTTCCGTTGTCTTTGAACGTTACGCCGGCTGGCAGCGTGCCCGTCTCAGTCAAGGATGGCGTTGGGAAGCCTGTCGTCAGCACGGTGAACGACGCCGATGCGCCCACGTTGAATGTTGTGCTGTTGGGGCTGGTGATGGCGGGAGCTTGATTTACAGTTAGGGTGAAAGTCTGGCTCGCCGGCGAACCGATGCCATTGCTGGCGGCGAACGTGAGGGAGTAAGTTTTGCCCGTGGCTGCCGCCGGTGTACCTGCCAGTGTTGCGGTTCCGTTGTGGTTGTCCACGAAGGTCACGCCGCTTGGCAGCGTGCCCGTTTCCGTCAGAGTTGGAGTGGGCGTGCCCGTCGTCGTCACAGAAAACGTGCCAGCCGCCCCCACAGTAAACGTTGTGCTGCTGGCGCTGGTAATTACCGGCGCCGCACCCGGATTGTTCACAGTTACCGTGAAAGTCTGGGTCGTTGGCGTTCCCACACCATTGTTCGCGGTGAACGTGATGGAATAAGTGCCTGCAGTCCCGGAGGCTGGGATTCCACTCAGGGTTCCAGTTCCGTTGTGGTTGTCCACGAAGGTCACGCCGCTTGGCAGCGTGCCCGTTTCCGTCAGAGTTGGAGTGGGCGTGCCCGTCGTCGTCACAGAAAACGTGCCGGTCGCCCCCACAGTAAACGTTGTGCTGCTGGCGCTGGTAATTGCCGGCGCCGCACTCGGATTGTTCACAGTTACTGTGAAAGCCTGGGTCGCTGGCGTTCCCACACCATTGCTCGCGGTGAATGTGATGGAATAAGTGCCCGCAGTCCCCGAGGCTGGGGTTCCACTCAGGGTCCCAGTCCCGTTGTGGTTATCCACAAAGGTCACGCCGCCCGGCAGCGTGCCCGTCTCGGACAAAGATGGCGTTGGGAAGCCGGTGGTCAATACCGTGAAGGACGCTGAAGAACCGACGGTGAGTGTTGCGCTGTTGGGGCTGGCAATAGCGGATGCCTGATTAACAGTTAGAGTGAAAGTTTGGCTGACAGGCGAACCCGTGCCATTGCTGGCCGTGAACGTCAGGGAGTATGTCTTTCCGGTACCCGCTGTGGGTGTGCCCGACAGAGTTGCTGTTCCGTTGTGGTTATCGACGAAGGTCACCCCGCTCGGCAGCGCACCCGCCTCTGTGAGAGACGGAATAGGCGCACCCGTTGCAGTCACGGAGAAAGTGCCGGACGTACCGACGGTAAACGTTGTGCTGTTAGCGCTGGTGATGGCCGACGACTGGGTGACGGTTAATATGAAGCTTTGCGAAGCACTACCTGAACTGTTGGTCGCTTGTATGGTGATCGAGTACGTCCCGCCGGCGGCTGGCGTGCCGCTCAGCGTCGCAGTCCCGTTGTGGTTGTCCACAAACGTCACCCCGCTTGGCAGTGCGCCCGTCTCCGTCAAAACCGGCGTAGGCGTGCCAGTTGCAGTCACAGAGAACGTGCCAGGCGTACCAGCCGCGAACGTCGCGCTTGGGGGGCTTGTCAATGTGGGAGACTGACTCACTGTTAAGGCGAAGGTCTGGGTTGCCGGAGTTCCCACACCATTCGTGGCTGTAAATGTGATCGAATATGTGCCAGCGCTCCCGGCCGCAGGCGTTCCGCTCAGAGTGCCGATGCCGTTTCCGCCATCCGCGAAGGTCACACCCGTGGGCAGCGCGCCCGTCTCCGCCAAAGTTGGCGTCGGGAATCCAGTGGTGATGACCGCGAACGACCCGGGCGTGCCCACACCAAACGCCGTATTGTTAGGGCTCGTGATGGCGGCCGCCTGATCCACCGTTAGGGCGAAACTTTGAGTGGTTGGCGAGCCGATGCCATTGCTGGCGGTGAATGTGACGGGGAAAGTCTTGCCGACACCCGCCGTTGGTATACCGGCCAGTTTTCCGCTGCCGTTTCCGTTGTCGATGAAGGTCACGCCGCTCGGCAGGGCACCCGTCTCCGTTAAGGATGGAGCTGGGAAGCCCGTCGTCAGCACGGCGAACAACCCAGAAGTGCCCAACGTGAAGGCCGTGCTGTTGCGGCTGGTAAAGGCCGGAGCCTCATCCACGGTTAAAACAAAACTCTGGCTCGCTGGCGACCCTACGCCATTGCTCGCTGTGAGTGTGACCGAATATGTCTTGCCGGTTGCTATCGCTGGTGTACCAGCTAGTGTGCCAGTGCCGTTTCCGTTGTCGATAAAGGTCATGCCACCCGGCAGTGCGCCTGTTTCCGCTAACGATGGCGTCGGATTGCCCGTTGCCGTGACAGTGAAGGTGCCAGCGGTACCCACCACAAGCGTAATACTATTCGCGCTTGTGATTGCTGGCGGCGTAGAAGGGGGATTGACGGTAAGCCCTGCCCAAGCGCTCGTGGCGCTTCCTATGGAATTGCTCACTACCACGTTGAATTGCGCGCCGTTGTCCGTTGTGGTGGTTGCAGGCGTGGTGTAAGTTGCGGCATTTGCGCCGCTGATGGCCGTGCCATTTTTATTCCACTGATAGGTCAAAGGCGCGGTTCCGGCGGCCGTGACGCTAAAAGTTGCCGATTGCCCTGCCGTGACGGTTTGACTCGACGGCTGCGCGGTGATCGCGGGCGCCGAATTCACTGTAAGCGTCGCCGCGGTGGTAGCAAGACTCCCCGAACTGTTGCTGACCACGACGTTGAACTGTGCCCCGTTATCCGCCGAGGTAACGGGTGGAGTGATGTAGCTCGAAGAAGTCGCTCCGATCACTGCCGTTCCGTTCTTGTTCCACTGATAGCTTAGAGGCCCAGCTCCAGTGGCTGAGACGCTGAAAGTCGCCGACTGCCCGGCCGTAACCGTCTGACTGACGGGCGCGGCGACAA
>WNEX01000597.1_pt1 | contig 17115 bp, 10 predicted proteins | sample 5399841 | NCBI WGS metagenome assembly WNEX01 (sample SAMN13153337, study PRJNA577476) | soil metagenome | isolation source: 40 cm grassland meadow soil 2 days after 1st rain plot 5 | place: USA:California | collected 2015-09-18 | reverse complement strand
CGGTTTTCGCGCAAGACTTGAGCAAGACCGTCCTTCCCATCGCTCAATTGAAACTGCAGGTTGCCGGTGCAGAGTTTAAGTTCGCCACTGGCTTCTGCATAAGTGAGGACTGCCGCTTTGTAGGAACCAACTACCACGTCGCCATGATGGCGCAGCTCCGCAAGATCAAGGGCGACAAGGTTATTCACCGCTACTTGGCTACCGGGCCCGACGATGATGGAGCCACAATCAACGGCGGCTCCTCGGCCAATCCCCTGAAATACAATCATGGCCGGGACATTGCCATCTATGAGCTGCGCTACCCTTTGCCTCATTATCACGGCATTCCCTTCAGCCTCAATGACCTTCAACTTGGGCAGGAAGTGGACATCTATGCTTATCCCAGGGGATCCATCAATCCCATCCGCAGCCTCCTGAAGTTTCGTGGGGCGTTTAAGGGCGAAACGACGGGCGGACTCCTGGCTTTTGATTACAGCCCTTCGAACGGCAAGTCCATTCGTCCTGGTTCGAGTGGTGGGCTTGTCGTTGACAGCAAGTCCGAGCAAATCGTAGGAATCTTGAGCGGTGTGGCCCGGGAAGGAGAACCCGTGGCAATGGCGGTCCCGATCGAGTCTTTGGCTAATTTCGTGAGTAAAGTCGAACCTTGGCTGGCACAAAGCCTTTTTCCTTCTGCTAACAAAGAAACCATCTCTCCTGCCTCAGCCGATCTTTATCCGAAGTTCGTGCTTATGCCTGCCGTCGGCTTGCCACAGAACCGGCGTGACGAACCTGCCGATGTCGAGAGACTGCGGGAAAATGCCCAACGCCAAGCCGATAGGATGCGCAACCTGGTTGCGGTGCAAAGCTTTGCTTGGGGGTCGGGAGAGAAGGCGCCCGCTGCTTTCGCAGAGTACGAAGTTAAGATCCTGGAAGGTTTCCAGCGATTCCGCGAGTATCCCGACGGCAAAAAAGAGTTGCAGAATGTGCCTTTCCCTCCCGTGAATACCGTCGTAGTCCCGGGTGGCGAGTGGTCGGAGCTTCCGCAAATGCTTGGAAATGCGCGCGAAGTCAAGATTCGTCAGGCCCCCGGCGCCGTGGTCAACGGAAATCGGATAAAAGTCTTTCAATTTCTTGCTAAATCCGAGGACGGCGTCTGCGTCTTCAAATCTGTCCGAGAGAAACTTCCTTTCTACCGGAGCAGGGTGGTCGACGCCCCCTGCTATGGCGAGGTCTGGACCGACGAAAGCTTCAACATCCTCCGTGCGTCCGAGCACCTCGAGCTCTCCGGCGAGTGGAATGCCTACGAATCTGTTGTGACTTACGGTTGGCTTCGGCGAGATGGTGAGCCTGCTTGGCTCATTCCGCGCACTATCTTCACGCAGATTAGGAATGGCAAAAAGGTGTATTGGTGCCGCGGATTGTTCACGAACTACCGCATTTTTGACGCTCAAGCCAAAATCATAGCGGGCGAGTATGTGCAGAACCTCCCTCAGTAAGAACTTCGTGAGCCTTGCTTCCCTTTCGCTCAATACAGATTAATTTTGTCCGATTGAATCCAAAATCCCTTTTTCGGTTGCTTTAGACGTCCTCTAGGTTTCGCCGCGTCTTGCGGCCGCTCCGAATTCACACCTATAATTCCGTTTCCGCGTTTTCACAGTTATCTATGTGGCGTTGCCCATGGAGGAATCGTGCCGGTCGGAACTGCCTTTCATGAGCGCACTTTGGCGCTGTGCGAGAGCCTGAGCTATCGCGAATGGTCGGGCTATTACACCGTCAGCGTCTACGAGATGCACCACGAGCACGAGTACAACGCCATTCGCAATTCCGCCGCGCTCATCGATATCTCCCCGCTCTTCAAATACCGCGTCACCGGCCGCGACGCTACGAAGTTCGTCAACCGCGTCATCTGCCGCGACATCAACAAAATCGCCGTCGACCAGGTTATCTACTGCTGCTGGTGCGATCCGGAGGGCAAAGTCATTGACGACGGCACCATCACGCGCCTTGGCGAAAACGAATACCGCTGGACAGCCGCGGATCCCAGCCTGCGGTGGTTCAAGCAAAATGCCCTGGCGCTCGACGTCGCCATCGAAGACATTTCAGAGCAAACGGCCGCGCTCGCGCTCCAAGGTCCCATGTCAGGCCGAGTTTTGCGCGAAGTGACCGACGCCCCTATCGACAATTTGAAATATTTTCGCGTTACGCACGGAAAAATCGCGGGCATTCCCGTGGACATTTCCCGCACCGGCTACACCGGCGATCTCGGCTTTGAAATCTGGATGCCCTGGATTGACGCCATCAAAGTCTGGGACGCGCTCATCGCCAAGGGCAAAGCCTTCGACATTCATCCCGCGGGTATGATTGCTCTGGACATCGCGCGCATTGAGGCGGGGCTCATCCTGATTGAAGTCGACTACATCTCCAGCAAAAAGGCGCTGATCGACTCGCAAAAATATTCCCCCTTTGAAATTGGCCTCGGCAAGCTGGTGGATTTGAAGAAAGAGAATTTCGTTGGGCGCGACGCGCTGGCGCAGGAAGCAAAGAAAGGCGCGGAGCGCGCACTGGTTGGCCTGGAAATCATTTGGAACGAAGTTGAAGCGCTTTACGACAAACTGAAAATGGCGCCGCAGGTTCCCGGCATGGCATCGCGCGTCGCCGTGCCCGTCTATCGCGGCGGCCGCCAGGTTGGCAGGGCGACTTCAACCACGTGGTCTCCCACTTTGAAAAAAATGATCGCGCTTGCTTCCGTCAGCCGCGAAAGCTCCAAATCAGGCACATCCCTCAGCATTGAAATGACGGTCGAGGCTGTGCGCCTCACCGTTTCCGCGAAGGTCGTTCCTCTCCCCTTCTTCAATCCCGCGCGCAAAACCGCCGTCCCCCTGAGTTTGAAGGTGGTAGCATGAGCTCGATGGTCTGGGGCAGTGCATGGCTATGACGACTGAACACAGAATCGAGGAATTGAAAGCCGCTTACGAAACCGGAGAGAGGAAACTTGAATAGAACGTAGACGAGTTCGCTATTGCAGTAGGCGGTTGTACTTCTTCAGCACCGCGCGAAGCTTGTCGTGGGGCAGACCGATCACCTTGTGATTCTCGATTCCAGTCATCGTTTCCGCCGCGACCATCGCATTGACGACGGCTTCTTCCGTAGCTTCCACCGTAGCCTCAAACAAAGGATTCATCTGATCGTTGGGCAACATCGTCAACTGCGCCAGCCCATCAGGCTTCGCCGCGCCGGAGTTTGCCGTCGAAAACGCGATAAAAATATCTCCGGAACCATTTCCCGACACACTCCCCAGCCTTCCCAACCCCAGCGTGACGCGCCGCGCGATCCTCTTCAATTGATGTGCGAGCAGCGGAGCGTCGGTCGCCACCACCACAATGATCGAGCCGCGGTCCTCCTGCGCAAACGCTGTATTTGCGTACGCCGCATCCTCTGGAATCTCCCGCCCAACAGGCACCCCTGCAATCCGCAGATTCTTCCGCGTGCCGTAATTGCACTGCACCAGCACACCCACCCTGTAGCCGCCCGACTTCTCATCCAGCTTTCTTGACGACGTACCGATGCCCCCTTTGAACCCATTGCAAATCATTCCGGTACCGCCGCCCGCGTTGCCTTCTTCCACAGCGCCACCGTGCGCGGAATCAATCGCGTGCAGTGCGTCTGCGGGCTTTACGTGAAAGCCGTTAATGTCGTTCAGCCAGCCATCCCAGGTCTCCGCCACCACCGGCAGCGACCACCAATAACCCGTCGGATCCGGCTGCCCGTGCTGCACGCGCCACTGAATCACCGCGTCTCGCACCACGCCCACGCTATGAGTGTTCGTGATCATCACCGGCCCTTCCAGAAAGCCCGACTCTTCCACCCACGTCGTGCCGGTCATTTCTCCATTGCCATTTTCTGAAAACCACCCGGCAAACACGGGGTTGTTCATGGAATCTTTTCCGCGCGGCAGAACCGCTGTCACGCCCGTTCGCACCGGACCATTTCCGACCTGCAGCTTGCCTTCGCCGGAAATCAGCGTCGTGTGTCCCACGGTAACTCCGGCAACATCTGTAATCGCATTCAGCGGACCGGGCGTCCCGTCGAAAGGAACTCCGAGATCGCGCGCCCGTGGCTTTGAATGTGCTTCCTGCTGCGCGAACGCCGCAGAGCCCGCAAAAGTCAAACAAATCACAGCGAGTCCACAAAGAATGCGAAAACGAATCATTAATAATCTTTCTCCCATGAAGCCTTTGCTTTGCGCAACAATTCAATATTTTTCGCGAGCGCCCGCTCGATCAGTTCCTCTTGCTCCGACGCGAGCTTCCAATCTCCCTTTTCCACCGCTTCGGTCAACCCGGGAAACTCCAGATGTGCGTAGGTATAACGCGCTGCATAAAGCAAATGCTGGAACCACGGCCTTCCGGGAATTCCTGCAGGATCGAGCCAGTTCGACTCCACTTGCAAAAGCTGCTGATTCAGCCGCTCCTCCTTTTCCGCAGAACTTCCGCCGGAAGCAAGACCGCGCTGCACTGCCTCTCGCAGTTCGTCTCCTGCTTTCTCGAAGTCCGTTATGCGCTCGTGAAGTTTCTTCAATTTCAGCTTATGAGGATCAACCTTGTCCTTTATTTCCAGCTCCGTCAGAAAATGGTCCAGCGCAATGGCGTTAAACCCAAAGTCATACGGCAACACGTCCGCGTTGGCCAGCCGCAGCGCAACCAATCCCCAGATTCGCGTTAGCGCCACGTGATACTCAAACCCCGGATCGCCAATATTCTCCATCCAGTAGTGATCGTCGTACATCGAGTGATACACGCCATAGTCGCCGCTGAAGCCCAGGTTCATCACCGGCCGTCCCAAATGGTTGAGAAACACGGTATGGTCTGAACCGCTTCCAATGCGCGTTTCCACCAGCGCGCTGTCAAGTGGCGGAGCACTGGCCTTATCATCGCGCTTGCTCGTCGTTCGCCAGGCTTCGTAAAGCGATTTTCCCGACGGCGCGCGCACGCCTTTTGAAGCTTCCACCAGCATAGGCGTCAGCGAAGCGACCGCTGCAGGCGAAAAGCTCAGCCCTTCTGGTCCTGCTGTCGTCGCCGCGCCCGCCACAGACTCATCCACATTCAAATACGCCACCAGCTTTTTCTTCAGGTCGTCCGCGAACTGTTCGCCCCATTCGGTCGATCCCGTCAGCGCATACTCTTCTCCATCCCAACTGCAAACGACAAGCGTGCGTCGCGGACGAATCCCGCGCTCTTTCATTTCGCCAAGCGCCCGCGTCAACTCCATCATCGAAGCCGTGCCGCTCGAAGGATCGACGCCTCCAAAAACCCACGCATCGCGGTGATTTCCCATCAGTACCCACTCGTCCGGCAATTCGCTCCCGCGAATGCGCGCTTCCACCACGGTGTAGGGCTGCAGGCTCGTGTCCATGTCTACTTTCACGTGGGCTGTCACGGCACCGGTCAGCCGGTACTTGATCGGCAACGCGCCTTGCCAATCCTTTGGCGCCTCGGCGCCGTTCATGTTTTCGAGCAAAGGTTTCGCATCGTGCCACGATAAAGGAAGCGCCGGAATTTTCGGCAGCGATCGCGCTTCCTCCGGCGCGATGTGTTTCGCGCCCGCCACCGAAGCCCATCCCGGCGTCGTGGGATCGCCCGGAACAATGTAGTCGTAAGTAATCGCGCCGCGCTGTATGTGGCTCTCCGGCCCCCACGGCCCGTCAGGGGAAACTTTGCCGCGCGCGTAGCCGTCCTCCGCGGGGTCCGAGTAAATCAGCAGGGCCGCCGCGGCCTCGCGCTCTGCCGTCAGCGCTTTGAATCCGCGATAGCTATACGGATTCGAATAGCGCACCAGCACAATTTTCCCTCTGACGCTGATGCCGCGTTTCCGCAGCAAATCGTAATCTTCCGGATTCCCGCTGTGCGCGTACACCACTTCCGCGGTGACGTCCCCCGAAGCCGAATACCCAAAGTAAGCTCCGGAAACAGCGGGATTCTTCGTATCCGGATCGAGATCGTACGCATCTTCGCGCAGCGACGCTGTGTAATGCACCGGCGCGGTCATCTCCAGCGAAACGCTCCGCGGCCGCGAATGCAAAACGTCGTACTTTCGCAGCGTTACGTCTTCCCAACCCTGCTTCCGCCACTCGTGCGCAACGAAATCCGCCAGTTGATTGTTTCGCTCCGAAGCTGCAGGATGAGGTTCCGCCGTAAACTTCCGGTGCCACTCCCGTGCTCTTTCCGGCGAAGGAATCGCCCGAAATTCCGCCTCGACCTTATGCTCCGCAGCAGCATGTGCCGCAGTAAACCCCAGAATCGGCGTTGCAGCTAAGATGGAAGTTTCTTGGAGGTGCGCGACAAGCGCCGAGGAAAGAAGAAGGATCGCAACAAGGCCAACCGGCGCAGCCAATGAAACCTTTCGCATTGGTGGTTGGCTCTCTACAATCCCGCGAACGTGCAAGGGAATCAAGACGGGAACACTTTCGCAAGCGCCGAGGCCAGCGCATCCCCCACCAGCGCGCATTCTTCGTCGGAGATGGTGAATGGCGGCGCAAGCAGGATATGCTCGCCGCGGTGTCCATCCACGCAGCCTTGCGTCGGATACGTCAGCACGCCTTCCGCCATTGCTGCCTGTCGAATTTTCTCCGCGATGTTTTCAGATTTCGCAAAAGGCTCGCGCGTTGCTTTGTCTTTCACAAATTCCACTCCGACCAGCAGCCCCATCCCTCGAATGTCTCCAACGTGCGGATGCTTTTCCAATCGAGAAAGCGCCTCACTCAAATTCTTTCCCGCCGTGTTCACTCGTTCAAAAAGCTTGTGCGCTTCCAAATAGTCGAGAACCGCATTTCCCGCCGCCGTGCAAATCGGGTGCGCCTGATACGTAAACCCGTGCATGAACGCGCCGGATCCCCCTCCAATAGCGTCCACGACGCGTGCCGAAGCGAGAACCGCCCCAAGTGGCGCATATCCGCTGGCCACTCCCTTTCCGATCAGAATAATGTCCGGCTCGACTCCCCAGTGTTGCGTCGCGAACGGTTTTCCGGTCCGGCCCATCCCGGTCATGACTTCGTCCGCGATCAGCAAGATGCCATTCCGGCGGCACGTTGCCGCGATGTGCGCCACGTACCCTTCCGGCGGAACCGCTGCGCCGAGCGTTGCTCCAACCACTGGCTCGAAAATAAACCCAGCCGCCGTTTCCGTCTGATGCTCGCGCACAAAAGTTTCCAGGTCTTCCGCGCACGCCAGCTCGCACTCCGGAAAAGTTTTGTTGAACGGGCAGTGGTAGCAAAAACACGGAGCAATGTGTCCCCACTCGGGAATCAGCGGCGCGTAAGGCGCGCGCCGCGCCACGTTGCCGCTCACGCTCATCGCGCCGAGCGTGCTCCCGTGATAGCTCTGCCGCCGCGAAATGATGCGATAGCGCTCCGGCTGACCCGTTTCCACGTGATACTGCCGCACCAGTTTGATGGCCGTTTCCGTCGCTTCCGAACCGCCCGACGTGAAGTAAACGCGCCCGCCATTGCGAAAATCCGGAGGAGCCAGCGCGAGCAGTCTCGCCGCTAGCTTTTCCGCTGGCTCGGTATGGAATTGCGAAGTGTGCGCGAAGGCGATTTGCGCGGATTGCTCCGCCATCGCCTGCCCAATTTCCGCAACGCCGTGGCCGATGCTCACCACTGCAGCTTGGCCCGCCGCGTCCAGAAAACGGCGTCCGTTTCCATCCACAATCCAGCAGCCTTCCCCGCGCACCGCGATGGGAAACGTCTTTTTTAGGTTTCGGGAAAAAAGTCCGCTTGTCGGCATCAGAAGTCCGGCCAAAGATTGTAGCAGACTCACTTGCCTAGTCATCGGGATACAATGTGCGGCGAATCTCCGAAGGTGCAAGATGGTTGGTCCGAACGAGTTTGTCCAAGCACTTTTGGACTGCGACTTCAACTCAGCCGAAACGCTCCTTGCAAATGGGGCTGAGATCAACTGTGGCTATGACTCGAACGGCTGGACGGCTCTCCACTTCATGGTTGAAAACATGCTAGTGGAATCGGCCAAGTGGCTCCTCGATAGAGGTGCCGATCCCAATCAAAAAGACGCCAGCGGCTGGACTCCACTGCTTCTCGCAATTGACGCCGAAGGCAATAACGGAACACGTGAATTTGTTGAGAGAGGAATATTCCCTCCTGCGGCCGAACTTACGAGACTCTTTTGGAGCATGGCGCAAACCCAAATGCCAAAAGTAACAACGGGCGGAGTCCATTGGCGGTTGCGAAGCGCTACAAGCACACTCAAGCAGTTGATTTGCTGATCCAATACGGCGCTACAGAAGAGCTGACCCTCCGAGAAAACGATGACCTATTGGAAGAAGAATTGAAGCCTCAGACCGGCCTCGTTCGCACCATCGGGCGCTGGAGTCTTGCCGCGCTCATGGTCAATACCATGGTGGGCGCCAGCATTTTCGGCCTTCCCGCGCTGATCGCCGCTCGCCTCGGCCCATGGAGCCCCTTCGGCTTCCTGGTGGCATTCGCGGTCATCGCCGTCATCGCCGCGTGCATGGCGGAAGTGGCCTCCCAGTTCCAGGATGCCGGCGGGCCATATCTCTACACGCGAGTTGCTTTCGGCCGCTTTCTCGCTATTCAAAACGGCTGGCTCACCTGGCTGACACGCATCGCCGCTGCGTCCGCGGTGGCCAACCTCTTCATCATTTATCTAGCCGAGTTCTTCCCTGCCGTCACGAAGCCCTTTTCGCGCGCCGCGGTTCTCATCGTTCTCATTGGCTTTCTTGCTGCCGTAAACTATCGCGGCGTCGCCGGTGGCAATCAGCTCAGCAATCTCTTCACGGTCACTAAGATCAGCTTGCTTGGCTTCTTCGTTATCGCAGGCATTGCCGCGTTGGCGTTCCATCCGAACATTCGCGTAAATCTTGCCCCAATTCATCCCACCACCTCCGCTTGGTTCGAAGCGGTTCTCCTCATGATGTATTCCTACGCCGGATTCGACGCGGCGCTCATCGCCTCGGGCGAGACGCGCGACACCCGCAAAGACATTCCCGTCGCGCTCTTCTCCGCCATCGCCGCAACCACTCTCCTCTACGTCGCCGTCCAATACCTCGTCATTCATACTATCTCGAACGCGGGCGCGTCAGCGGCTCCCGTCGTCGATTCCGCTCGGCGCTTCCTCCCGCACTGGGCCGTGCCCATCGTTGCCGCCGGCACGCTGATCTCCGCCTACGGCTATCTCAGCGCCAACATGTTGCACACCCCCCGCGTCACCTTTGCCATGGGTGACCGCGGCGACTTCCCTGCCATCTTCGCCAGGATTCATTCGCGCTTTCGAACCCCGCACGTCTCTATTGTGATCTTCGCTGCGCTGCTCTTGATCTTTTCCATTGCTGGAGATTTTCCAGGCAACGCCATGCTGTCTATCGTCTCGCGCCTCTTCGTCTACGGCTCAGTCGCCGCTGCCTTGCCCGTCCTCCGCAAAAAACATCCGAACGCCAATGCCTTCCGCCTTCGTGCTGGAGTTCTTATCTCCGCCCTTGCGCTTCTTTTCACGGCTGTGCTCATAACACGCATGCACCGCGGAGAATTCCTCGTGATCGCCGTCACGGCCGCCCTCGCCTTCGCCAATTGGCTTTGGGCCCGCAATCGCACTATTGGATTCGCGCCGGAAACGTGACATCATCCGAAGTTCTGCAAGACTTTCACGCTTGCAATTTCAGGGGAGAGAGAAAAATGAAAGGCATTTTTCTGCGAAGCGGTTTGGTTTGCGCGTTGGTTCTCGCATTCGGATTCGAAATCGCCGCCCAGGAAACCGCGAAACATCCCATCGCCTTCGACGACATGATCAAAATGCATCGCGTCGCCGAACCGCAAATCTCTCCCGACGGGAAATGGGTCGCCTACACCGTGGCCACGCCGGACATGGACGCGAATCGCAACGTCACTAACATCTGGATGGTTTCCACGACTGGCGGCGCTCCGCAGCAGCTCACCCAAAGCGGTCACGATACCTCGCCGGTCTGGTCCCCCGATGGAAAAACCATCGCCTTTCTCTCCTCGCGCAGCGGCGACTCCCAGGTTTATTTGCTTTCGCTCGAAGGCGGCGAAGCGCAGCGACTAACGAAATTGTCAACGGGCGCTGATATCGCGAAGTGGTCGCCCGATGGAAAGACCATTGCTCTCACTTCCTCCGTCTATCCGAATTGCAAAGACGACGACTGCAACAGCAAGCGTGACGCCGAAAAGGAAAAGAACAAAGTGAAGGCCCACGTCGCCGAGCATCTTCTCTATCGTCACTGGACCCACTGGAACGAAGGCAAGCGCGCCCACCTCTTCGTCGTTCCCGCCGATGGCAGCGCTGCTCCTCGCGACCTCACCGCTGGCGCCAACTACGACGTTCCTCCCGATGAGCGCGGCGGCCCGAACGACATCAATTTCTCTCCCGACAGCAAAGAAATTTGTTTTACCGCTGTCACCGGCAAAATGGAAGCCATCAGCACCAATGGCGATTTGTTTACGGTCCCGGTCGCTGGTGGCGAAATCAAGCGCATCACCACGCAGCCGGGCTTCGACGGCGAGCCCGTGTATTCGCCGGACGGGAAGTACATCGCCTATCACGCGCAGCTCACTCCCGAATACGAAGCGGACCGCTGGCGCGTGATGCTTTACGATCGCCAGACCGGCAAGAGTGAAAATCTTTCCGAAAAGTTCGACCGCAGCGCCGACGAGCTTGCATGGTCGGCCGACAGCAAGAGGATTTATTTCACGGCGGAGAATGAAACGCAAGAGCCCATTTACGACATGGCCGCACTAGCAGGCGCTCAGCCAAGGATTGTCACTGATGGTAACAACTCCGCCATTTCCTTTAGCCGCGATGGGAAAATCGTAGCCTTCGAGCGTTCCAGCTTAACGATGCCTGCGGAGATTTTTGTTACGTCCACCGAGGGGTTCAGCGCCCGGCAAGTCACGCACCACAACGATGCGATTCTCGCCTCTCTCGAAATGAATCCTCCCGAAACGTTTTGGTTTGACGGCGCCGAAGGCACAAAGGTCCAAGCCATGCTGATTCGCCCGTCCAAATTTGATGCCGCGAAAAAATACCCTCTTCTCGTGCTGCTTCACGGCGGCCCGCAGACCATGTGGTCCAACGCCTGGAGTTACCGCTGGAACGCAGAAGTCTTTTCCAGCGCGGGCTACGTCACTCTCATGATCAATCGCCGCGGGTCCACGGGTTACGGCCAAAAATTCACCGACGAAATCACCAACGACTGGGGCGGAAAAGCCTACGTGGACGTCATGGATGGCCTGGATTTCGCGCTCAAAAAATATTCCTTCATTGACGGTACAAAAATGGCCGCTGCCGGCGGCTCCTACGGGGGCTACATGGCCGACTGGATCGCCACGCACAATGGACGCTTCAAAGCCATCATCAGCCACGCCGGCGTGTACGACAAAGTCTCCATGTACGCGACGGAAGAACTCTGGTTCGAAGAGCACGACATGCAGGGCACCCCGTGGTCGAACCCGGAAAGCTATCACAAGTGGGCGCCCGTCACTTATGCGGGCGAACTCGGCAAATTCAAAACGCCCACACTCGTCATCTGCGGCGAGCGCGATTACCGCGTTCCGTACACGCAATCGCTCGAATTTTTCAGTGCGTTACAGCGCCAGGGCGTTCCCTCAAAGCTCGTCGTGTTTCCCGACGAAGGCCACTGGGTGCTCAAGCCCCAGAATTCGCAGTTCTGGTACAAAACGTTCCTCGACTGGCTCACGCTCTATCTGAAATGAGCCGCGTTTCAGCTAGCCAATAACTTCCGGATTGACCGCCGCGCGAAGCGGAATAAGTGGTAGAGCAAAAACACGCAAACGGCCAAAAGTGCAACGACCACAATGGTGGTTGCAACTGGATGCGCGTTGGCCAGCCAAGACAGCCAAACCGCGAGCACGTCCTCCCCCAAACTTAGTGTCCAATTGCTGAACGGTTCCGGGCTCGCATTGACAGCAGCCCGTGCGCTCGCTTTCGTTCCATGCGAAGTCAGCGCCACGCCGCCCGCAAGGAGCGCCGCTCCCCAACGCCACTCCGCTCCAGCGCCTCCCGCCGCCGCATAGGCCAGCAGCGCCGCGGCCGGCGGCCGGATGAACGTGTGAATAAAGTCCCAGATCGTGTCGACGTAAGGAATCTTGTCCGCAAAAAATTCGATGAGATAAAGCCCGGCGGCAATGCCAATCACCCACGGATGCGCAAGCACCTGAAGCGATGCAGGCAGATGCACAATCCAAAACGCTGCAGCAGGCCCAGCGTGGCCACTGTCGCGTAGAGATTCAACCCGGAGGAAAATCCTGCCCCGAGCGCAAGGCTTAACGTCTGAATGGGATTCACTCTGCAACATCATAGCAGCCTCTCATTGACAGGGCCCGTTGCCCGCGCAACTCCACCTCCCAACTTCCATTTGACCAATCCGTCGCAGACAAGCGATGCTGTTTGCCCAAGGGTGGCTGTCCATGCACGGTTTGGGTCACTTTTATCTTTCATGGGGACTGCTGGTGCAGGCCTTCGCGCTACTCCATTTCCTGCGCCGGCGGCCGGAGAGCTACTGGTTCTTCGTCATCTTGTTCTTCGGATGGCTTGGCGCTGCCGTGTACATCGTTGCCGAAGTCATTCCCGACCTGGGGCTTCTGCGCGACATCATGCAAGGATTTGGCCGCCGGTCGCGCATCCAAAGAGTTGAAACGGACATCCTCGACAACCCTTCAGCCACCAATTACGAAGAACTGGGCGAGCTCTACAAGGATCAACGCGAGTACGCCAAGGGCCGCGAAGCTTTCACTCACGCGATTTCCGCGCGTAGCGATTCCATTTACACCTTCTATTCGCGCGCGCTTTGCTCCCTGGCGCTCAACGATCTTCCCGCTGCGATTCCCGACCTTGAGATCGTCGTAGCGGGCGACCGCAAATTCGACTACTACCGCGCTGCAGGATTGCTCGCCGACGCTTACTCGCGTACCGGACAGTTGCACCGGGCGGAGTCCCTGTTCACCGAAGTGACGCAAATCTCCACCACGCCCGAAACGCTCTACAACTACGCCAGTTTTCTGAAAACCGCCAACCGCCGCGAAGAAGCGCGCGAATGGGCGCGGAAACTCATCGCCAAAAAGCGTACGCTCCCGCGCTACATGCAGCGCCGCGAGCGTCCGTGGTTCCGAAAAGGCGAAGCCCTGCTAAAAGAACTCGCCGCTGTCTGAAACTCCTCGCCTGCTCCAGCGAACAGTTTGGAAACTTTGGGGCAACCCTACCAACGTACCAAGACAAAAAATGCTTGCAGTACGCGTGTACTATAGCCAACCGCAGACACCGACCCGACTATTCCTCAAGCGTGGCAGTACAGCTGTAACGGGATTGGGAGGGTACGTTTATGGCATCGCGCCTTACCGTTCTTCGGGAGCGGGTGTTTGGCAATTCGTCCGGCCGTAAAGCAAAGGTCGTTTCTACCATCTGTGCCTTGCTGGGCCTCGCATTGGCCGGCGAACTCGGCCTCGCGCAAAGCAACTCCAGTCAGCCGCCGGTCATTAGTACTTCCACTCAGTGGACTTTGGACGCTCCAGTACTTGCGTCTTCCAGTGCCAGCGGAGTCCCCTCCAACGGCTTCAGCATGGAGGGCGGTTTTTCTCCCGACGGCACGCATCTTCTGTTCTGGTCCAGGTCTACGAACATCTCTCCCGCGGCCACCAGCGGCTTCTCCGAACTGTACCTTAAGGATCTAACGACCGGGCAAGTCTCGGTCGTCTCCGCGGACGCCAACGGCGTCGAAGGAAACAACGACAGCACTAATCCGAACAATTCCAGCCAAATTCTTATGTTCTCGCCGGACGGCACGAAAGTGGTGTTCGAGTCCGCCGCGACCAACCTCGTCTCACCGGGCGCCAATGGACACCAGCATATTTTCATCAAGGATTTGACGGCGGGCGCAGTCACCCTCGTGTCGGTAGATGCCAATGGAATCCAGGGCAATAGCAACAGCATGGATTTCACGTTCTCGCCGGACGGCACGAAAGTTGCGTTCGACTCTGCCTCTACGAACCTGATCCCCGGAGGCACGGCCGGTAACCAAGTCTTCGTAAAGGATCTCGCGACGCTTGCGGTCACCCTGGTGTCCGCGAATGCGAGCGGTATAGCGGGCAACGGTGCTAGCTCGTTTCCAGTGTTTTCGCCGGACGGCACGCAGGTGGCGTTCGTTTCTACTTCCTCCAACCTCGCGGCCGGCGCAACCAATACGCATTCTCAAATTTATGTCAAGAATCTGCAGTCCGGCGCCATCACCGTAGAGTCTGCGGACGCCAACGGCAACGAGGCGAACAACGACAGCCTTTATCCAATGTTTTCTCCCGACGGCTCGAAGCTCGCGTTCAATTCCATTTCGACCAATCTTGTACCGAACGTGCCCAGTTTCAACTCTGAGGTTTACGTCAAGGATCTGGCATTAGGCGCAATCACGCTGGTTTCCGCGGATGCCAACGGCGTGCCGGCCAACGGCAACTCCACGCAACTCGGCGCTTTTTCGCCGGACAGCGCAAAAATTGCATTTCAATCCACGTCCACCAATCTAATGTCGGGCGCAAACGGCGCGAGCCAGGTCTTCGTCAAGGATTTGCTGACAGGGTCCGTGACTCCGGCGTCGTCCAACGCGGCGGGAGTTCTTGCTAACGGTAACAGCGTTATGCCCGCTCTCTCGCCGAACCATCTGGCCTTGGCTTTCCAGTCCAGCTCGACAAACCTTGGTGTAAACAGCTTCACGTCTCAAATTTACGTTCGCTCGATCTTTACCGCCTCCGGCGCTGTGGTGGACAGCGCTTTCGCTGCCGGTTTGTCCACGGCGGGCCAGTTGGCGTTTTCTGATTCGGATGCCAACGACACGCACACCGCTACGGTAACAGCCCAGGCCAGCGACCTCGGGGCGGTCACGGCCAGCGTACCGAAAGACAGCACCGGCAGCGGCACGGGCGGTGTGGTTCGATGGAACTATCAGGTCGACGAATCGCAGCTACATGGCCTGACCGCGCCCGCCACGGACAATTTCACACTGACCCTGACGGACAGCCAGGGCTGCATTGCCACAACCGCGATTGTTGTGACCGCTCTGCCGCAAGATTTTGCCGTCACGAACACGACCAGCGGCAGCACACCCACTTCCTCGTCCACTTCAACGTCGTCTTGTCCAACGCTGACGGTAACATCGTCGCCGTCCAGCCTTACTGTCACGTCGGGACAGACCGCGTTGTTTAGCGCGGCCGCAACTGGATCTCCGGCGCCTACCGTGCAGTGGCAAGTCAGCTCGGACGGCGGTGCGACGTTCACCAATGTGTCCGGAGCGACCTCCACCACACTGACGTTCGCGGCAGACATGTCGCAGAACGGAAACTCCTACCGCGCTGTGTTTGCCAACTCCACTGGCTCGGTCACATCAAGCGCAGCCTCGTTGACCGTAAACACCGCCGGAGCCACAACGTCTGTGGCTTCTTCCAAGAACCCAACCGTGTTCGGACAAGCAGTCACCTTCTCCGTAACTGTCAGCGCGACGACGGGCACGCCCACCGGCACGGTCACACTCTTTGACGGCGCATCGACCATTGGCACGGCGGCCCTTGGCTCCACTGGCGCAGCCGCGTTCACCACTTCCTCTCTAGCGGTGGGAAATCATTCCATCACTGCGTCCTATTCCGGCGACAGCAATTTCAACCCAGGCACCTCATCCGCGTTCACGCAAATCGTGAATCTGGACGTGCCCACGGTCACAGTAAACTCCTCGCCCAATCCGAGTGCCTTCGGCCAGCCGGTGGTGGCCACGGCCGCGGTGAGCGCGACTGCACCGGGATCCGGAACGCCCACCGGCACGGTGACGTTCCTCGATGGACTCACGAATCTCGGCACCGCCAACCTCGTCAATGGGCAGGCCTCTTTCACCATCTCCGCGCTCACCTCTGGTCTGCATTCGATCATGGCAACCTACGGAGGCGATGGCAGCTTCAGCCAAAACTCCGGCACCGCCGGTCTGACGGTGAGCAAAGCTTCGACGGCAACTTCGCTGAGTTCGTCAGCAAACCCGTCCATCATCAATCAGACCGTGACTTTCACCGCGACCGTCAGTGCGGTGGCTCCTGGCGCGGGTACACCGAGCGGCACCGTGACCTTTAGCGACGGCACAACGGGCCTTGGCAGCGCGAGCCTCGTGAACGGCCAGGCATCTTTCACGACTTCTTCGCTCGCCGTGGGTTCGCATTCGATTACGGCGAGCTACGCTGGCGACGGGAACTTCAATTCGAGTTCCTCGACAATGTCTCAAACGGTGAACAAGGCTTCTACGGCGACTTCGTTGAGTTCGTCGGCGAATCCTTCCAGCATCGGCCAGCCGGTGACGTTCACCGCGACCGTCAATATTGTGGCACCCGCCGCAGGCACGCCGACCGGCACGGTGACGTTTAGCGACGGCGGAACCACGCTGGCGACGGCGCCTCTCAGCTCCGCTGGAACCGCAACGTTCACCGCTTCATCCCTTGCCGTGAAGTCGCACGCCATCACCGCGGTCTACAGCGGGGACGCCAGCTTCAATGGCAGCACGGGAAGCCTGACGCAGAACGTGCAGTACGCCATCTGCGCGCAGTATGACCAGACACGGTCGGTGCAGGGCGGCGCAACGTTCCCGATCAAGCTGCAGCTCTGCGACGCGCCCGGGAACAATCTCTCGTCTCAGTCCATCGTGCTGCACGCGACGGCCATCCTCGCCGCGTCCGGAGTCGCGGGCCCGGTTCAGGACTCGGGCAACGCCAACCCGGATAATGATTTCCGCAACGTCGGCGGCAATGGCTCGAACGCCGGATACATCTTCAACCTGGGCACCGACGGTCTGGCAACGGGCACTTACGCTCTACAGTTCACGGTCTCGGGCGACCCGGTCCTGCACACCGTTTTCTTCGGGGTGAACTGAGGACCGCTTCGTTGACTCCCAAGTGCCCGGCGGCCGGTGGGTGCAGAGCGCCTGCTGGCGCCCTTATGCGTCCGCCGGGCGAAAATCGAAAAACCGAAAATGCGGATTGGGCGAGCCCCCTCCCCCCCACTTTTTTCGTAACTGCGCATTCTAAAGGACTTGCACGCGGGCCTTTTTGTAACTGCG
>WNEX01000591.1_pt1 | contig 17191 bp, 17 predicted proteins | sample 5399841 | NCBI WGS metagenome assembly WNEX01 (sample SAMN13153337, study PRJNA577476) | soil metagenome | isolation source: 40 cm grassland meadow soil 2 days after 1st rain plot 5 | place: USA:California | collected 2015-09-18 | reverse complement strand
CCTGAGGCGTCCTAAAGGACGCTGGTTCGGTGCGGGCATCCTTGAGGACGCGCTACCGCCGAGGTCGGACTTCAGTCCGTCATAACCCGACTCAACGGACTCTGCTGCTCTTCGGTTCCTAAGGCTCTTGCCTCCTGCCGAGCCGGCGGCTCAGTGCACCACGGTCACGGTCCCCGTCATGCTCCCGTGGACTCGGCAGAAGTAGCTGAACGTTCCAGTGCTCGTGAACGTGCGCTGGTACGTTCCCGACGTCTGCGGCGTGCCGGCGGGCGTGCCGGACTCCGGCCCTCCGGTGAAAGACACGGTGTGCGGGTTCATGCCGCTCCATGTCCAGGTGACGGTGTGGTTGACCTGAACAACCACGCTGGCCTTGTCAAAGAAGTTGTCCCCGACGTTCACCGCCGCCGCAGTCGGCGGTGTGGTGGCCTGCTCAGTGAAGCTGACCGGGCCCGCCAGGCCGGTGAAGGTCGCATTGACCATCTGAATGGTCGAACCGCCGATCGAATCGGTCGTGGTCGCTACACCGTTGGCGTTGGTCGTGCTCTGCGTCGGAGTCACGCTGCCGCCTCCGGACGCCACCGCCCACATGATGACCACGCCGGGCACGGCGCGACCATCCACGTCCACCGCGGTCACGCTCAGCGCCGTCGGCAGCGGGTTGTTGAAGTACCAGCTCTGACCGTCTCCCCCGCTCTTCACGAGGTCGGCGGGCGGGCCGGGCGGCTGGGTGCCGCCGCCGTCCCCGCCGCAGGCCAAACCGAGCAGTGCCATGCCGAGCGCGAACCTTCGATTCCAACGTCTGAGCGTCATCGTTCGTCTCCCTGCATGCGGTTGACGTGAACACCAACAGTGGTGTGAGAAATACACGCGGGGAGCAGGAGTGCTCCGTTGGGGACGAGCTACTTCTTGGGGCTCGCACCCTCACGTACTCTCCCTACTCCCCGCCTTTTCTGCGCCTACTGCTTGGCGATTTGTCCCCTGATCTCGCCGCCCCCGTTCGCTTTGGTGTGCACGTTCACGTACGCCTTGCCTGCCCGCAGCAGCACCAGCACCGAATCGAACGTGATCCGGCTGGGAGTCGGCAGCATGCCTTCTGCGAGGGTTCCGTTGATAGCGGGGCCTGCGTTCGGGCCCAAGAAGAGATTGACAATGACCGCGGCGTTCACGGTCGGATCCGCGGGACCGTGAATGTGAGCTAGAATCACGCTGTCCGCGAATGGTCCCTTCACGTCCAGCTTGAAGAAGATTCCGGGTAACTCGTTGAAGACGGTGAACTCCGCCGTTCCGGTAGCCGTCGTCGTCACGGCCGGCGATTCGTTCGCGCCGGAGAGGGTTGCTACAAACCGCTCGTTGGTGGTCGGACCGACGTCGTCGCTGCAGCTGCCGACCGCCACCAGTGCGGCGACCGTGAGTCCACCAAACATGACGTGTCTGCGCATGAGCGCCTCCCTACCCCTAGAGGTGAAAGAAGGACTGCACCAGCGTCGCTCTTACGCATACCCGCCGGGCGATACTTGTCAAGCCGTCATTAGCAATAGAAATCATGAGCAGCGTCACCTCTTGATCCCCTCTCCGTGTGGGTCCTCACCCCCTGTCCCCCTCTCCCTACGGGAGAGGGGGAACGAAGGTCGGGTTGAGAGGGGATGAAAGGGGTGAGGACCGGAAGAGAGGTCAGGAAGCGGAGCTACTAACGCCGCACGAGCTGCTTGGCCCGCGCCTTGAGCGCTGCGTCAATGTCTCCGAGCGACACGGGCGCGGGGACCGTCCACTGGCCGCGCTGCGTCGTAGGCACCCGGACCGAGGCCACCTCGCCCTCCGGCCCGAGCTCGACCACTGCCGTGGCCGCGTCGTCCGGCCCCTGATTCGCCTTGATCACGAGCGTCCACACCCCGTCGGTGGGCCACATCCGCTTGAGCGCGTACACCCCGTCGCGCGACGTCTCGCTGAACTCGAGCTTGATCGAGCGACGCTCGCCGTTCACGATCCCCTCGGCCGTCCCGGTGACGATGTACCCGGTTGGCGTGCCGTGGTGGAACGAGTGCACCAACAGGAATGCGCCGCGCATCGACTGGTCGTACGGATTCACCGGCAACTCGATCGAGATCCAGGGCGGGCCCGCGAGAGCGGGGGCAGCGAGTAGCGTGACGAGCGCGGCCGCGAGGCCAAGGGAGCGAGTGCGGCGCAACATGGGAAGGCTCCTGAGAAGTGGTTACTGGTCGGATGCCGGTGAGCCTCCAAGGGTTTGGTAAGGGTGGGGGCGCAGCATGCTGCGCCCCTACTCGCGCATCAGGCAGCAGCGCTACTGCTCACTAATCCGATACACGTTTCCATTATCGGACAGCACGTAAATCTCCCCCGCGGCATCCTCCCCGAACGACAGCACCTGGCCGAGTCGGGGGACGTTCCACACGGTACGGGAGGTGATGCGGCCGTTCTGGTAGGTGATGCTGCGCAGCCAGCCCTGACAGTAATCAGAGAAGAAGTACTGCCCGTCGAGCGACGGAGACGCACGGCCGCGCGACACGAATCCCCCGATAATCGAGCAGCCGTACGAATGGTCGTACTCGAGCGCAGGCGGCACCAACCCGGTCGTGTCGCAACTCCCTGCCCCGTAGCAGTGCGCCCCCTCCATTACGTTCCAACCGTAGTTCACCCCGCCCCGACTCGCCGGGCCGATGTCCAGCTCTTCCCACAGGTTCTGCCCGACGTCCGCGATAAAGAGGAGTCCCGTCGCGCGGTCGAACGCGAAGCGCCACGGGTTGCGCAGCCCCGTGGCCCAGATCTCGGGCCGAGCGTCCGCTGCGCCGACGAAGGGGTTGTCGGGAGGAATGGCGTACGGGTCGCCGCGGTCGACATCGATGCGCAGCAGCTTGCCGAGCAAGGTGCGCCTGTTCTGACCGTTGCCGTGCGGGTCCCCGCCCGAGCCGCCGTCGCCCATCCCGACGTACAGCATGCCGTCCGGGCCGAACATGACCAGCCCGCCGTTGTGGTTCGCGTAAGGCTGCGCGATGAACAGGATCTGCTTGCCCGAGGCGGGATCGGCGCGCTCGGGAGCGGCGCTGACCGTGAAGCGCTTCACGCGCGTGTCGCCGTGCTTGTCGGTGTAGTTGACGTAGAGCCAGCCGTTTCGGGCGAACTGCGGGTGGAACGCCATGCTGAGCAGCCCGCGCTCCCCGCCCGCGCCAACCGAATCTCTCAAATCCAGGAACGGCGTCGCCAGCAGCTGGCCGTCCTTGATGATCCGGATGCGTCCCGCCTGCTCCACGACGAAGCGCCGGGCGTCCCCGGGGGGAGCGGTGAGATACAACGGATCGTCCAGACCCCGGGCCACGACCTCGACGCGGAGATCGGCGGTGCGCTCGGGCAGCTCCTGCGCCAGCGCCGGGCCCCTCCGGAGCGCGACAGCGAGCGCGACAGCGACGCGGGTCACCGGGCCATGCCGGTCCGGGGATCGATGTCGCGAATGCCCTTCAGGATGGTCCTACGCCACGCGATCCGGCGAATGGTGTTCCAGTAGGTCTCGAGCGGCGCCCGGTCGAGCTGCAACGCGCCCTGGCGCGTGACGCCCGCGGGCGGGGGCACGAGCGAGGCGAGCCGGTCGTAGACTTCCCCCCGTAGCACCCGATCCACCCGTCCCAGCAGGTGCCACAGCGAGACTGCGTCCTCCGGCCGCGCGGCGGCGAGCGCCTGGCGGACCGCCTCCGCTCCCCCCCCGCCGTGCGCAAAGTCGAACGTCGCCAGTGCGTGCCGCAGCGCCTGGGACGCGTCTTCCGCGTACGGCGTCCCGGGGCCGAAGCCGCGACGCGTCTCCGCCCGGAACCCGAGCGGCACGATGGAGCGGCGGCCGCTCCAGTCGAACTCCACGTATCCAGCCGACACGTGGATCGTGCCGTCGCCACTCGAGTCCACGGCGAGCGTATACGCGCACCCCAGATCCACGACGGTGCCGGCGGGAGTGTCGACGAAGAACAGTCGGGGCGGCGCGTCCACAGTGGCGTAGATCTCGCCGCGCTCGAGCGCCAGGCGATGGTCGGTGCGCTGCGCCCGGACCAGCCGGATGCGAGTGTCGGGCTTCACGTCGACATGGCCGATGTCGCCCACCAAAATCACGGCGCGCGACGAATCGTCCGTCTGGAGCCAGTCCCCGACCTTGAGCGCACCCGTCGCGCCGAGCGGCGTGGTGCCGACGAGCGGCAGACCGGCCACTCGCGTGACCTCCCACGCCTCGGCTGGGCGCGGGGGACCGCGCCGACCCAACAGCAGCACCGCAAGCGCCGCCGCTGCCGCCAGCGGGATGAGCAGCCATGCGCGGAAGCGAACGCGCGCCTTCCCCGCGATTCTAGCCTCGATCTCCGGCCAGAGATCGCGCGGGGGCTCGATGCTCTTGGGCAGCTGCGCGGCTCGCTCGAGCAGCTCGCGGAATTCGGCGTCTTGGTCGCGTTCCGTCATGACTCCAACATCCCTCGCAACAGCCTGCGCGCCCGGAACAGCTGGGCCTTCGAGGTCCCGACCGCGATGCCCGTCAGCTCGGCGATTTCCTCGTGCCGGTATCCCTCGACGTCGTGCAGCACGAAGACCTCCCGGGCTCCGGGCGGCAACGCAGCCACCGCCCGCTCGAGATCCACGCCGAGCCCTGGATTCGCGTCACGACCCGGCCGCTCCAGCGTCCCCGGGTCGTCGGTCGCGAACACCCGCTGCAGCCGGCGTCGCGCCGCCCGGCGGCTCAGGAAGACGACGTTCACCGTCAGACGGTACAACCAGGAAGAGAACGCGCTCTCGCCGCGAAACGTCGCCAACCGCTCCCACGCGCGCACGAACGCATCTTGCGTGAACTCCTCGGCCTCGCCGGCGTCCGCCGTGAGCCGCAGGCACAGCGCGTACACCCGCCCCACGTGCTCGCGGTAGAGCGACTGGAACGCAGCCTGGTCGCCCTGCTGCGCCTGCCGGACAAGGTCGGTCACTCGGGGTAGCTGCGGAGTGCGAACCAGCGTTCTTTGATACGAGTCACGGATACTGATCCCGTCGATTCGAGTCGCCAGCGCCGGCACAACTATAGGATACCGGCCGGGCCGGGGTGGTTGACGTCCGGCGAAGTCCTCACCCCCTGTCCCCTTCTCAATAGGTCCTCATCCCCTGACCCCCTCTCCCTTCGGGAGAGGGGGAACTCACGCCGTCCCCCCTCTCCGGAACGGAGAGGGGGACAGGGGGTGAGGCCTCCACGGGAGGGGTCCGGCGGTGAGGACATTACGGCAGTCGCACACCGGGAATCGTTGTCAGCTCCCGCAGCCGCTGCTCGAGCGCTCGCTGCGCTTGATCCAGCAGGGCCTGCTGACCGCTGAGGCGTTGGGTCACGTCCGTCGTCAGCGTAGCGACCTGGGCGCGCACCGGCGCCGCCTGCCGCTCGGCGAGGCTGTCCACCCGGGCGCGTAACTGCCGCTCGGCCCCGGCGCTCGCTTCGCCCGCGAGCGCGCGGATCCGCTGGGCGAGCACCCCGTCGAGATTCGACCCCACCGCGAGCTGCGGTCGCGCGAGCGTGCCACCCAGGCTGGCCGAGACATCGACGGTCGACACGCCGGAGACGACGCGCCACACGATATCGCCGAGCTGCGATCGTGCGGTCGCCGAGTCGCGCACCCAATGGACACGCTCGGACCGCATGCCCCAGCGCGCCTGCACGCTGTCACCCACCAGCGCCAAGCTGAGCGAGACCGTCCCCTGCCCCGGCTCGAGCCGGATGGGAAGCGAGGGCAGCGCGAAGCCTGAAAGAGTGACGCCGCTGACGCTGGCGGCCGCGGTGTCGCGCGGCGTGGGGCGCACATGGTCGACGAGCGCCGCCGCCCGCACGCCGGGGGCCGACGCCTCGAGGGTCGTGGCTCGCCCGTACAGCGTCGGATCGCTCGTGAGTCCCGCCAAATGGGCCGCGTACGTGCGGGGCGCGCCGCCGCCGCCGCCCAGCTCGAAGCTCAGCTCCGCTGCCCGGAGCAGAAACGCCGGATACGCCCGCTCCCGCGGAAACCGCGCCGTCACCCCCGCACGGCGCGTGCGCTGCGGTCCTGGCGTCGCGCTTGGCCTTAGCCCGGGAGGCATGTAGCGACGGCCCAGCTCGGCCCAGTAGAGCGCGCGCCGAAACCGCTCGGTCGCCTCTGACCCGAACAGCGCGGCGCCGATCTGCGGCGCATCGAGTGTCGGCAGCCGGAGCAGCGCACGCGCGGTCGCATAGTCGCGTTGCCGCGCAGCGGCGAGCCCCGCCACGCCCGCCTGCAGCAGCTCGGTGCCGGCGTGCACGCCCCGTTCGAGGCCGGCCAGCCCAGCGCGCGTCCGCTTCACCTGGTCGAGCGTGCGCCGGGCGTCCCCGAGCAACCTGAGGTCGGTCGGCTTCGCGCCGCGGAGGCGATCCGTCATCTGCTTGGCGGAGTCGACGGTCGCGGCCACGCCGAGCCCTTGGAGCCCACCGTTCCAGGCCGTGCGGACCGAGTCGACCTGCGCAGCGAGCGACTGCGCGGCAGCGGGCGTGCTGAGCGTGCTCAGGTCGAGCTGGCTCACGTCGATCTTCCCAGTCGCGAACTGTAGGACCGGCACATGCAGCTGGGCGGTCCACCGCTCCACCTGCCCCCTCACTCCGTCCGACTGTCCGACAGTCCGTCCGTCCGTCTGTCTCGGCGTCCCGAACCGCAACCCTTTCGCTGCGAGGCGGTCGATCACGACCTTCTTTTCGAGCAGGGGCAGCGGGTCGACGTCCGCGACGAGCTCGTCGGCTTCGAGCAGGTTCTGAAGGGCCGCGAACGGGCTCGCCACGGTGAGCCCGCGCACTTCCACTCGTCCGTGCGGCAGGTCGAGGTGCAGACGGCGGATCTCGACCGAGGCACCGATCAGGGTCGTCCCTACCGACTCCACGGCGTGCTTCGCGACACGGTCGGCGAACAGGATCCACGCGCCGAGCCCAAGCGCACCGCAGATCGCGAGCGGCCTGACGGCCCTCCACCGGACCGTGCCGACGCTCATCTCAGGGTCCCGGCCGGAACAGGCGGTAGATGTCGTACAGCTTCGACGCGCTGATCAACTTGTAGAGCTTCGACTGCCGCACCCGCTCGCCGACCGTCGCGCGGTAGCGCGTCACCGCCCATTGACTCAGGAAAAACAGCGGCGACGAGAACGCGACCGCGAAGACGAAGCTGCCGAGTACCACACTGTTGTTGAAGTTGGTGAGCGGTACCACCGGGACGTTGTAGAGCCTGGTCCAGAGCGGTGTGAGCGCCGGCGTCTCGAGCAGCAGGGTGTACCCAATCCGGTCGAACACGGGATCGAGCAGGAACCCCACCGGGATGAACAGCGCGAAGCCGAGCATGGCGCCGGGGAGGGACACGTTCAGCAGCACGATCAGCCCAAACACGATGACGTTGTGGAGGTTGACGAGCGGCGTGAGGCCGAGGATGGAGCCGAGCGCGATCCCGGCTGCGATCTGGCCGGGCGTGCCCTCGGAGTGGAGGGCACTGAAGAGCGATTGGAGCAGCTTCAGGATGAGCGTCACGCCACCTCCGGCCTGCGCGTGTGCCAGTCCGTCCGCCCTTGATACGCCCGCGCGATGCGCACCAGCTTCACCTCGTCGAATGCCCGCGCCACCAGGCTCAGACCGGTCGGCAGCCCCGCGAGCCCGAAGCCGTTCGGTACCGAGATCGCCGGGACGCCCACCACATTGCTCGAGCCGATCATGGAAACGCCGCCTCGCACGTCGGGGTACGCGTCCCGGAACGCCTTATCGAGCGGGCTCGCGACCGTGGTGCGCGTCGGCGTCGCGATCGCGTCGAACGGCTTGAGCAGTTCGTCATACGCCCGGCCCATGAGACGCCGCACGCGCAGCGCCCGCAGATAGTCTCGCGCCGAGATGGCGAGCGCTCCGTAGCCGCCGGTGCGGTCCTCGGGCGCGGTGAGAGCTTTCAGGCGGTTGCCCTCGAGCAGGTCGTCGAAGGCGCTCATGCCTTCGGCCGCGATGATCGTGCCCCCCACCACGCCGAACGGCAGGTCCGGCAGCTCCACGTCCGGAACGATCTCCGCGATGCCGCGCAACACGTCGAGCGCCGCGGTGAAATTCTCCGCCACTTCCCCTTGCACCGCGTCGATCACGCCCTTCGGCACGCCGATCCGGAACCGGCGGCCGCCTCTGCGGGGCTCGGGCGGTGGCGCGCGGAAGCCCCGCCCGATCGACGAAGAGTCTTGGGGGTCCCTCCCCGCGATCGCGGCGAGCACGAGCGCGCAGTCCTCGGCGCTGCGCGCCATCGGGCCGAGCTTGTCCATCGTCCACGACAGCGCCATCGCGCCGTGGCGGCTGACGAGCCCGTACGTCGGGCGCAACCCGGTGACACCGCAGTAGGCTGCGGGCGTGAGGATCGACCCCGACGTCTCCGATCCGATAGCGAATGGCACCAGGCCGGCGGCCACGGCCGCGCCCGGACCCGACGAAGACCCGCCGCTCCAGTAGTCGACATTCCAGGGGGTCTTCCCGGGCCCGGTGAACGAGGCATTGGCCTGGCTGTACCCCATGCCTCCCGCGAGCTCGACCATGGCGAGCTTCGCCACGAGCACGGCGCCTGCGGCCCCGAGGCGCGCGACAACGGTCGCGTCGTCGTCGAGGGTCTGATAGCGGTACGGCTCGGCGCCCCACGTCGTGGGATACCCCTTGGCCGCGAGCAGGTCTTTCACGCCGTACGGAATGCCGTGCAGCGGCCCGCGCATCCGCCCTGCGCGGAGCTCGCGGTCGGCGGTGGCAGCTTCGGCGAGCGCCCGCTCCGGCGTCACCGTCACGACGCAGTTGTAACGGGGACCGAACCGCTCCAGGCGCTCGAGCAACAGCTCGGTCAGCACGGTGGAGGTGACGCGCCGGGCGCGGAGCAGCCGTCCCAGCTCGGGAATCGACGCGTAGGCGAGCTCGTCCGCCATCATTCCCCCCGATACACCGAGAACACGAAGTCGGGCTCGTCGCCGTTGGCGAGGCTCACCCGATACAGCCGCTCCAGACCCTGCAGGCGGTTCTCGATGCTTTGCGTGATCGTCTTGAGGTCATCGGCCGTGAGCCGGTCGCCGTACCGGAGCCGAATCCCCTCGGCCAAGGCCTTCGCGAGGGCCGACGGTTCGGGGTTCGGGGCCTGGGGCTCGGGGCTCGGGAGTGCCATTCCGAGCCCCGCGCCCCAAGTCCCGAGCCCCTCGGTCACAAACGGTGCGGCGGCCACGAGTGCGAGCTGCTCGGCGAACGCGCGACGGGTGAGGGAGTCGGGCATGTACAAGGGCTCCTGGCAAGGAGAAGAAGAGCGTGGCGTCGAGTTTCCCATCCTGAAGGATGGGCTCGGCACAACGCAACGCTGAAGCGTGGTGTGCTTTAGCACAGTGTTGTGCCGAGCACACGCTTCAGCGCGTGGAATCGCGGCTAGTGTATCACCGGCCGCATCAGCAGCCCCGTCGTGGACACGCGCACTTCGTACTCCGCCGGCTTCGTTCCGGCCACGAAGGCGGCCGAGCCGTACTCAGCATCCACCAGGGGCCCGAGCAGCTTGAACCGACGCGCCAGAAAGAACAGATCGACGGGCCTGGTCCGTGCGACCGAGTACACGGTGTGCGGCCTGGTCCGCTCGTCCGTCACCGAGTTGTAGCGGCCGGTCACCCGGTCGAGCTCGTAGGCTGTGTGCAAGCCGACGAAGTTCGCCCAGGGGTGCCATTTCAAGATGTGGGCGTCCACGTAAAAGGCGTCGCCCGCGAGGTCGTACATCGCGAGCCGCTGGTCGGGCAGCACGATCGTGGCCCGGAAACGCTGCACCCCCACCGGTTCGGTTTTTACCGTCGCTGCGACCTCTTCATAGGTGAGCGCCCGGTAGCCACGGATGCCCACACTGATCGTCCCCGCGAGGGCGGCGAGTGCCAGCAGCAAGAGGCCAACGAGGCCGCGGCCAGCACCGCCCAGCCAGCGCCCCCCGCGGACGGCGGCGGGGAGGCCGCGGAACAGCGCCACGCTCACGACGAGCAGGCAGGTGCCCACGATGATCAAAGTGCTCGGCATGCCGGTCGTGTAAGCTACGAAGGCGAGGAAACGACGGAAGGCCGCAAAGTGCGTGACGAAGATCACCCTTCAGCCCTTGCCAAGCGGTCCCGACTTGGTATCCTGAGAGGGTCTCTCCGCACCGTGGCGCCCGGTCGGAGGAGACGCGGGTCAACGCTTCGTCAGGTTAAGGAGGACCGTGAGGAGGAGGCCTCCCCCGACGGCACCCGCGCCCGTGCCCAATCCAATCCAGATCCTGCTCGCTGACGACCACTGGGTGGTCCGCGCGGGGTTGCGTGCGTTCCTCGACGGCCAATCTAACTTGCGCGTGGTCGGGGAAGCGGCCACCGGGGAGGAGGCGGTCGAGAAGACCCGGTCCCTCAAGCCCGACGTGGTGCTCATGGACCTCGTTATGCCGGGCATCGGAGGGCTTGAGGCTGTGCGTCGCATCGCCGGGCTCAAGCGCGGCACGAAGGTCCTCGTCCTCAGTGCCCACCTGGAGGAAGCTGTGCTGCTGCAGGTGCTCGAGGCGGGCGGCAGCGGGTTCGTCACCAAGACCAGCACACACGAGAGTCTCACGCGGGCGATCTCTACCGTGGTGCAGAACGAGATCTTCCTTGATCCGAGCGCCGCCAAGGTGCTCGTCGACCACTACAAGGACGCCCACTCCAAGGAAGGGAAAGGCACGGGGGCGAAAGACACCCTTGGCCGCCTCAGCGCGCGAGAACGCGAGGTGCTGGCGCTCACCGCCGAGGGGCATAGCTCCACCGAGGTCGCCAAGCTCCTGCGCGTCAGCCCGAAGACGGTGGACACCTACCGCGCCCGCATCATGGGGAAGCTGGGATTGAAGCACCGATCCGAGCTCGTGCGCTTCGCCCTCCGCGCCGGCCTGCTCAAGGTCGAGTAGCCGCACGTCGGAGTTCTTCCCACAACCGCCTGCGGGAAGTCTCCCCACAGTCAGGTGCAGCCTCTCCCGACAGACAACCGTCCGCGCCGCCTCTAGGATGCGGGCACGGCGGCGCGTCTCGAGCCAACGCGCCAGGCACATCGGTCTGTCGGAAGGGAGGAAATAATGAAGCGCACCCTATTCCTGGCGCTCGCAACGGGCCTGCTAATCAGTTGTGAGAGGGCTACCGCGCCGCCGGGCCCGGCGCGGCTTGACCAGCCGACTGCTCCTGCGGCCACAACCTACAGCGGCCGGGCGACGGTCGTGCGGGCGACGGCGTCGCCGCCCGTGGTGCCTCCGGTGGAGGTGGTCCTCGGCGATGCCGGCCCGCTCGGGCCGTCGGGGGGCGAGGAAGAAGCGTCGCTGCTCGATGGGGAGGTGCCTGGCCTGCTGACAGTCCAGGTGCTCCACGCCTCGACGGTCGGCCGCGGCAATCACAGTCGCTCCGAGGCATCGGTGGCTAATCTGAGCCTGACCGCGGGCGGCAACAGCGTTTCTGCCGGCTTCCTCATGGCCAGAGCCGAGGCACAGTGCACAAGTGCCGGTCCGACGGCGAGCGGCAGCTCGCAGATCGCCGAGCTCGTGATCAACGGCCAGGCGATCGTCGTTTCCGGAGAGCCCAACCAGACGATTACGTTGCCGAACGGCACGGGCCAGGTGGTCATCAACGAGCAAAAGAACCCCGGGCCGGGAGACATCACCGTCAACGCGCTCCACGTGACTGTCACCGGAATCGCGGACGTCATCATCTCGTCGGCGCACGCCGACATCACATGCCCGGGTCCGCCGACCTGTCCCAGTGGGGATTTCGTGACCGGCGGCGGGTGGATCACGGCGTCAGGAGGAAAGGCGAACTTCGCCGTCGCGGGCGGGATCAAGCAGGGCGCGCTCTGGGGCCATCTGACCTACCTCGACCACGGGTCGAACCTGAAGGTCAGGGGAACGGGTGTGACAGCCTACGAGCCGGTCGTGCCGACGGCGACGACGCGTCGCATCGATGGCACAGCTGAGATCAACGGTCAGCCTGGCTCATACACGGTCGTGGTGGCTGACAACGGCGAGCCGGGCCGGGACGACACCTTCACGCTCACGCTCTCGACCGGATATACGGCGTCGGGCAAATTGGGCGGCGGGAACATCCAGCTTCACAACCCTTGCCCATGACGTAGCGCGGCCGGGGGTGGTCGCATGACCACCCCCGGTCGGCTCGGTGTGCCGGTCGTCAAAGCGACGGCGTTTGGCTACTCTTAAACATGGCCGCCATCGAGCCCGCCGCCCAGCTTCTCAAGCCGCCCCCATCGGGGTGCGACGGCATCCTGAGCGCGGAGGCAATCGGCTTCGTCACCGCGCTGGCGCGGCGCTTCGAGCCCACGCGCCAAGCGCTGCTGCAGCGACGGCAGCAGCGCCAGCAGGAGATCGACGCGGGCCGCCTCCCGGACTTCCTTCCTACAACGCACGATATCCGCGAGCGCGAATGGACGGTCGCTCCGATCCGCTCCGACCTGCTCGACCGGCGGGTCGAGATCACGGGACCCGTCGACCGGAAGATGATGATCAACGCGTTCAACTCGGGCGCGAACGTCTTCATGGCCGACTTCGAGGATTCGAATGCGCCCACCTGGGAGAACAACGTGCGCGGCCAGCAAAACCTGCGCGATGCGGTGGCCGGAACCATCTCCTACGTGAGCCCGGAAGGAAAACGCTACGCCCTCGAGGCGCGCACCGCGACGCTGATGGTGCGGCCGCGGGGCTGGCACCTGGTCGAGAAGCACCTGCTCGTCGACGGCCGCCCGATTTCGGCTGCGCTGTTCGATTTCGGCCTGGCCTTCTTCCACAACGCGGCGGCGCTGATCGCGAAAGGCTCGGGCCCGTATTTCTACCTACCGAAGCTCGAGAGCCACCTCGAGGCACGCCTCTGGAACGACGTGTTCAACACCGCGCAGGACGCGCTCGGCATCGCCCGCGGTACGATCCGCGCCACCGTTCTGATCGAGACCATCCTCGCCGCGTTCGAAACGGACGAGATCCTGTGGGAGCTGCGCGATCACTCCGCGGGGCTCAACTGCGGGCGCTGGGATTACATCTTCAGCTACATCAAGAAATTCCGGCACCGCCCCGAGTGCGTGCTCCCCGACCGCGGCCTCGTCACGATGGACCGGCCGTTCCTCAAGTCCTACGCCGAGCTCGTGATCCGCACGTGCCACCGGCGCGGCATCCACGCGCTGGGCGGGATGGCGGCCCAGATCCCGATCAAGCGCGACCCGGCGCTCAACGCGCAGGCCATCGAGAAGGTGCGCCAGGACAAGCTGCGCGAGGTGGGGCAAGGGCACGACGGGACGTGGGTCGCCCATCCGGGCCTCGTCCCCGTCGCCCGCGAAGTGTTCGACGCCCACATGCGCGGGCCCCATCAGATCCATTTGAAGCGCGACGACGTGCGGGTGACGGCGCGCGACCTGCTCGCGGCGCCGCCGGGCGCGATCACCGAGGAGGGCCTGCGGAAGAACATCGACGTGGCGCTGCACTATCTCGCCGCCTGGCTCGGCGGCACCGGGTGCGTGCCGATTTACGACCTCATGGAGGACGCCGCCACCGCCGAGATCTCTCGCGCGCAGGTGTGGCAGTGGCTGCGCCACGCTGCACAGATGCAGAGCGGACGACCCGTTTCTGCCACACTCGTGCAACAAACCCTGTCCGAATTGGTGAAGACCCTACCTGAACGGGTAGGTGCGGACGGCCCTGGCGCGCCGCAGTTTTCGGTCGCAGGGCGGATTTTGTCCGAGCTCGCGACCGGCGCGGAGTTTGCAGAGTTCCTGACCACGCTGGCGTACCAATATCTCGACTGATTTCGCTGCACTCATCACGGACGGGTACCATGGACAAGCAGCAGTTCGTTACCTCCCTCGAGCACGGGTGGAAGACGGGGAAGCGCTGGAGCGGCGTCACCCGCCCGTATACGGCGGGCGACGTGTACCGCCTGCGCGGCTCGATCGACATCGAGTACTCGCTCGGCCGATACGGCGCGGCCCGCCTGTGGCAGCTGTTCCAGGATGAGGATTACGTCGCCGTGCTGTCCGCGATCACGGGCAATCAGGCGATCCAGCAGGTGCAGGCGGGGCTCAAGGCGATCTATGTGAGCGGCTGGCAGGTGGCGGCCGATGCCAATAATGCGCTCGAGATGTACCCCGACCAGAGCCTCTACCCCTCCGATTCCGTTCCCGCGCTGCTTCGTCGCCTCAACAACGCCCTGAAGCGCGCCGACGAGATCGCGCACATGAATGGCGACCACGCGACCTACTGGTTCGCCCCGCTCGTGGCCGACGCCGAGGCGGGGTTCGGCGGGCCGCTGCACGCGTTCGAGATCATGAAGAACATGATCGACGCCGGGGCCGCCGGGGTGCACTTCGAGGACCAGCTCGCGTCGGTGAAGAAGTGCGGCCATCTGGGCGGCAAGGTGCTCGTGCCGACGAGCGAGTTCATCACGAAGCTGGTCGCGGCGCGGCTCGCGGCGGACGTGTGCGGTGTGGACACGATCCTGATCGCGCGCACCGACGCGAACAGCGCCACGCTGCTCACGAGCGATTGCGACGAGTACGACCGGCGCTTCGTGACCGGCGAGCGGACGGCCGAGGGGTTCTTCCGGGTGCGGGACGGCGTCGACGCGGCCATCGCGCGGGCGCTCGCCTATGCCCCCTACGCCGATCTGCTCTGGTTCGAGACGTCGAAGCCGGATCTCGCGGAAGCGACGAAGTTCGCCGCAGCGATCCACGCGAAATATCCGGGCAAGATGCTGGCGTACAACTGCTCGCCTTCGTTCAACTGGCGCAAGCACCTGAGCGAAGCCCAGATCGCCGCATTTCAGCGGGAGCTGGGCGCCCTGAACTACAAGTTCCAGTTCGTGACGCTATCCGCGTTCCATGTCCTGAACCACAGCATGTTCCAGTTGGCGAAGGATTACAAAGAGAAGGGGATGGCCGCGTACGCGGAGCTACAAAATCGCGAGTTCGCGTCGGAGCAAGAGGGCTACGCAGCAGTGCGGCACCAGGAGTTCGTGGGGGTGGGCTACTTCGACGAGATCACCCAGATCGCGACCGGAGGGCAATCGTCGGTGACGGCCATGGAGGGCTCGACGGAGCAGGAGCAGTTCGACGGGTCATCGCGCAAGGCAGCGGCCGCGGGACGATAAGCTCGGGGCCGGTGCAAGACACGTCGTCTCGTTGACAGTGTCGTCGCGACGCCTACCTTAGCAGGCGTCTCGACCCGGCCGCCATGAAGCGCTCCACGCTCTACACGCTCGCCGCCGTGTTCGCCGTGGCGGCGCTCTTTTTTGTCATGACCACCGCGCGAGCCAAGGTCCAGTGCCGCGTGTGCGTGGAATTCCGAGGCCGGGCCAACTGCGCGACGGCCGTCGGCCAGACCGAACAGGCGGCGCGTGAGGGCGCGCAAACCACCGCCTGCGGCCCCATCGCGAGCGGGATGGACGAGCAGATTGGGTGTGGGCGCACGCCCCCTGCCTCGGTCCAGTGTCAGTCTCACTGAACCCATCGTCGAGCTAGAAAACGTCGCGCAGAGACGTCCAGCAATGGCGTCACACGGAACCGTTTACGCCGTAGCGCGACGCCGTCGCGTGACGTCTTCGCTAGACGTCGTTGCGCGACGTCTTTAGCTTTGTTCCGTGTCCGACTTCTCCCTGCCTCGCACGCCTGTGCCGGCGCAGCTGTTACTAACCCAAGGTGTGTCGCGACCGGGGGTCGTGTACGTCATGGAGCGCGTGGCGCACCACGACGGCCCGGAGACGGTGCTCGAGATGCTCAACCGGCCCGAAGGGTTCTTCGCGTTCCGGCCGACCGACGAGGGCGACGTACTGCTCGTGTCCAAAGCTCACACGATTTCGCTGTCGCTGGACCGCCAGGCCCCGATCGCGGATCCCACGCGGTTGTCCGTCGCCCGGATGCTCGGCACCGAGCTGGTGCTGGCGGGGGGCGCGACCCTGGGTGGGTGGGCCAGCGTCGAGCTCCCCACGCATCACGCGCGGCTGCTCGATTACCTTAACGCGTCAGCCGAGCTGTTCTTCGCCGTGTGGACGCACGCGGCCACGCACTACGTCAACCGCGCGCATGTGCTGTACGCGCGGCCCCTGGACTGAGGGATGCCCGCGAAGCTCGATCCCTTCGTCGACGTCCTGCTGCGTGAGCGCGGCGACCAGCTCTACCTGCTGCCGGACGAGCCGGTGACCCTGGTAAAGGATGGCAAGCCACGCAAAGTCTCGAAGCAGCCGCTCACCGACCAGCACATCTACGCCCTGCTCGTCGAGGTGGCGCCGTCCGAGTCCGCGGATCATATCGACCAGGGTGCCGAGACCGAGTTCGATTACGTGGCGGACCGGGGCATGGTGCGCGTGCGGATCGTGCCGGAGATGGGGCGGCTCACGGCGGTGGTGGCGCCGATGGATCGGGCGGTGGCGGGGGCCGCCGCAGCTGCAGCCCCGCGGGCGTCTGGGGGTGCTGAAGCGCCCGCCGCCTCAGTCGCTGCGCCACCGAAGCGGCCACGCTCGTCTGCGATCGCCGCCGCGCCGCTGGTCGAAGCGCCGGCCCCCCCCGTCCCCGCCCCCCGACCCGGTGCCCCTCCTGTTGGGCTGCCAGCTGACTTCGCCGCCCCGCAGTATCAGGCGGCCGAGCGGGCCTTGGGCGACCTGTTGCGGGCCTTGGTGCAGTCCAAGTCGTCCGATCTCCACCTGCGGGTCGGCGAGCCGCCCCTGTTCCGCACGCACGGCGAGATGACGCGCCAGACCGCGGCGCCGCTCACGATCGAGCAGGTCGAGCTCATGCTGCTCGCGATCATGCCGGACCGCAACCGGGCGGAATGGAAGGAAACGGGCGACTCGGACTTCGCCTACGAGATCGCGGGGCTCGCCCGCTTCCGCGTGAACGCGGCCCGCGACCGCAAGGGGCCGATGGCGGTCTTCCGGGTCATTCCGGCGCAGGTCGTCACGGTGGACCAGCTCAACATCACGAAGGAAGTGCAGCAGCTGTGCTTCCTGACGAAGGGCCTCGTGCTCGTCACGGGCCCTACTGGCTCCGGGAAATCCACGACGCTGTGCGCGCTGGTCGACCTCGTCAACCGGATGCGCACCGATCACCTCATCACCATCGAGGACCCGATCGAGTTCGTCCACCAGAACAAGAAGTGTCTCATCACCCAGCGCCAGGTGGGGGTCCACACCG
>WNEX01000828.1_pt1 | contig 17607 bp, 14 predicted proteins | sample 5399841 | NCBI WGS metagenome assembly WNEX01 (sample SAMN13153337, study PRJNA577476) | soil metagenome | isolation source: 40 cm grassland meadow soil 2 days after 1st rain plot 5 | place: USA:California | collected 2015-09-18 | reverse complement strand
GGCGGCTCCGACCGTTCGCGGCCCCAGCTCGGGACGCTGGCCAGGTCGTAGTGTCGTCGTGCCATCCAAACTCGCACCGGCTCGCCCGGTACCCCCCACCGGGCGAAGAACGCGCACGGTCCGAGCCCCCGCCGCAACCCGTCTTCGAGTGGGCGGGGGAGCCCGCGCCTCCAGTGCCAAGCCGGGATCAGGGCAATGCAGGTTGCGCGATCGCTCGAATCGGGCAGGAGGTAGCCAACCGACCCACTCGGCACCTTGGGGCTCGAGTCCGTGCCGGTGCGGGGGAATCGCCAGAAATCCACCACGACCCCGACCGCGACCTTGCTCACGCCCAGCCCGAGCTCGCGCCATACCGTGTCGAGTGCCGATGCGACCAGCTCCCGGGTGTGCACCGGCACGGTGTCGGGGGCCTCCACGAGGAGAGCAGGACCAGGTTGATCGGCCGCACGCCGCCGTGCCAGCTCCGGCTCGAGTCGCCGCCGGTACACGGCCAGGCGCACGGCCAGGTCGGCGGCACGCCATTGCTCGGCAAGCCCGCGGGCCCGGAGACGCGCCGCTGTTGGTTGTGGCTGCTGGCTGCGTGCCGTGGCCGCCGGTGCGGCCCCGCTGGGCGACAAGTAGCCTACGGCGACGATGGCGCACGCGACGAACGCCCCGGCGAGCCACCACGTCAGCTGACGCGCCATCTCGAGCTCCGCAGGCCGCAGAAGGCGAACAGTATCGTCCAGCCGAGGGCGATCCAGATTCCCCGGCGAGGCAGCGAAACGGGCACGGGCCGGGCCGCGAGAATCTCGGCTCGCCAGCGAGCGAGCAGCGAGTCGATCGCCATCCCCCCCGCGGCTGCCAGACGATCGGCGATCGGCAACCCGGCACTCGCTACCAGACGGTGATAGGCGGCTCGACCGCCCAGCCGCAAGGCATCGCTCAGCAGCGTTGCGCGGGCATCATAACTCAGGGGCCGCGGCAGTGCGCCTGGCGGGAGAGACCGCAGCAGCTCGGTACACGCGGAGTCGCTCCCCTCGGCGCACGCTCGGAGCATCGGCTGCTGCACGCCGCGATCGAAATAATACGGGGTGAAGGTCTTCAGGAGAGAGCGCCGCTCTCGCGCGCTCGGATACCAGCGCGCCACGCGATCGCCACGCACGAAGAGATCGAGGGCATCGCGGCACGCGCCGATGTCCCCGATCAGGCAACGCCGTGACGCCTCGGAGGGCGCCGTCACCAGTCGCACGTAGACGTCCGCCCGCTCCAGGTCGGCGTGGATCAAGGGCCGCACCGGTCCGCCCAGCCAACCTTGCAGAGCGGTATCGGCCGGTGCGATGGGCACGGTGGAGAGGAGCAGCAGCGTCAGCGACGTGACGTCTTGATCCCAGGGGATCTCAGTGCCGTTGTGCCACGGCGGTCGCTCCACGCTGGTATCGGGGTCGACGGGGACGATGACGTAGGGGCGTTCCTCGAGCTGCCGCGCGTCGTCGCCGTACACGCTGTCGATCAAGGGCCATACGCGGGCTGCGGCTTCACGCAGCGGGAGGGGCGACGCATTGGTCACGATGGTGAGCGCGCCGACGCGGATCGTGTCGTGTCCGACGAACACCCGTGCGCGCTCCAGGCTGTCGATCGCGTCCGCCACAGCCGTCGCGTGGCGCCACTCCCGCGCCAGGCTGTCGGCGCGAGCCTGCAGCCGCGGGAGGTCTTGCCCGGTCAAGCCCCGTGCGCAGGACAGCCCGAGCACCAGGAGCACCCAGCGCTTCCTACACATCGATCAGCATCCACCGGCCGGTGAAGATCGCGAGCGGGCCCGGCCAATTGAGCACCACCAGCTGCAGTTTTCCCACCAGGTCGAGGTCGACCCTGGCGACGTTCGCGATGACCTGCACGAGTATCACGCCGCCGATCAGGGCGAGGACGATCCCCGCGGTCCGAGCCGTGCCGGCGGAGACCGCGAAGAAGACCGCGAACGCGACGAGGACGGCGAGTGCGAACCGGACGGCCAGCGCTACGGGGTATCCCTGGAGGCCCGCCGGGATCGCGGCGCTCATGGTGGCCAGCAGGGCGCCGAGCAACACTGCGGTGATCGGGGCGGCGAGAAGGAGGGCGCCGGCTCCGAACCGGAGGAGGACGTAACGCCAGCGTGGCACCGGGAGCACCAGCGCGTACACGTGGCGCCCTCGGTGATCGGGGGTCCAGCTCGCTATCGCGACGAGCAACCCCAAGGTCGCCGCGAGCACGGGATACAGCACGCCCCACGACTGCACGGCGTGCAGCAGCTCGGGCGCCTGAAGCGGGTTCGAATCCGCACGCGCGGCACCGTGCACCGAGACGAGCGGCAGGGCGAAGCCCGCCACGCTCCCCAGCAGCACGATCAGCCGGGACCATTTCCATTGGCTGTAGAGCATGACGCGGAACATGTCCACCTCCTACGCGCGTGGGCCGCGGAAGCTGCGCAGCAGCTCCACGAACCCCTCTTCGAGATCGAGGTCGATGACCTCGTGCAGCGACACGCCAGGGCCATCGAAGTACGTCGCCATGTGCGGCTCCCACTCGCGCACCAGCCAGGTCTCGCCGGTGCCGTTGGCCGGCTCACGGGCCAGCAGGACAAAGGGGGCGTTGTCCGGCGTCGCCGGCGTGCCGCCGATGCGGAGCCGCTTGATGCCGTTCTTGAGGCGCTCCATCGGCACTTCGATGATCAGCCGGCCGTCGTCCATCACACTGACTGGAGATGAAGACCGTGGCTTGTCGCTGTGAGACATACTCGAGCAAGGCCGACAGGACGTCTCGCCGCACCACCGGGTCGAGCCCGTCGGTCGGCTCGTCGAGCACGAGCAGCTCCGGCCGCTGCGCCAGGGCGACGAGCATCATGAGCTTGCCCTTTTGCCCCTTGGACAGCCGCCCAAACAGCTGGCCGTCCGGCAGCTCGAACTGGACACGCAGCCGCTCCGCCCACGGCCGGTCCCACGTCGGGTAGAACGCCGCGTGAAACGCGAGCGTCTCGCGAACGGTCAGCATTGGATCGAGGTGAGGCTGCTCGGGCACGAATCCTACGCGCGCCAGGATGGAGGCTACGTCGCGGGGGACCGCGCTGCCCAAGAGCGTCATGCGGCCGGCGAGCGGTCGCAGCAGCCCGAGCATGAGCCGTATCGTCGTGGTTTTGCCGCAGCCGTTGGGCCCGAGAAATCCGTAAATGGCCCCCTGCGGGACGTGCAGGTCCAGATCCTTGATCTCAAAGGTGCGGCCGGTGCGATAGCACAGTCGCTGGATCTCGATGGCGTTGGTCATGGCGCTCCCACTCCGATCTCCTCCGCCACAGCGGCCTGCAGCTCCTGCCGGGACACGCCGAGGCGTGCCGCCTGAGCGAGCAGCTCGCGGACCAGTGCAGCCGCCTGCCGTGCCCGCTCGCGCGCGCGCGCCTGGGGCGCCACTTCTCGCACAAACGTCCCCGCGCCCTGTCGCATCTCCACGAACCCCTCGCCCTCGAGGTCGCGATACGCCTGCACGACGGTCGCCGGGTTCACGCGCAGCTCGGTCGCCAGCTGCCGCACCGACGGCAGGGCGGCTGCCGGGCGCAGCTCACCCGACGCGACCGCGAGCCTCACGCGGTTCGCTATCTGCTCGTACAGCGGGATCGGGCTGCGGGGGTTGAGGTGCTCGAACACGGGTCAGGGTGATGTATCATTGTAGCGATACAGTGATACAACAGACCGTGGCTGTCAAGGAGGAGCAATCCGCGGCACCAAGTCGACACTGTTCCTTTCTACGCAAGTTGTTTATTTTCAAGTCACTGAATCGCGTGGCCGGGAGGGTGGCGTCTAGTTCAAATCCGGCGGCGCCTGGCCAGCCTGGCCGACAGCCGGGACTCGCAGCAGGCGCGCCGAGATCGAGCTTGACCGAGTCCCCGAGAACATTCCCGCCGCGCGCGACCTTGACCGGCGACCTATAACACGATTCCGCAGTACACACCTGTCGCCTCAGCCGAGGCGCCCGCATCCGGGCACCTCGGCGATGACTGTCCTCGCCCCTGCCACCCCCATGCGTCCGGCCGTATGAGCGTCCGACATGGGGGGCGCGCGCGGCGTGGGCAACGGGAGAAAGACACCATCACATGACGCAACAGCCACAAGCCCACTTGCCGCGACCGGTTCACCACGAACCCCCCGCCCACGCGCCCAACGCGGCGCTGATGATCGACTTCGACAATGTGACGATGGGAATCCGCTCGGATCTCCAATCGGAGCTGCGGCGCCTGCTGCAGTCGGACATCATCAAGGGAAAGGTCGCCGTGCAGCGCGCCTACGCCGATTGGCGCCGCTATCCCCAGTACATCGTCCCGCTCGCGGAATCCTCGATCGACATGATCTGGGCGCCGGCCTACGGGTCCAACAAGAAAAACGCGACTGACATCCGCCTGGCGGTCGACGCCCTGGAGCTGGTGTTCACGCGGCCGGAGATCGGCACGTTCATTCTGCTCTCGGGAGATTCCGACTTTTCCTCGCTGGTGCTCAAGCTGAAAGAGTACGGCAAGTACGTCATCGGCGTAGGCATTCGCGAGTCGTCGAGCGATCTGCTGATCCAGAACTGCGACGAATACTACTCCTACAACGAGCTGGCAGGCCTCACCAAGGAGAGTGACATCACGCACGAGCGCCACGACCCCTGGGATCTCGTGATCGAAGCCGTGAAGCAGATGACCGCGCACAACGACGTGATGCGGTCCGATCGGTTGAAGCAGGTGATGCAGGAGATCGACCCGGCCTTCAACGAGAAGGACGTGGGATTCTCCCGCTTCTCGAAATTCGTGATCGAGGCGGCTCACAAGGGCTTGATCAACCTCACCAAGCTCGACAACGGCCAGTACGAGATTGCCCTCGGGCCCGGCGTCCCGGGCGCCGCGGCCCAGCCAGCGGGCGTGGCCGTACCGGATCGGGCTCGCGAGCGCTCGGAAGGCCGCGGCCGGGGCCGCGGCCGGCGCGGCGGCGGAGCGGGAGGGGGAGGGGGGGGCCGCGACGAGCAGGAAGCTCGCGTGGAGCCCGCGGCGGCGGACGAGCCCGCTCCGGAACAGCGCCGCAGCGCCTTCTCAGGCGCCTTCGGAGTCATCAAGCAGGCTCTGGGACGCCTGGGGGGTGACGCCCGCCCGGTGAGCGCCGAAGAGCTGGGCGAAGCCATGGCCGAGATCAAGGGCGACGCCGAGCCCGTCGAGCCGGCCCAGGTGCAGAAGCTCCTGCGCCAGGCGCACGACCGTGAATTGATCGATCTCGCCAAGGAGGACGATGGCGCCTACACGGTCAAAGTCCGCGACGCCGCTTCCCCCCCTCCGCGCGCCGAGCCGGCGGCGGTCACCGATGCCGACGAAGCGCTCGATCCCCCCATGCCCGAGTCGTCGGCGCCGCCGTCGATGCGGCCGGGTGCCTCGCCGACCGGCGGTATTCCGTCGCGTAGCGCGCGGTTCCGCCGCGGGTCGCGGGGCCCGCGCGTCAGTCCGCCGGACATTCCCAAGATCGGGGTGGTCGAAGTCGACCCCAACTTCAAGCCGCGGATCGAGCTGCTGCCCCCCAAGCGGTCCGAGGTCGAGCCCCGCAGCGCCGACACGACTCCGGTTGGATTTCCCTCCGGGGGCGACGAGCGTCGCGAGCGCGGGGGACGAGGCGGGCGCGGTGGCCGGGGGGGCGCGGGGGGCGGAGGGGGCCGTGGAGGCGATGCCGCCGCGCGGGGCGGCGAACGCGCCGAGTCGGGTGAGCGGCCGGAGCGCGGCGGTCGTGGTCGCCGGGGTGGCCGGGGACGGGGTGGTCGGAGTCGGGGAGCGGGAGGGGGCGCAACGAACGGGGGCGAGCGGGGACTGCCCCGCGACGTCGAGCAGCCGCGGGCGTCGCTGCCCGAGCCCGCGGCGCCGTCGCTTCCCCCACCGGCGCCCAAAGGCCCAGCGCCCGAGCCGGACGACTCGGGAGGCGGGGACGGGGGCGAGTCTTTCTGGTCCAAGGTGAAGCGCGGGCTCACTGGCGGTCCGTGAGCGGTAGAGCCCTGCCGGCGTCGTTCTACGCGCGACCAACTCCCGTGGTCGCGCGTGGGCTTTTGGGACATGTGCTCGTCAGCGAGGTCGGTGGGCACCGCACGGCCGGCCGGATCGTCGAGACGGAGGCGTACGTGGGCCCCGACGATCCCGCTTGCCACGGCTACGGCGCGCGCCGCACGCGGCGCAACGCCACACTGTTCGAGCCTCCAGGGACCGCCTACGTGTACTTCACCTACGGGATGCACTGGTGCCTCAATGCCGTGACCGAGCGGGAAGGGTTTCCGGCCGCGGTGCTGATACGGGCGCTCGAGCCGCTCGAGGGGCTCCCGACCATGCGCCGCCGGCGACGTAGCCGCTCGGACCGGGAGCTCTGCTCCGGCCCCGCCAAGCTCTGTCAGGCGCTGGGTGTCACCGGTCGCGAAGATGGCGTGCCGCTCACGCGCGGCCGCCTGCGGATCGTGCGTCCGCGCAGCCGACAGCGACACGCCATTATCGTGACACCGAGGATCGGCATCACCCGGGCGGTCGACTGGCCGCTGCGGTTTCTGATCGCGGGATCGCTGTGGGTCTCGCGCTAGGACTGCTGCTTGTGCTCCAGCAACCCATCGTCGTGGACGGTCACATCGACACTCCGCAGCGCATGCTCGACATGAAGACCGACATCACGGCTCGCCTTGCCGACGGGCACGTCGACGTGCCCCGCATGAAAGAGGGTGGGCTCACGGCGGCGTTCTTCTCGATCTGGGTGGATGCGCGCTACGCCGGGCGCGCCGCCTACCAGCGCGCTCTGGACCTGATCGGGGCCGTCCGGGCGCTCGCCGACACCAACCCCGAGGTGGAGCTGGCCACTACAGCCGACCAGGTGCGGGCGGCGGCGGCGCGCGGTCACATCGCCGCGCTCATGGGCGTCGAGGGCGGTCACGCGATCGCCAACTCGCTTACGAAGCTCGACTCCCTGTACGGCCGGGGCGTGCGCTACATGACGCTCACCTGGAACAACGGTAACGACTGGGCGGGCTCGTCCACCGACCCCAAGCGGCACGGCGGGTTGACGCCGTTCGGGCGCACGGTGGTGCGCCGGATGAATGAGCTGGGGATGCTGGTGGACGTGTCGCACGTCTCGGACTCGACGTTCTGGGACGTGATCGCCACGACCACGCGTCCCGTAATCGCCTCACACTCGGCCTGCCGCGCCCTGGCACACCATCCCCGTAACCTCTCCGACGCCCAGCTGCGGGCCATCGCCAAGAACGGCGGCGTGGTGGGGATCAATTTCTATCCCGTGTTCTTGGACGAGCACTTCTGGCACGAGTACGATGAGCTGCGCCGGCGGCTCAAGCCCGAAACCGACTCGATCCGGGCTCGTTACCGAGGGGCTCCGGGCGAGTCGGCGTTCGAGGTGGACAAGTTCGTGGGCGAACGCGCCGAGAGCCTCGACGTGCCCACCATCGACCGTCTCCTCGACCACATCGATCATGCAGTGCAGGTGATGGGAATCGACCACGTGGGCCTGGGCAGCGACTTCGACGGGATCAGCGTGCTGCCCCGGCCCATGAAAGACGCGACGTCCTTGCCCGAGCTGATCCGGGCCCTGCAGGGCCGGGGCTACTCGGACGAGGACGTCCGTAAGATCCTGGGAGAGAACTTCCTCCGGGTGCTTACTGCCGCTCCGTGATCCCCTCCTTGGCGCTGCCGAACGAATAGCGGATGCCGCCCTGGAACGTGTGCGTCGTCCCCTGGATCAGGAAGCTCGCCGCCGCCGACGTCAGGATGTAGTGACCGTACAGCGCCAGCCGCCCCTGCTTGATGTCGATCCCGCCCATCCACCAGAAGAACGCCTTCGTGGCCGCATTGTCCGCGGCGTCCTGGAGCGCGGCTTCCTGGGCAAGGTTGCCGCCGCACGAGCCGCAGCTGGCCTGGACGTTGAGCGCTTCCATGATCGCGAACCCGCCGCCCGCGAACGGCTCGACTCGCAGCTGCGCCGGAAACGCGAGCACACCCACCATGACGCGTCGCAGGTTATTGAACTGGACGTTCCCCGGGGTCGCGGTCCCGCTCGGCTCGATGAACGTCACGTGCCGGGCCGACAGGAAGAACGACTGCTCGTACGCCGCGTACAACGCGGTCCGTTTGCCGGTGATCAACCAATGGCCCCCGAACGTCGGCTCGAAGGAGTAGCTGTCGTAGTTGGTCCTGAAGACCATGAGACCGCCCTGGCCGCCCCAGTACCACTTGTGCTGCCAGTCGCTGCTGCGCCGCTCGTACGTGGGGCCGGCGGCGCGGGGTTGCGCCTCGGGGACCTTGCCTCCGGCCGCGACGATCGAATCGCGTCGTGGCTTGGGGATTTCCGGATAGATCTTCTCGTGCGGGCTGGGGCCCAGGAAAAACGATAGCCCGGCCGATCCCACCAGCTGGCCGGCCCACTTGCTGCCGGGTAGCTGCGTGGAGGGTGCGTAATAGGCCCCCCCCTCGAGGCGCAGGGCAGCCCGGTCGCTGATGTAGATCCGGTCACCCAGGGCGGCGTGCGCTCCGGCGTCCCGAAACCCTCCCGCGGCGCCGCTGTTGAAGTCCATGGCCGAGTAGCCGCCCAGCAGGTAGAAGCTCTTTTCGGAGCCGAAGTTCAGCACCAGGCTGCCGGAGGCGAACCACACCGGAAAGTTCGTCCCGCTCCCGCCGCCGGCGGGCTTGGGCCGCATGTACAGCCCGTCGCCCTCGATCCCCAGCCAGTCGGTGATCCAGAAGCCGAGCCGGCCGCCGCCGCCGATCTGGTTGTCCAGCAGGAAAGCCCGGTCGAACCGGGTGTACGAGGCGAACCCGCCGAGCTCGAACTGGTGGGCATGCTGGGCGCTCAAGCTCGCGGCCCCGCCGAGCAACAGAACGCCCATCACCGTGGCTACCCGCATGGGAAAGACTCCTCGCGTACCGGGGAAAGCGACCCCCAAAATAGGGAGTTCAGCCGGAAAACGCGATACCCCTTCGGCTTAAGCCTCGGACCCTTGAAAGTACTTGAAGGTGAGGCGGGTTCACGTCCAGCAACCACCGAATATATCCCGAAAGTTAGAGCTTAGTACGACCGGCGGTTCCTCTCGCCCCCGGGACCGACGAAGAACGACATCCCCACGCTCCCAACGACATGTATTACTTCGTCCTGTTGGCCGAACCCGGCGCCGGGGCCGCGGTAGTAGCCTCGGGCTTCCAGCCGCACTGCCGCATGGTCGCCGGCGAAGAACAGCCGTTGGCCGAGCCCGGCGTGGACGGCGTTGAGGTCGGAGCTGTAGGGTGCGTTCGGCCCCATGTGGAGGCGCGAATAGCCGCCCAAGATGTAGAGGCCGCCCGAGCTCAGGACCAAGCTCGCGCTCGCGAACGCCGTTGTGGTCGTTCCCACGCCGCTGAACGTCGAGCGCGGCTGGGCTACGTTCCCGTCTACCTCGAGGCTGAAGTGGTCACCTAGGAAAAAGCCGAGCCAGGCACCCGCGCCCAACTGGTTGTCGAGCTGGAAACGGCTATCGTACCGCGTGTAGGTGCCGAACCCGCCGATCTCGATCTGGCCGCCATGCTGGGCACTGAGAGACTGTGCCCCGCTGGCCAGCAGCACCGCAATGACAGTGAGCGCCCGCATGGGAAGAGCTCCTTGTGAGGGTGTGGCGTGGGCGCACACCAAGATAGGCGTTCAACTCTAATCCGCGATACACGGTAATCCGACCATCAGATGTGAGGCGTAGCGCACGACGCGGCGGGTCACTTACGGGCTGTGGCCTTGGTGCACGACGGGGTATCCGATCGAAAGCACTTGGAGGTGAGAACGAGCCGGACGCCGAATACCGAATATATACCGAAAACTGCGTGACGTCAGCGCGTACGGGTACGGCCTCCCGCGCTAGCGGCCGTTCGTCGACTTCGCGCCGCCCAGGAAGAACGACACGCCCGCCATACCAGCGAAGTGCCCGACCCAATTAGAGCTGGCCCGCACGCCGCCGGGCCCGCGATAATAACCTCGCGCCTCCAGGCGGAGTGCCACGTGGTCGCCGGCGAAGAAGATTCGCTCGCCGAGCCCCCCGTGCAGGGCGTTCAGCTCGGAATAGTAGGGTGGATTGGGTCCCATGTAGAGGCGGGAATACCCGCCCAGCACGTACGCGCTCCCCGAGCTGATGACCAGGCTCGCGCTGCCGACCGCGACGGTCGTCTTTCCCACGCCGCTGAGCTGCGAGAGCGGCTGCGCCACGTTTGCGTCGCATTCGAGACTGAAGTGGTTGCCGAGGAAGTAGCCGACTCGCGCACCGCCACCGAACTGGTTGTCGAGCTGGAGGCCGCTGTCATACCGTGTGTAGCTGCCGAATACGCCGATCTCGACTTGGCCGCCGTGTTGCGCGCCGAGCGGCGCAATCCCGCCCGCCAACAGCAGACCGATAAGCGTGAGCACGCGCATGGGAGGACTCCTTGGGGATTTGGGGGGCAGGCGCCACCCAAAATAGGAGCTTTCGCCAGAATACGCGATATGCCTTGAATCCCTTGGTGTGTAGTTCTCGCGACAAACACCGAACCACCTCCGAAGATGTCGCGTCAGATGAGTCCGAGTTTCCTCCCCACGTCCTTGAATGCCGCCAGGGCGACGTCCAGATCGTCCCTGGTGTGGGCAGCTGAGAGCTGGCAACGGATGCGGGCGTGGCCTTGGGGCACGACGGGGTAGCCGAACCCGGTGACGAATACGCCTTGGGCGAGCAGCAGCTCGCTCATCTGGATCGCCTTGGCCGTCTCGCCCAGAATCACCGGGACGATGGGCGTCTCGCCCGGGAGTGGCTTGAACCCCAGGGACTGGAGCTGCTCGCGAAAATAGCGGGCGTTCTCGTGCAGCCGGGTGACCAGCTCGGGGTGGCGCTCGACGTGGCGCACCGCGGCGAGCGCGCTCCCCGCGACGGTGGGCGGGAGGGCGTTGGAAAAAAGCTGCGGCCGCGACCGTTGGGTCAGGTAATCCGCGAGCGGGGCGGGCCCCGCCGAGAAGCCGCCGGCGGCTCCCCCCAGCGCCTTGCCCAGCGTCGACGTGATGATGTCCACCTGGCCGAGCATGCCGTAGTGCTCCGCCGTGCCGCGGCCCGAGCGGCCCAGCACGCCGGTCGCATGCGAGTCGTCCATGGCGACCACGGCGTCGTAGCGTCGCGCCAGGGTCACGATATCGGGCAGCCTGGCGATGTCGCCTTCCATCGAGAACACGCCGTCGGTGAAGATCAGCTTCAGGCGGGCCTTCATGGCTTGGGCGGCCCGCAGTTTCTCCTCGAGGTCCGCCATGTCGGAGTGTCGATATACCGCCGTCTGGCACTTGGTGATCGTCTTCGCGAGGCGGATCGCGTCGATGATGGACGCGTGATTCAGCTGGTCCGAGATGACGATGTCCTCTTCACCGAGCAGGGTGGGGGCGAGGCCCTCGTTCGCGTTCCAGCAGCTCACGTAGGTGAGTGACGACTCGCAGCCCACGAAGCGGGCGAGCGCTTGCTCCAGCTCGCGGTGAATGGTGAACGTGCCGCAGATGAAGCGTACGGAGCCCGTTCCGGCCCCGAATTGGTCGAGCGCGCGCTTGCCCGCGGCGACTACATCGGGTGCGTTGCACAGCCCCAGATAGTTGTTGGACGAGAGAATCACGACGTCGCCGCGCCCCTCCATCTTGGTCCTGGCGGCTTGCGGCCCTTCGAGATGATTGAGGCGCTTGTAGACGCCGTGCTGCTTGAACTGCTCGAGCTCGGCCTCGAGCCGGGCGGCGAAGCTCATGCGATCTCCAGGATGATCTTGCCCGCATCGCCCGAGCGGATGGCGGCGAGGGCCTCGTCGATTTTGGCGAGCGGAAACTGGTGCGTGATCACGGGCCCGGGATCGACCAGCCCCGCCGAGAGATAGCGGCGCATCTGGTTCCACGTGTCGTACATCTTGCGGCCGATCACGCCGTACACGGTGATGCCTTTGAAAATGATCTCGTTGGCGAAGTCGACCGGGACCTGGCCGTTGGGAATGCCCAGCAGCTGGACCCGTCCGCCCAGGCGCACGGCGGCGAACGCCTGGTGCAGGGCCGACGGGACGCCCGACATCTCGCACACCACGTCCGCGCCCTCGCCGGCGGTCTCGGCCAGCACCGCGCGCACCACGTCGTCGCGCGTGGCGTCGATCGTCACGTGGGCGCCCATCTGCTTGGCCAGCGCCAGCCGCTTGGGGTTCACGTCGGAGGCGATCACCTTGGCCGCGCCCGCTGCTCGGGCGATGCCCACGGCGAAACAACCGATGGGACCGCACCCCACGACGAAAACGGTACTGCCCGGAATATCCGCTGTCAGCACCGTGTGAAACGCGTTGCCCATCGGGTCCATCACAGCGCCCACCGTGGTGGGAATGCCGTCGAGCGGCAGCACATTGGTGGCGGGCATGGCGATGTACTCCGCGAACGCCCCGTCGCGGTCCACACCGATGATGCGGGTGTTCTTGCAGATGTGACTGTTGCCGGTGCGGCACTGGAGACAGTGTCCGCACACGATATGGCCCTCGGCGGTGACGAGCTGCCCGGTCCGGAGCTCCGCCACCCCGCCGCCCACCGCGACGATCTCGCCGGCGAACTCGTGTCCCACCACCAGGGGCGGTCTGAGGCGCCCCGCCGCCCATGCGTTCCAGTCGGCGATGTGCAGGTCGGTGCCGCACACGCCGGCATGCCGCACCGCGATCAAGACTTCGCCCGGGCCGGGAGACGGTTTGGGCACCGTCGTGACCTTGAGGCCGGGGGCGCGCTTCTCTTTTACGATTGCTTGCATTGAGGCTCGGGATGCGGGATGCGAGATGCGGGATGCGTTAGAAGATAGACCGCGTGAAGCCGCCGTCGACCTGCAACACGGCGCCGGTAATATAGCTGGCGCGTTCGGATACGAGGAACGCGACCGCCGCCGCGAGCTCCTCGGTGCGGCCCATGCGCGCCATGGGAATACCGGCGACCAGCTCCCGCATCACCTCCTGGGACGCCCGCTGCTCGCGCTTGGCGCGCGTCTCCGTCAGCTCCGCGATGCGCTCCGTCGCGATGAAGCCGGGGTTTACGACATTGACCGTGATGCCGTCGGTAGCCACCTCGTCCGCCAGCGCCTTCGCGAAGCCCAACACGCCGGCGCGGGCCGTGGTCGACAGGATCAGGCCGGGCAGCGGCTGCTTGGCGGCGACCGAGGCCAGGCACACGATCCGCCCCCACTGCAGCTTGCGCATGAGTGGTACGGCCGCGCGACACAGATGGACCACGGAGAGCAGGTTGAGCTCCAGGGCGCGCTGAAACGCCTCGGCGCTCTGGTTACTGAACGGCGCGGCGGGCGGGCCGCCCGCATTGCAGAACAACACGTCGAGCCGGCCCAGCTGATGGTGCACCCGCTCCACCAGGCCTGCGGCCTGGGCCGGGACGCCGACGTCGGCCGCGAACGGCATGACCCGCTGGCCGGTTTCCACCGTGAGCTGATCGGCCGCGCGCGCGACCACGTCGGCGTGGCGTCCGTTGACCGCCACGCGAGCCCCCTCGTGCGCCAGGGCCTGCGCGACGGCGCGACCCAGACCCTGGGTGCTGCCGCACACCAACGCCACGCGGCCCGCGAGGCCGAGATCCATGCGGCGGGAATCTATTGTGCGAGGGACTCGGGGTTAGGGGCTCGGGGCTAGGGTGGCGCTCACCGGCTCGAGGCCCGAGGCCCGAGTCCCGAGCCCCTCGAGTCGCACCGCGCAGCACTTGAGCTCGGCCATCTTGGCGTAGGGATCGAGCACGGGGTTGGTGAGCAGGTTCGCCGCCGCCTCGCGGAAATGGAAGGGCACGAACACCTGCCCCCGCGCGACGCGCTCCGAGATGCGGCACGAGCTCACCATGGTGTTGCGGCGCGACGTGAGCCGGACCAGATCACCGTCCTCGAGACCCAGCTGCACGGCGTCGGCCGGGTGAACCTCGACGACGGGGGTGGGCTCCCGCTGATCGAGCCCCGATGCGCGCCGCGTCATGGTACCGGTGTGCCAGTGGTACAGCTGCCGGCCGGTGTTCATGACGAACGGGTACTGCTCGTCAGGCAGCTCGACCGGAGGCGCGTAGTCGACGGGCACGAACGTCGCTTTGCCATCGGCGGTCGGAAACCGCTCGTCGAACAGGAACGCGGTCCCGGCGTGCCCGGGCGTCGGCACCGGATACTGCAGACCCGCTCCCTCGAGCCGCGGGTACGTCACCCCTCTCCAGGACGGCGTCACCGCGGCGATCTCGGCCATGACGGCTTCCGCGGTGGCGAAGGTGGTCGGGAGGCCCAGGCGGTTGGACAGGTCGCTCAGGATCTCGAGATCGCGGCGCGCGTCGCCCGGGGGCTCCACGGCGCGGTGCGCCACTTGGACTCGCCGCTCCGTGTTCACGAACGTGCCGGTCTTTTCCGCGAAGCTCGAGCCGGGGAGCACCACGTCGGCGTAGCGCGCGGTCTCGGTGAGGAACAGGTCGTGCACGGCCAGGAACTCGAGCTCCCGGAACCACTGCTCGGCGTGCGCGATGTCGGGATCGGAGATGATGGGGTTCTCGCCCATGATGTACATGCCGCGAACCCCGCTGTGCGCCTTCACGATCTCCGTCACCATGAGCCCCTCCTTGAGCGAGAGAGACTCTTCGGGCACGCCCCATGCCCTCGCGTACTCGGCCCGGTTCTTGGGGTCCTTCACGGAGCGGTAATCCGTGTACACGAACGGGATCGCCCCCACGTCCGAGGCCCCCTGCACGTTGTTCTGGCCGCGCACCGGCATCATCGCCGCCCCCCAGCGACCGATCATCCCGCAGGCGAGCATCAGGTTCAACAGCGAGGTGACCAGGTCGGTGCCGTTGGCGTGCTGGGTGAGGCCCATGGCCCACAGGGTGCTCGTGTTCGGCCCGCGGGCGTAGAGCTCGGCCGCCTCGCGGATGCGCTCGGCGGGCACGCCGGTGATCTTCGCCGCCACCTCGGGCGTCATGGCCCGCACCGACTCGCGCACCTTGTCGAACGCGTGCGTCCGCCGCGCGATGAACTCTTTGGCTTCGAGCCCGCTCGCGATCACGTGGTTGAGCATCGCGTTGAACAGCGCCACGTCGGTGCCGGGCTGCATCTGGAGGTGGACGTCGGCCCGCCCGGCGAGCTCGGTCTTGCGGGGATCGGCCACCATGAGCGTCGCGCCGCGCTCGTGGGCCCGCTTGATCGCCGCCCCGAAGACGGGGTGGGACTCCGTGGTGTTCGCGCCCGCAATGAAGATGACGTCCGCGGCGTGCTCGACCTCGCGCATCGAGCCCGACGCCGCCGAGGTGTTCAGCGCCCGCTGCATCGCCGCCACCGAGGTCGAATGGCACAGGCGCGTGCAGTGGTCGATGTTGTTGGTGCCGAGCGCGGCGCGGAACAGCCGCATCATGAGGTAGTTCTCCTCGTTCGTACACTTGGCCGAGGAGAAGCACGCGAGGGCGTCGCCGCCGTGCGCGCGCTTGATGCGCGTCAGCTCTTGCGCCGTGAGCTCCAGCGCCTCGTCCCACGTGGCCTCGCGGAACGGCTCGTACCACGCCGCCGGCGTGGCCACCCGGTCGCGCAGGTCCAGGTCCAGCCGCTCGAGCAGCGGCAGGTCGCGCACGGCCTTGCCGACCGCGCGCGGCGGTCCCGCCGGCTTCGCGTTCTGGCCTTCTCCTTCGATTGTCTGCCACGGACCGCCGCGGCGCTGCGCGCCCGTCGGGCCCCGCCAGACCCAATGACCGCCCTCCTTGATCCAGCCGCGGCGGATCAGGGGCCGCGTGAGGCGGTCGTGATGTTGCGGGAAGTCGTAGCCGAATCGGCCCTTCACGCACGTGGAGCCCTGATTGGGGGTATCGAGCTCGATGTCGGGCGAGGTGACTCGCATGACCTGGTCGCCCGCGACGTGCAGGTCCACCTGACACCCGACGCCGCAGTAGGGGCACACCGAGCGGACGGTGCGCTCCGGTCGGCGAACCCGCTCCGGCGCGAACCGCTCCAGCGGCATGACCTCGAAAATCGCGCCGGTGGGGCACACCCGGACACACTCGCCACACCAAGTGCACCCGGCCTTGTCGGGATCGCCGTCCGCGCCCACGATGATTTCGGCGTGCTCACCCCGCTGCGCCACGTCCAGCACGCCGACCACCTGGATGTCCTCGCACGCGCGCACGCAGCGTGTACACAGGATGCAGGTGCTCATGTCGTGCCGGATCATCGGGTCGCCGGGGCGCTCGTCGCCGTGTCGCAGCGCCAGGTCCCGCGCGCCGCGTGGGGTGGGAGCGACACCGTAGCGCACCACGTAGCGCTCGAACTCGTTGCGGGGCGCGGCCCGCCCGCCGTTCCGCAGGTGGTCTCCGGGATAGCGCTCGAGCAGCAGCCGCAGCACCCCCTTGCGGCTCTCGACCGCGGCAGGGGATTCCGTCTGCACTACCATCCCGTCCGCCACTTTGGTCGCGCAGGCCGGCACCAGCTTCGCTTGCCCCTCGACCGAGACGAGGCAGATGCGGCAGTTGCCGACGGTGGGCAGCTTGGGATACCAGCAGAGGGTGGGGATGTCCACGATCCCGGCGGCGCGGGCGGCGTCGAGGATCGTCTGCTCGGCGTCGGCCGGGACCCGGCGGCCGTTGACTGTGAGCGTAGCCATGACCTTAAAGATTAGCCGCCGAGCCTTGAAACGGCACGGGCCGGCGCGAGGCCGGCCCGGGTGCTCAATCGAGATGCTCGGGGAGGTGGCGGTGCGTGTGGTCGCCCGCTTCGCCTTCGTCCGTGAACCAACAGTAAGCCCAAATCTTAGCCGGACGAAGCATCCGACGCCCGGCTTGCAGGATGATGCCGATGGGCTCGTCGTCCAGAACTAGGGGGAGACTGGTCATAGTGGTCCGTTATCCGTTATGCGTTGTCCGTCGCCCCAAGCAAGGCGCCTGCCACTGAGGGGTTCGGCTTACTTATTGACGGACAACGGATTACGGACGACGGGCAATGGCGGGGGACGCGAATGCGCTACTCTGACACGTGTACCGCCGTGTCCAGCTGACGCTCGGGCTTGGTCGCCGTAAAGCCGGCGCCCGCCTTGGTACGACGGCGCCGCACGATCTGCCAGCCGCCGTATTGCGCCTGCAGTGCTTCGGGGGCGAGCGGAATGACCTCGCTGGCCGTGGGGCTCGGCAAGACCACGTGCACGCCGCCCGGGCGGGTGCGCGCCTGGACCTCCGCCAGGAGCCCGTTGCGGTCGCGCGCGCGTGCGGGCGCGAGCGCGGCGGGATCGATCACCACGACGCTGGGCGACACGTCGGGGAACCAGCCGCCGAACGTGACGACGAGCGCCTGGAAGCGCCCCGCCAGCTGCTCGGTGACGGCCCGGCTCTCGGCGCCCTCGATGGCGGCCAGGTCCTGGTCGATCAGGAACACCTCCGCGTCGTGGGCGGCGATGAACAAGGCGGCGGGCAACGCCGCCGCGCCGATGACCACGCCGACGTCCCCGGGCTCGAGGCGGCGCACCGAGCTCACGAGCGCACCGTCCGGCTCGAGGCCCCAGTGCGTGGGCGCGCGCTGCGCGGCCCGCAGCGCGCGGTGCTTCTGGCGCCAGCGCGGGAACGCGGGGAGCCGCAG
>WNEX01000562.1_pt1 | contig 17628 bp, 17 predicted proteins | sample 5399841 | NCBI WGS metagenome assembly WNEX01 (sample SAMN13153337, study PRJNA577476) | soil metagenome | isolation source: 40 cm grassland meadow soil 2 days after 1st rain plot 5 | place: USA:California | collected 2015-09-18 | reverse complement strand
CGCGGCTTTTAAAAATTTGCCACGGATGCGAAGAAGGTCCTCCACCACGCGTCGATCTTGAGCTAGAGATCAAAGTTCAAGATGCTGTGCGCGATTTAATTCGCAAAGGTCTCGTAAAAAGCGCACATGATTGCTCTGAAGGGGGACTCGGCGTCGCGCTGGCGGAGAGCTGTTTTAATCCAGAAAAACTTTTTGGAGCGGAGATTAATCTGGAAGCAGGCGACACTGCTGCCGCTACATTACTGTTTAATGAATCGCAGTCGCGCATCGTCATTTCTGTTGTGCCTGCTGATTTGAAGAAGACGATGACGATCTTACGTGCCAGTAGCGTCCCGTTTGAGCAGCTCGGCAAGGTCTGTCGTGACGAGCTGCGCATCGGGATAAACGGGGAAACTTTTCGGTGGCCGATTGCTGATCTTTACGACGGTTGGTTCAACGCAATCCGCCACGTGGTTGAAGAAGATGCGGAGCGGATTCCAAGCTTGTGAAGTGCGCACGAAAAGGCGATTGAATGCTTACCGATCTGGTGAATTGTTTCGTGTGATATCCCCCTCAGATAAACGTGATCCCGACGGTACGCCGGATTCTGCCGTGCTGCCGCAACACGAGTGCGGACTGTTTGGCGTGTTCGGTCACCCGAACGCGGCGGTGCTGACGTATTACGGTCTGTTTGCCTTGCAACATCGCGGACAGGAGAGCGCCGGAATCGTGACCAGCAACGGTCCCGGCACGACCTTTCTGATGCATAAGGACATGGGCCTGGTGTCACAGGTCTTTGGTCGGGAAGAACTGGCGAAACTGAAAGGAACACGCGCGATTGGACACACGCGTTACTCGACTACGGGCACCAGCACGATTAAGAACGCGCAACCGTTTGTGGTCGATTGCGTGCGCGGCCAAATGGCAATTGCGCATAACGGCAATCTAATTAATGCCGACGTTCTGCGTGATGAGCTGGAACGACGAGGCTCGATCTTCCAAACCACGGCCGATAGCGAAATTATTTTACATCTCCTGGCGCAACCGTCGGAGAATGGCGGAAATGTCCTGGCGGCGTTGCGCCGGATTCAAGGCGCGTTCTCGCTGATCATCATGAGCGAACGGGAGCTGATCGCAGTGCGCGATCCCTTTGGTTGGCGCCCACTCGCGCTCGGCAAGCTCGACGGAGCCTATATCCTGGCATCTGAAACATGCGCTTTTGATCTGATCCACGCGGAGTTCATTCGCGAAATTGAACCTGGAGAAGTGTTGATCATCGACGAGAACGGATTGCGGTCGGAACGGCCATTCCCGGACGAGCGTCCAGCATTCTGCATGTTTGAATATGTGTATTTCGCACGCCCGGACAGCATGATTGGCGGTGTGAATGTCGGGAAGGTGCGCATGGAGATGGGACGCGAACTGGCGAGAAAATTCCCCGTCGAGGCCGACATCGTCGTGCCGGTACCGGATTCGGGAAATTATGCCGCTCTCGGTTTCGCTCAGGAACTACAAATTCCTTACGCCCACGCTTTTGTCCGCAATCACTACATTGGGCGCACATTTTTGCAGCCGAGTCAGCTGATCCGCGATTTCGACGTGCGAGTGAAGCTGAATCTGATCAAGGAAATGGTTGCCGGAAAACGCGTCGTAGTTCTGGACGACTCCATCGTGCGCGGCACCACCGCGCGCGCGCGTGTGGTGAACCTTCGCGAGGCCGGAGCCAGGGAAGTGCACATGCGCGTGAGCTGTCCGCCACATCGCTTTGCTTGTCACTACGGCATCGATTTTCCTGACCCTGAAAAATTAATCGCGAACCAGATGTCGATGGACGACATCTGCAAATATCTTGGCGTTGACAGTCTGGGTTACCTCGATGTCGAAGGAATGGTGCGAGCGACGGGAAAGCCATTGAACAGCTTTTGCCTGGCTTGTTTTACCGGCGATTATCCCCTGCCCGTCGACCCTGCCTTGGATAAATTCATCATGGAAAAACGCGAGCAACGCGCCAAAGCGCTTGCCGATCAGGAAACACACCCCACGTTGTTTGCCGATTTAAAGTAGTAGCTTGTCATTTCGAGCGCAGTGCAGCGGAGTCGAGAAATCTCTTGCTGTCTGGATCAAAAACAGAGATTCCTCGACTTCGCTCGGAATGACAAAAAAAGCAAAGGCATACGCGCGCGCGGGCGTGGATGTGGATCTTGGCAACCGGCTAAAGCGACAAATTCAGTCGCTCGTTAAACAAACGCACGACCCACAGGTGCTCGGTAAGGTCGGCGGTTTCGGGGGGTTATTTCAAGCGCGCTTTGCTGGAATGCGAGAGCCGATTCTGGTCGCAAGCATGGATGGAGTCGGCACAAAATTGAAGATCGCGTTTGCGATGGACAAGCATGACACTGTAGGCGGCGACCTGGTAAATCACTGTATAAATGACATCGCAGTCTTGGGGGCGCGCCCGCTTTTCTTTCTCGATTACATTGGCTGCGAAAGACTCGAGCGTCGCATGTTCCAAGAATTACTTCGCGGCATTTCTCGCGCCTGTCGATCCGCGGGCTGCGCGCTCCTCGGTGGTGAAACAGCGCAATTGCCCGGAATGTATCGCCCGGGCGAATATGATCTAGCCGGTTGCATTGTTGGCGTCGTCGAACGCGATAAGATCGTCGACGGAAAAAAAATCCGGCCCGGTGATGTCATTCTCGGGCTAGAATCAAATGGGTTGCACACCAACGGTTACTCGCTCGCGCGAGAGATCTTGTTCGGCAAAATGCATCTCAAAGTAAGTTCGCGCGTGCCTGGGTCGACGATGATTGTTGGCAAAGAATTACTGCGAGTGCACAAAAATTATCAGCCACTCCTGGCAAGAATTCCAAGCAACGTGATCAAAGGTCTCGCCCACATCACAGGTGGCGGTCTCATTGACAACCTGCCGCGGATTCTGCCTCCGAATTGTGACGCAGTGGTTGAAGCGAAAAGCTGGAAGGTTCCACGCATCTTCCAAATTTTGCAGCGAAATGGAAATATTGATCTTCGAGAAATGTATCAGGTCTTCAACATGGGCATCGGGATGGTGGCGGTCGTCGCGGAGGAAAATGCTCGGCGGGCAATGTCGATGTTGCAAGCTAAGCGAATCGGTCGAATCGAACGCGGATCAGGGAAAACCGTTTTGAAACTGTAGGGCGTCGGCCGCAGCGGACGCATTGGGATTCACGGTATCTGCGGCGTGGCGGGATCCGTGGCATTCACAGGCACCTCAATTTCCAGCGTCGAGTCTGTGCTGGTGATTTTACCTCGGCGCGTTATACGCTGCAGACTGGCACGGTGCGCTGCGAGCTCGACAAGCTCCGCAACTCGTGACTTCAATGCGCGCGCTCGGGTCGCCAAGAACAACAGAAAGAGCAAGTAGAAACCAATGAACCAAAGATCAACGTGGGAAACGTTGAGCTGGCGATAAATCAACAGACTTGTTGCAATCAGACTAAAAATGACGGTGGTGGTAACCAGCCGGTTGCGAAGCCGAACGCGCGTCAGACATTTCGCACCACCGTGATATTCGGTGACGGTTTGAAGCGCTATGCTCCACCAGAAGTTTCCGTAGATTTGAATGTCCCACTCATTCCACCCACTATCGGTGGAGTAGCGCCAGCCTTCTTCCTCCAGCAACTGAAACATGGCGCCTAGCAGGTGGTGGCGATCCCTGCCTTGCTCACTCCAAAAAAGACGCCTACTCAGACTGCCGGCAGAACGTGCGCGTTCCGGTAAATGCTCGTGCCGCTGAATCACGTTGGCCGGTGTGCGTTTGAAGCGCAGCCAGGTGAAATAACGAGAAAATCCCCGCACGAGCGGCTGGGCAAATGCCAGTAACATCACCAGCAGCCGCGCACGCACCGTATCGAATTTGGGCTCAATGGAAGCGCGCACCATATAGGAAAGCGCGACACACAAGGTACCGCCCAGCATGAGGTACGGGACAATGCGCAGCGCAGGCAAAAAAATACCCAAACCAAAAAGGAAAATTGTCAGGGCAAACCATTCAATGCTGCTCAGGTACGCAGCCACGTCTGATTGCGGCGTAGGATAAATCGATTGAAAAAATCCCTCGCCGAAAATTCCGTGATAAATCACTGGTCGGTTGACGAACCAACTGAAGCGCGGTGTTCCATAGATTTGGCCGCGCCATTTCGCAGTGCCAGTCGGGCCAAAAAAAATCAAATGTTTAAAGCGGAGAAGTGATTCTGCTTCGCCGTAACCATCTTGCTGTTTCAAGAAAGCGCGAAGCGTAAAGCGTCGATAGTGCCAGACAATTGCGGTGGGACTGAAACCAACGACCCACCCAGCCTGCTGGATTCGCCAGCAGAAATCGACGTCATCTCCGGCTTTATGGTATTCGGGATCGAAGCCGCCGACGCCTTTAAACGCCCACCGATAAAATGCCATGTTACAGCCAGGGATGTGCTCGGCGATTGTATCAGTGAGCAAGACATGGCTAGGACCACCGGGCGCCGCTGCCACGCATGCCTGAATCCAATTTTGCGCTGGTGGCGTGATGTTCGGTCCACCCACTCCGGCATAATCGCCGCTTACAAGTGTGCTGATCAGATAATAGAGCCAATCCGCATCTGCCATGCAGTCAGAATCGGTGTAGGCGAACACTTCCCCTTTGGCTGCAGCGGCCCCTGTATTGCGAGCGTGACTCAGTCCGTGATTGCTCTGATGAATGTAGCGCACCCGTGGGAACTGCGCTGCAACGTAGGCCGTGTCATCCGTTGAACCGTCATCGACCAGAATGATTTCATACTCCGGGTAGTTGAGTTTACCTAGCGAATCAAGACACGCTGCCAGCGTGCGGGCACCGTTGTACGAACAAACTATTACCGACACGAACGGCGCGCGCGCCAACGGGCCATGCGGCAAAGCAGAATCGCTTCGCCCGAGTTTTTCCTCAATCGCATAAAACGCTTTCTTCGGTTTGCGATCGCGGGTGACGATACCAAATGCCCAATCTGTGATTTCCTCGCCGCCGGTAAACCATTCGTCGGTCCAGGTAAAAAAAATTGTTCCAGCCAGGCCGCATTTTACCACGCTGTCGATGTGCCAACCGAGCATTTCGGCCTGCTCGTCCTGCGAATGCCGGATCGTGTCGATCCCGAATTCCCCCAGGATAAGAGGATGTTCACCAGTGAGATTCTGGAGCCGCAGCAGGTACCCCTCGAAATCGCGCTGGTTATGGAGGTAAACGTTAAAACAACAAAAATCAGCATTCTGCGGCAGCAGATATTCGGTCGGGGGATACGTCGCATAGGAAAAGAGAGCATCAGGATCGATTCCGCGTCCGATCCCGATCAATTCCTCCACAAATTCAATCACGCGACGCGCGCCGAGCCAGCGCGCGATGGTACTGGAAATTTCGTTACCGACCAGGTAACCAAAAATTGCTGGATGCCCAACGTTTGTCTTCACGGCAGCGCGAACCGCTTCGGCAATCTGTTTCCGGGTTGATCTTTCGCGCAGGAATTCGACATGTTTTTGCCACGGAAGCGTCACCAAAACGCGGATCCCAGCTGCAGCACAACGATCAAGAAACCAACGCGGCGGCGCGTGATAAATTCGGACAAGATTCAGACCCACCTGGCGCATGAGGGCGAGATCCATCTCGACTTGCTCGGGCCGCCCAAGATAATTTCCATCAGCGTCCGGCTTGAACGGACCGTAAGTGACACCCTTAACAAAGAACTTTTTGTCCTGCTCGAAAAAGAATTTCGCAGCAGGTCGAATTCGCGAGTTTGGCGTCTTTGTCATGTCGAGCGGAGTCGAGGCATCTCTCGATGTTTGATGGGGCTCAATCAAGGGATTCCCGCAGCCTGCGCGTAAAGCTACAGCGTGGCAAGCGACTCCGCTCGAATGACAAAATACAAAATGCCCGAATGCGTGATCCACGGTCCGTCTGCACCCTTCCGAAAGAAAGCGCGCATTCGAAAAGATTACTCCCCTGAACAACTTCGGGGTTGGAATTTCCATTCAATCAAGCCACCATGCGCGAATGAAAATCGCTACTATTATCGCCCGCGTCCTTCTCGGACTGATTTTTGTTGTCTTCGGTTCGAATATCTTTCTGCACTTTATTCCGATGCCGCCACCGCCGCCGGGACCGGTTGGCGACTTCACCAAGGCGCTTTTCGTGACTCATTACCTCCATGTGGTCGCTGTGTTTCAAATCGTCGGCGGCTTGCTACTGCTTATCGGACGCTTCGTCCCTCTCGGTTTGCTGTTGCTCGCTCCCGTCATCGTGAATATCGATCTCGTTCACATCTTGATGGATCCCAGCGGTCTGCCGATGGCCACCGTCATTTCGATCTTGTTGGTCTTTCTCGTTTGGCGGTACCGCGATGCGTTCGCGGGTATCGTGCGTCCTTAATCCGGCTTATGGCTGCGCAAACCGATAACAAGGCACCTTACGTCGTCGTCCACGGCGGCGCCGACAGTTTTAAACAGGAAATCACTGTAGGTGAACATGGCCTTGTTGCCGATGAACCCGTGAGCGCAGGCGGTGGCGATGCCGGCCCTGATCCGTACGACTATTTGCTGGCGAGTCTCGGCGTCTGCACCTCCATGACCGTCGGCTTATACGCGCGCCGGAAACAATTCCCTCTCGAAAACATCACCGTTTCGCTCCGGCATTCGCGTATTTACGCTGAAGATTGCGAGGAGTGCGAAACCAAGGAAGGCATGCTCGACAGAATCGACGTCGAAATCGAACTCACCGGCCCTCTGACCGCAGAACAACGCGCGAAGCTGATGGAGATCGCCGCAAAATGCCCCGTCCATCGAACGCTTACATCTGAGATCAACATCAGATTGCGACCGGCTTCGAAAGCATCTGCATCGTAGATAGGAATAGCGGCAGCCGACTGGATTGATTCGTGGCTGTTGCAAACAACCGCGCGGAAAGAAACGCCCCAATTCGCCGACGGGCTCCGTGTCGGAAAATCGCACGTTTAAAAATTCAGCAGCGGCATTTTGATTGACGTAACAAGTCATTTTGGGCTGAATGAAGAAAGCACTAACACCGCCGTGCCCACCTCAGAAACTGTAAAGGTAATACCTGAACGCGAGGTGCGATTTGCCGTCGTGATGTATGGCGGCGTCTCACTTGCGATTTACATCAATGGCGTCGCTCAGGAGCTGCTTAACATTGTGCGTGCGACAGCGGCTAAAGCGGTTGATTCCGACGAGCCTTTATTGTCCGAGGAGGAATTGAGTGGCGCAACCAGCGTTTATAGAAAGCTCGGACAGTACTTCGCCATTCAGGACAAGGAAGCCCGCGGCAAAAACCTGAAACAAGCAAACCCGACAAAGGAACCGATTCGTGTTCGCTTCATTGTCGATGTCATCTCGGGGACTTCTGCCGGGGGCATTAACGGCGTGTTTTTAGCCAAGGCGCTCGCACGAAATCAAGGAATGGACGGTCTGAAAAAGCTTTGGTTGAGCGAAGGCGATTTAGGGAAACTCTTAAATGATAAGCGCTCCATTCAGGATTTGAGAGGATTCAAACTCAAACAGCCGCAGGAGTCGTTGCTGAACAGCCAGCGCATGTATCGAAAACTTCTCGAAGCGCTCGACAACATGGACACAGCGCGCGGCGAAAACACTAGTGAAGTCGACAAAAAGCTTTCGCCGTTGGTGAGAGAATTGGATCTTTTTATCACTACGACTGACATCGACGGAATTCCTCTTCCGATCGGCCTGTCAGACGAAGTTGTCTACGAACGACGCTACAAGAATGTTTTTCATTTTCGCTATGCCACACCGGAGGCAACCGGAAGTCTGCGCGACGATTTCATCAAAGATAACGATCCATTTCTCGCTTTCGCCGCGCGATGTACCTCCTCGTTCCCGTTTGCATTCCAAGCAATGCGTTTGTCCGATATCACCGAAATCGCGAATGGCTATTCGCCTTACAAGGACAAGACGAGCGGTGGCGATTGGGACAAATTCTTCAGCGATTATCTGCGCAACGGTCTCTTCGACCTCGACCGCGAGGCACGCGGGCAAAACGCCACGGGTCGTCTTCCGAGTGACGAGACCAGCGAACAAGCGAAGGAGCAACTGCGCGCTTCTTTTCGCGACCGTTCCTTTGGCGACGGCGGATATCTCGACAACAAACCGTTCAGTTATGCGACTTCGATGTTGAGCCGGCGCTATGCCGATTCCGCTGTTCTCCGAAAATTACTTTATGTCGAGCCGACGCCGGTCCACCCGGAACTAGCCGTGGAGAAACGCGACCGGCCCGATTTCGCCGAAAACGTGCGCGCGGCAGTTCTTGACCTTCCCCGAGAGGAGACAATCCGCGAAGACATCGACCGTTTGCACGAACGGAATGAAATCCTCGAGCGTGTGGCGATCCTCGCGAAAGAAGTCGACGCAGATATTGAGGCCGACAGTGCGGAGCCTATCGACGACGAGAAGTTTAAGACCCAAGGACTCAATCAAATGATCGACCATTACGGCGTAAGCTACGGCGCTTACCACCGATTGAAGGTCGCCGAATTAACCGGCGTGTTGGCCGACCTGATTGCGCGCGCCGCTGGTCACGATCCCGCTTCCGATGCGACGACTGCCATTCGTGAACTGGTCAGCGCGTGGCGACGAAGCGAATACCACCCGTTACAAACTGCCGACCGGAAAGGTCCCGATGATCGCAATAAAAAAGCTGAAAATGAATTTTTGCTGAACTTTGATATTCGATACCGCATCCGCAGATTGGGTTTTCTGAACCGCCGGATAAACAAGCTCATCGACCTCGATGCAGATGCGGCGAACTTGCTGGAAGCTGTTCGCACTCATGCCAGCGATTGGCCAGCAAATCTTACGGTACGGGAATTGATCGATCGACACGGCACCGATTTTCAAAACGAACTAAATCGCCTCAAGAAAGATGAAGTTGCGCCGGCGCTGAAGGAGGCACGCCTGGCCGAAGAGAACCTTCGCAACCACGAGGTCGGATCCGGGAAGGAATTGTATGATGAGATCCGCAACCTTCAGATTGGCTGGCCTGACTTGGCGGCGATTCTGAATTGCGATCCTGGTGCTGCGCGAGAAACCAAGGCCAACGAAATTCTAGAGGGCGGCAACCGAGGTCCCACATTGTCGATGCTCGCGACAATTATTTGCCGTGGGCTTAAACAACACGAGTCGGTCGAGATTCCGCCCGCGACCTCGAGTCCGGGAACATCAGTGGCACGGGTTTGCCTGAAGCACTACGACGCAAACTTTGTTTATTACGATCTTGTCACTTATCCGATTCAATATGGCACCGGCGCAGGTGAAGCAAACGTTGTCGGTGTGTTTCGAGTCAGTCCTGAAGACGCCAAGAATCTCGTAGACGAACGCGACAGCGGTAGCGATGCCACAAAATTAGCGGGCCGTACGCTGATGTCATTCGGCGCCTTTCTCGATGAGTCGTGGCGACGAAATGACATGCTCTGGGGGCGTCTCGATGGGGCTGAGCGGATCATTAGCGCGTTATTGCCGGAAAAAAGCGACCGCGAACTTCGCAAAAATCTGATCAACGAGGCGCACCTCGGTATCTTCAAACAAGAAATTGAGGAAGGAAATGGCGATGCGGTTTGCCGGTTACTCAGCCACGCGCTCGCGCACACCAAATCGCAGGGACCGAGCGAGAAGAATCTGAAAGACCTTGTCGGGCAAGTCCTTGCCCAAAACGCCGGACGCCTTAATGATGTTCAGAAAACGGCATTGAGCAGGCCACAAACTTTGGATCGACAACTTCACCCGCAGCGCGCGCTGGAATACATTTCGCGATCGACCAACATCACCGGCGACATGTTCACGGGTCTGTCGAACAAATATCAATTCGAACCCGGCAAGCGCGTGAGCAGCTGGACGGCGCGAGTCGGCACCATTCTTTGGTATGTCATCGCTGTCGCCGTTCCACAAAGTCTTGCCAGCTTATTTTTCCGCCATTGGCTCGGACTGCTTTATCTGGTCGCTGTCGCGCTCATTGCCGTCGGAGTTTTCCTAAATGACAATGTTAAATTCGCCGGCTGGCAGCTGCTCGGAATTGTTGTCGTGATTCACCTCATTGTTTCCGGCGTGGGCAGTCACCTCCGCGGTAAAAAGCTCCTGAAACTTGCAAAGGCGGTCGCTGTGTTTGTGGTCCTGGCTCTGATGACGATCGGTGGGCTTTCTCTCATTGAGCGCTCTCGACATATTTCGCTCAGTCACCCGGCCGAACTGGCGTTAGCAGCGACAATTGCTCTCGTCGGAACCTTGTTGCTGTCGATTTCCGGACGAGGCCCGGTTGAACAAGTTCGCCCAATAAGAAAATAGACGCGCTGACGATTCAGGGCGCGAACGATAGTAGGCCGGGGTTTCGGTCACTTTCCGGTCAACGGAAGCAACTCTACGAATGATTATGAAAGTCTATCGTCTTTATTTCGGCAGCCTATGAACGCCAGGACGAAAAGATCGAGTAAGACCAAACGCTGGTCGGCGCGGGTCACCAAGCATAGCAACGCGCTGGATCTCAAGCCCGATGTGTTCAAATCAAAAGATCCACACAAGATTGCTCTCTCGCTGAAACGGTCTGCCGAGCACAGCAAGCGACGCAAAGCGAAGCCGTATCAATCGGCGATGTCGATGCTGAATTTCTACATCAATCGCGCCGGCAAAAATCTCCCACAGAAGCGAAAGCGCGTTCTCGAACGCGCTAAGGACGCACTGCGCGAGGCCTTCGGGCGTAAATAAGAAATCGGAGTTTCGCGCGAAGCGCTTTGCAGTGCGGCGATATTTCGCCGCTTTTGTTTCAATCCCATGCTTCAGTGAGCAACACACGTGTTTCTTCTACGCCTGTACGCCAGATTTTCATCATCTCTTCGTCGTCGCGTTGATATAAACCGCCATAGTTGCCGTCCTTGAGATATTCGCGCAGCGATTTTGGATCGAGTCGGCGCAACTTTTCCACATCGCTCATTGGCTTCTGTTCACGCGGCAACTCGACCTTTGCCAAACGCGTCCAGGGAAAATTTTCCATCCACGATGCGTGCGACGCGACAAGATCGATGGCCTGCACCTGTGCCCAAACTTTCGGCGAGTTCCACCAGTTGTGAAACTTAATCCGCACGCCGGGATGATCGGCCATCCATTCGCCAATGAACCCTTGTGCCGACGTGTTGCCGCCATGGCCGTTGACAATCAGGATTCGTCTGAATCCCTGCTCTGCCATCGCATCGAGTATGTCGCGCAGGATCGACATATACGTTTCGACGCGCAGCGTGATCGTTCCTGGGAACGCCCGAAAGTATGGCGTGATCCCGTACGCCAGCACGGGAAACACCGGTACGCCCAAAGGCTCCGCTGCTTCAATGGCGAGGCGTTTGGCCAAAATGCTGTCCACGCTCAGGCTCAGGTAAGCATGTTGTTCCGTGCTGCCTAGGGGCAACACCGCGCGATCGTCGCGCTTCAGATACTCTTCCACCATCATCCAATTCATTTCACTGATCCGCATATAACAACGTGCCCTACAGATTTCATTGCTTCACGCAGATTTACGTTCAACCAGGGGATTGATGTTGCCGTCTTGGGACGGCTGTGAAAAATCGTTCTTGTGAAACTTTGGAAATGGGAGCCGGAAAATCTTCCGTCAGTTGTACATTCAATTCGAACCGCCATTGCGGCGACTATATCGCTCGCAGTCGCGCGTCTGTTCGGATTACCCGAAGCCTATTGGGCTGCAATCGCCACCCTTGTCGTAATGCAATCAACGCTCGGTGCGACACTTCTAATTTCGGTCGAACGCATTGCCGCTACCGCGCTGGGTGCTCTCGCTGGAGCGTTCCTGGCGACCTGGTTTCCCGAAAATCTTTTTGTCTTCGCAGCCGCGGTATTTGTGCTGGGACTTTTGTGCGCTGCATTTCGCATGGAGAAAACTGCGTATCGTTACGCGAGCATCACCTTTGGAATCATCGTGCTCATTCCGCGTTCGAACGCCGCATGGATCGTTGCGCTTCATCGCTTCTTCGAAGTCTCAGTGGGAATCCTCGTCGCCCCGGCACTCGTCGCCGTCTGGCCGGAGCATCAGGCCGAATCCGCGAAAAGAAGCGCCGAGTAGGTAGCCTGTGGTCGGCGTGTCGCCCCCGATCAACGGACTTTGCAGCCGACACGGCTGCCTCCAGAGGCTTTCGATCGATCACCGCCCGGCGAGATTTGTTTCAGCCGATGCGGACAACGCGCGGGTCGTCACGCCCGCGTGAAACGAATTCGGGAAATTCTTCCGGATGCAAGATTCCAGCGAGAATTTCGGCGCTATCGACGATACGCGGACCTGGTCGCGCGAAGTACGCGCTCGCGTCCACTAAATAGATTTGACCCTGGCGCGCCGCCGGAAGTGAATCGAAATCGGGAAATCGCCGGAGAATTTCGTAATCACTGCGCGCGCGATTAATGCCATAGCCGCAAAGGGCTAGCACGATAAACTCAGGACGCGCATCAAGCACTTGTTGCCACTCGATTTGCACTGAAGGCTGCTGTTTGCGGCCTAAAGGGTCGTATCCGCCAGCAATTTCCACGAGCTCCGGTCCCCAATGACCAGAGCAAAACGGGGGGTCGACCCATTCCATCAAGAAGCAACGCGGCCGATGGGCAATGCGATTTGCGCGGCTCCGCACTGCTTTGATCCGATCGGATAATTGGGTGATGACTTCGTTCGCGCGATCGGAAACGTCACAGACTTTGGCTACACGCTGAATGTCACCGAAAATATCCGATAAGCTCGATGGCTCGAGATTCACTACCTGTGGTGGGCCTGACAAAGTTTCCGCGAGCCGAGCGACAGTGTCGTAACCAACGGCACACACGTCGCATAATTTTTGGGTGAGGATCACATCGGGCCGAAGGCTGCGCAGAAGCGGTTCGTCAATGCTGTAAATTGTGCCGTTCTCGCGCAGCGCGCGACGCACCCATTCGTCCATCTCGCGGCTCGTAAGTCCAGCATTATGCACCGGACAACGTGTGACGCGCGGACGCCGATTTGCTTCCGCCGGAAAATCGCACTCATGCGAAACGCCGATCACTTGGTCCATCAGCCCAAGCGTAGCTGCAATCTCCGTGGCGGCGGGCAAGAGCGAAACGATGCGCTTCACAATTTAACCAACTGATCAGTCAGCAAAAATGCGACGGCGTAGCAACCGAAAATGGATATTGCACCAAAGAAACCAGCAATAATGGCCATGCGCCATGAACTGCGCCGCAAGATTCGGGCAAGCAAAGCGAACACAAGCGCGATGCCGAATTCGCCGAGAATGATGTACCAGGGCGTGAACGAGATCATTCGGCAACCGGTGAATGCCACCAGTGAATCCTTCGGGCCATTTCTTCGTAGAACGGAATGTTGATCGCGCCGAGTACCGCGATGATGAGCAAACCGAGCTTGCCAAAACGCTCCCACAATCGCAGGCCTATGTATCCGAATTGCACCGCCACAACTTCCCACGCCAGCGGCATCCAGAGCGGCGACCGCCAGATCATCGGTCCGCCACCGATCGAGTAGTCTAAGGTGCGCGTGTAATCGACGAGCCACGCGTCAGCGGGAAGCTCGGCGATTCCAACTACGAGTCCGAATAGAAGAAATCGCGCGAGCAATGCATCTCGCTTTGCGAGCACAAAACCGAGGAGCAGACAATTATCGACAAGATTGAGCGCCGCCCCGGTGCGCCAATCCGACCACGGCGCGAACGTGAGCAGTGAGACTACAACAACGTTGATGGCGATTGTCGCGATAACAACACGCAGACGACCGCGCTCAAGTGCAGGATCAGCGGCGTTTTTTAGAGACACGATGTCCGTCTAGCGAGCCACGCGATGACAGTCAATTACGACGCTAGTCTTAATATCATTCTGAGGAAACGGCGAATCTCAGATCAGCTCTGGATCGGCACGCAACGGAAATAGACTAGAGTTGTTTCGCTTCGCTCAACAGGACAGCGCTATTTACGGGGCGAGTTCTAGTTCTTGACCAAGGCAGTTTGAGGCTGCTAATCCCATCCGATGAAACGGCTTCTTTGGATCGACATCTCAAAGGGGTTGGCAATTCTTGTCGTTGCTTACTTTCATTTTTTTAGGACCTATTTCCAATACGGCGTTCTTCCGCCGGCCGACTGGAGCAATCTAGCAGCGAGCGCTCTGACCATTCTCAGATTGATCTGGTTTAAAGTATCAGGACTCGGTTTCCATGCCGTTGGGGTCTTCATCATCCTAAGTGGTTGGACCCTCATGCAATCAACGATGCGACGCGGCGAATCGGGCCCTGTCGCATGGGGCGGCTGGTATCGTGCGCGCTTTCTGCGGCTTTATCCGATGTACTGGGTCGCACATTTGGTTTATCTCGTTTCACCGTTCGTCGCGCGTCTCGAACCGGTGGATGACCGAATCATTCTGAGCCTGCTCGGTCTTAGGTTCATCGATATCCAGATGAACTTCATGTACCTCAATGCGGCATGGTGGTATTTCGCAATGCTGATCCAGTTTTATTTGATCTTTCCCCTGCTCTTCTGGATGGCGCGCCGTCTTGGACCATGGTGGTTTCTCATCATTGCATGTGCCGCCGGATTTTTCGCTCGCTACATATTACTAGTTGTCTGGCCACAAAACGGATTGTGGGTCCTCGGCGGTTTCGCGATTTGTCGATTACCTGAGTTCGCGCTTGGAATGTCGCTCGCTATGTGGCACCGCCAATCGAGCGCGCGTGTCGAATGGTTTCTACTTCGCGGACCGGGGTTCGTCGTCGGACTAATCCTCTATCCGGCGGCACTTCAGCTTTATCACGGACTGTACCCATACATCTTCTGCGACTTCGCGACGGGTACGTGTTGTATGCTCGAAATCGTCGGCATCGCCGGAATCATTTCGCTTTCATCAGCGCCAGCCAAACTGTTCGGACTCGTGGGAGTCTATTCGTACGGCCTGTATCTCATTCACCAGCCGTATGTCATCTGGCTCGGGCTTCGCATCCGCGAAGTGCCAATCTGGATGTTTCTTTTGATTTGCATCCCGGCTCTGGCTGTCCTGAGCGCGTGGGGAATGCTTTTAGAAAAAGGCACTAACACGCTCGTGAACAAACTGGTTTCACTCAGAAAACCAGCGCACACCTAGCTTCGTTGATCTGCGCGAGATCAACGGCCATTGCTCTTCCGTCTCAGCTTTTTGCCGGCGCGCCGCAGCTCTTCAACCATTTGCAACGCGCGTAAATGCTTTTGAGCGCGCTGCTCAAAAGTCAGCTTGAGGTTCTCGCGTAGCAAGGTGCGATCAACGTCCGCCATGTTATTGCGAACGTCGATTTTCGCAGCAGTTCTTTTGTCAAACCAAAAAGTAACACAACGTGCCGAAAGTAGCCATGCGTGCATGGGTAGGTTCAACTTCCTCTCCATCAAGACCAAACGCACTGCATTGAACGATATGGTTTAGTCATGGCTCGAATTTCAGGTTTGGAGAAGGAACAGGCGCCGTGGCATCTCCGTTGGTTCTACGGCGCGATGCGCAAGATGTTCGGAAAAGATTTTACACCGGCGAAGATACAGATGCGGTTGCCTAGCCTGGTGTGGGGCGGCATCGCGATGGAAGCTGCTCTGAGCCGCAAACGACTCGTCTCATTGCGTTACATGCAACTCGGAAAAGTGCGTGCCGCGGCGCGCATTGGTTGCGCCTTTTGAATAGACGTCAATTCTGCCGTGGGCAGAAAAGCAGGCCTAAGCGATGAAAAACTTCATGCCGTGCTTGGCGACGACAGGACGCCTTTCAATGACACTGAACGGCTAGTGATTGAACTGGCTGACGCGATGACCAATACGCCGTCAAATGTCTCCGACGAATTGTATACGCGTTTGCGCAATCAATTTTCCGAAGAACAGCTAATGCAATTGGGCGCACAAATCGCGTTCGAAAATTATCGCGCACGCTGGAACCGCGTTTTCAACGTCGAGAGCGACAATCTGTACACGCCGGATGCAGATCAATCGAAAGAATCGCGAAGAGCCTGAAAGCGCGATGTGGATCTAATTATTGCTGGCAAGGTCCCGTCTCCTTTTGATTTCTTTTCAGCACTTCGTTTATTTAGGGTGAGAGATGGAAGCGCCAGTAGGTCGGCAGTCCTTTTATGCGTTAGGTCATTCCGAGAAGGAACTCCAGCGTCTCAGTCGTCAGGGCCAGGTCTTTGGACCGTTTACTCGTCAGCTATTCGAACAGGCTGGGATTAGCCGAGGTATGCGCGTCCTCGATGTTGGCTGTGGTAGTGGGGATGTTGCGTTCTAGCTGCTGATCTGGTGGGACTCACCGGTGAGGTAGTGGGTGTAGATCGCGAGCGAACAGCTGTCGACTGGGCCAACGCGCGCGCGCATTCGCGGAGGGCGAGAAATGTGAACTTTATCGAAGGCGACCCGGCGGAAATGGAGTTTGATCAACAGTTTGATGCGATCGTGGGTCGGCTAGTACTGATGTACTATCCGGATCCCGTTGACACCATTCGCAAGTTGATGCGGCATGTTCGGCCAGAAGGATTGATTGTATTTCAGGAACTAGACATGGCGAACGCCCGCTCCCTGCCCATTGCTCCGCTCTTCGAGCGTTCTCTGGCGTGGATAAAACAGACGCTTAGTGCGACGGGCGCGCAAATACAATTGGGCTTGGAACTATATCCGGTGTTTCTAGCGGCGGGTCTGCCCGCACCTTCAATGCGGGTGGACGCCTTAATCGGTGGCGGTCCACAGTGCCCACTGTACGAAATTTTGGCGGAACTGATCCAGAGTCTGCTACCCGCGATGGAGAAACTGAAGATCGCCAGTGCGGCGGAAGTGGGGCTTTCCACTCTCGCGCAACGCATGCGTGATGAAGTTGTTGCCCTAAGAGGGGTGGTTCGTTCTGGAGGGTTCATTGGGGAATGGTCGCGCAAGGGGCATAGCGACTGAAGATCATTCTCGCATCGCACTCGACGTGCGATGCTGGGTTTCGAGATTATTGGAAATAGAGAGTCCGCAAGACCTTGACCGCGAGGGTGCGGCCAAGGCGGGCTGGCACTCTGCCATGTTTCGCCTAGTTCAATTCTGGAACTCGGATATACTCGGCCTGTCCCACACTCATTTCGCGAAGGCACCTGAAATGGCCGGACTCCCCTTACGCGCGATTGCGCCCGGCGCAGCCCGGTCTGCCGACCACACACGGCACTACATTGCCCTTCGGTTGCTTCCATTTGTTTTTGTCCTTTACATCACCAACTATCTTGACCGCACCAGCGTCGCCTATGCCGCGATTGGAATGGCTCGCGACCTTGGATTCAACGATCGCGTGTTTGGCATGGGGATCGGCATTTTCTTCCTCAGCTATGTAGCCTTGCAGATCCCTGGCGCGTTGCTGGTCGAACGGTGGAGCGCACGCGGGATGATTTCCGCAACTATGATCGTGTGGGGATCGCTGACGGCGCTGACTGCACTGGTGCACACTCCCGCTCAACTGTACCTGGCACGCTTTTTGTTAGGCGCCGCCGAAGCCGGTTTTTTTCCGGGTGTCATCGTCTATCTGAGCCACTGGTTCATCCAGGAGGACCGAGCGAAAGCGACGAGCAACTTCATGGCTGCGATTCCTTTG
>WNEX01000558.1_pt1 | contig 17669 bp, 18 predicted proteins | sample 5399841 | NCBI WGS metagenome assembly WNEX01 (sample SAMN13153337, study PRJNA577476) | soil metagenome | isolation source: 40 cm grassland meadow soil 2 days after 1st rain plot 5 | place: USA:California | collected 2015-09-18 | reverse complement strand
ACGTCTCTTTCCGCGTCGAGCCCGGTCAAACCTTCGCTATTGTGGGCCACACGGGAGCCGGCAAGACCACGCTGATTTCCCTGCTCCTCCGCTTCTATGACATTCAGCGCGGCCAAATCCTTCTCGATGGCAAAGACATTCGCACCATCGAACTGCAAGACTTGCGCCGCCAATTTGGCATCGTGCTGCAGGATCCATTTCTTTTCACTGGAACAATCGAAACCAATATCCGCCTTGGCACGCAGAACATCGAGAACGCAGCGGTCGAGCGCGCGCTCGAAGAAGTTGGTCTGGGCGAATTCATCCGGTCGCTTTCGAATGGCTCCGCTACCAGCGTCAACGAGCGCGGCTCCACGCTTTCCGTCGGCCAGCGCCAGCTCATCAATTTTGCGCGCGCTTTGGCACACAATCCGCGCTTCCTCATTCTCGACGAAGCCACTTCCAGTGTTGACACCAAGACGGAACTGCAAATCCGCGAAGCGCTGAGCCGCTTGCTCTCGGGCCGTACCGCGCTGGTGATTGCTCACCGCCTCAGCACCATTCAGCACGCAGATCGCATCCTCGTGTTCCACAAGGGCCGCCTGCGCGAGCAAGGCGCCCACCAGGAGCTTCTGGCTCAACGCGGTATCTACTTCCGCCTGTATCAGCTCCAATACAAAGAGCAGGAGCTGCATCTCCCCCTCGAAGCTCGTGGGGCAGCAGAGCCGCCCGCGGTCCGGGCGAGCGACTGAGCGCGTTCCTCGCCGCACATGCCTCCTATTTCGCTTCTTCTCTCCGCCGGCGAAGCTTCCGGGGACATGTACGCCGCGCGGCTGGCCACGGCTCTGAAGCAGCGCCTGGACGTCGCCATCTTCGGCATGGGCGGACCGCAAATGCGCGCTGCCGGCGTGGAGATCATCACCGATTATTCTGAAGTTTCTGTCGTGGGCATTACCGAAGTCTTGAAGCGTTTGCCATCTCTCGTTCGCGCCATGCGCCATCTTGTTGACGAAGCGCAACGTCGCAAGCCGCCGCTGGCCATCCTTACGGATTTTCCTGGCTTTCACCTTCGGCTCGCGCGCAAGCTGCGCCCCAAAGGCATTCGAAACGTCTATTACATCTGCCCGCAATTCTGGGCCTGGCGCCCCTGGCGCGTGAATCTGGTTCGCCGCCGCTTTGCGGAGGCTCTCTGCATTTTTCCCTTTGAAGAAAAGTTCTACGCCGACGCGGGCGTTCCGGTGACGTTCATCGGCCACCCACTGGTCGGCAATGTCCAGGCCACGCTGACGCGGGAAATTTTTTGCAGGAAATATGGTTTACAAGAGTCACGGAGAATCATCACAGTTCTGCCGGGCAGCCGGCGAGGAGAGATTTCGCATCATCTCCCGGTTCTCGTCGAGGGACTCCGTGAAATCCGCGAACACATCCCCGGCCCTCCGCAGATTGTCGTCGCCGTGGCTCCAGGTCTGGATGCGGCGCGGCTTCAGAAAAGCTTTCCAGCCGACTGGGGCGCCCGCTTCATCGCTAATGATACCTACAACGCACTCGGCGCCGCCGACCTTGCCATAGTCTCCAGCGGCACGGCCACGGTCGAAACCGCCCTTCTCGGCAAGCCCATGATTGTCGTCTATCGCCTTTCGCCGCTGACCGCACTCCTTGCAAAACCGCTTGTACGAACGAAATTCTTCAGCATGGTCAATCTCATCGCCGGCCATGCCATCGTCCCGGAATTGATCCAGGACGATTTCACCCCGCGGCGTCTTGCCTCTGAAGCAGAATCGCTGCTTTCAGGCTCACGAGGTGGCAATCCACGCGTCTCACAAATGAAACGCGGCCTGGAGGAGGTGCGAAAGCTCCTTGGCCCTCCGGGAGCTGTCGAACGCGCTGCGGATGAAATCGCCCGGCTGCTAACCGCCCAAAGCAACGCAAAGTGAGTCCTCTGCTATCCTAATAGGTGTACATTGATTGGGGATATGCATCACATGGAAAGGGGTCCGATGGCCCGCAGTCGAGGAATTGCCCGCAATACCGCTTTGTCCGCGCTTATCTTTTTATCCGCGGCTGCCGCGTCGATTCATGCGCAGGCGACGCGTCCCGTTAATTTTCTCGCCACGCACTACGACGTTTCTGCCACGCTAGACGCCATCGGCCAGTCTCTTTCCGCCACCGCCAAAATCGATCTCACCGCCACGGAAGCCTCGAGCAACGTGCGCGTTGAGCTTCATCCCAACCTGGTTGTCAAGGAAGTCAAGGGCCCTGAGGGCAAGCCGCTCACCTTTGAACGAGACAATCAAAACCCTCTCTTCGTTAACGTTCAGCTTCTCACGCCCGTGGCTACCAACGGCCATGTCACGCTCTCTTTCACTTACTCCGGCTTGCTTTTCAATGAAGAAAACAGCCCCGTCCCCGGCGTGCGTGCTGCCTCCATCACTAAAGACGGCGCGTATCTGCTCTTGCCCGCGCGCTGGTTCCCCCTTACCAATTACCCCTCCAATCGCTACACGGCCACGTTTCGCCTGAACGTTCCTGAAACTTTCGCGGTCGCGGGCTCCGGCAAGGCTGCCGCCCCCGCGCCAGTGCCTGGAAAGAACGCCGTCGAAGGTGGCCGGCTTCTCTATACGTTCGAATGCAACCGGCCCGCCCAGCATGGCACGTTTGTCGCCGGTAACCTGCAGCTCAATCCCAGGCAAGCGGAAGGCATCAGTGTTAATGTTTACGCTCTGCACAACCAGTCCGCCAACGCCCAGGAATTTGCCGCCGACGTCGCCCGCGCCGCCGTCGCTTTCTCCGATATGTTCGGCCCCATTCCTAACCCCGCGTTCACGCTGATTCAGTTGCCCGAAGGCACGCTGCGCGAATTTGCCGCTCCCGGCGTTCTCTTGCTCAGCCAGCGGATGTGGGATCCCAAAGCCAGCGACCGCGCCATCGCCCATCTCGTCGCCTCGCAATGGTGGGGAGTGCAAGTCGCCCCCGCCACTCCCAATGACGTCTGGATCAGCGACGGTCTCGCACGCTACTGCGAAGCGCTCTACGCCGAGCAAACCAATGGCAAGGAAGCTGGCCTCCGCGCCATCGACGAATTTGCCGTCGGCGCCCTAATGTACGAGGATGCCGCGCCCGTCGGTCAAGCCGGCCGCCTTGCGCCGTATTCACCCGACTACCGCTCGGTCGTCGAGAATAAAGGCGCCATGCTCTTCCACATGCTGCGCGCCATGATGGGTGATGTGGCATTCAAGGCGGCGCTGCACGATTTCTATTTTCAATTCGCCGAGAAAACCGCCCGCATCGAGGATTTCGAGAATCTTGCGGACCGCCGCGTCCAGGCTTCCGCCAAGGCGAATCAGGATCCGCCGAATCTGCGCAGCTTCTTTGCACAGTGGCTGAATTCCACGGGCATCCCCGAATTTACGCTTGAATATGTCGTTTACCGCACGCCGAAGGGCTTCCGCGTCGTCGGAAAAATCAAACAGCCGCTCGACACGTTCCATATGCCCGTGGACCTGCGCATCGACACGGAAGGCAATCCTGAAATCAAGACCATCGACGTTAGCGGCCTGGAATCACAATTCTCGATCGACGTTTTCGGGCGCCCCAAACCCCTGGGCATTAAAGTCGATCCCAACAATGTCATTCTTAAATCCAGCACCGCGCTCCGCGCCCGCGCCGCCATTGCCCGCGGCGAAGATCTCGCCGAGCAAGGCAAGTTCTACGACGCCGTCGCTCAATATCAAAGAGCGCTCAGCATCCAGCCTGGCCGCCCGCTTGCCAATTTTCGCATGGGCGAAGCTCTCTTCTATCAGAAGAATTATCAGGCGGCGGCGAACGCTTTCCGCGAATGCCTGCAAAATGTTCCCGAGCCTTCTGAAAAATGGACCGAAGCCTGGAGCCACATCTACCTTGGCGAGATTTTCGATTTGTTGGGTCAGCGCGAACGAGCCGTCAACGAATACAGCAAAGCCAAGCAAACCAACGACAATACCGGCGGAGCGCAAGCACGAGCAGAGCAGTTAATCAAGAAACCCTATTCTGAAGGTGGCGGCGAACTCGTGGCCACGCCCGCCACGGCCGAGCCGGCAAAACCAGGCAATGCGCCTCCCGCCCCAGCTTCCGGCGAGAAGCCCGTCCTCAAAAAGCGGCCCGATCCCTCCCCCCAGCAGTAGCGCTTGGGCTTAGGATTCTTCTTCGTAGGGTCGGCCTTCTGAGGCCTACCGTTCGCTGCTCTCATAGGAGCGCGGAACGCTACGCTCGTCCCGTTTGGTTCCGCTACGCCGCCTTTTGCACAAATAGACTCGCGAAATTCTGCCGATAACGGTAGAACAAAATTCCCCACAAAATCGCCACGACCACCGCCACAGATCCGCCCGTATGATCCAAAAGCAAGTGATACAACAAAATATTGAAGATCACCGGTCCCAGCAGGGTAATTCCTAGTGGGACGTAACGGTTCGCCAACAACAGCGCTCCTCCCAACACCTGAATGCCGCCAACAAAGAATACGTAGTGTGACTGAAACAATACTGTAAAAAACTCGCCCGCCAACCCCGTTGGCAAAGGCGCATGAATGAAATTCAAGAACGCATTGGAGCCAAACACCACGAAGACCAGCCCAACGAGTATGCGCGCGATGAACGTTGCAACTTTCATCATTAACCCCCAAAAGTTGAACTTGTGGGGACAGCCGCTTCCGCTCTCGCGTTGGAGTGCTAGCAGAACTCCGCTATCCCCGGACCGGGCGTTAGATTGAACCACGCTTCCGCAGACATGGCAAACACCTGCCCGCGAAGGGTCCCGACGCCATGGCATCCTGGGAACGGGCATCCACAGCCATCCTCCGTTTTCCACAGGTGGCCCTGTTGCGGTCGTCTTCACACCCGTTCATAGTCCCTGCCTTGCGTCTGTTGGAGGAATATGATGCTGTTTGCCTTCGTCCGCCGGGGAAAGAAATCGGGAATCCGCTTGTTCCCTCATCGTCACAAAGAGGACGACCGGTATCACGTGAGTCTGACGCGTCAAGGGCCGCATATCCCCCTTTTCGACGACCGGGATATCCCGGATTACCTTGCCAATGGCTACTCCCTCATCATGAGCAATGCGGACGAAAACTACCGCCCTACTTTGATTCGACCCAGTTCGATCCACGGCTGGCAGTCGTTCGGCTCATTTGCTGGTTAGGCTCACAGCGCTCGATTAGTCTCCCCCTCAAACCTCAGCAGCGACCTTCTGTTGCAGCAGGACTTGGAATCGCTCTCCCATTCCCTCGGGATGGATGAGCGTTTTCAGTTGCAGCCGCGCGCGAACCTGCTCGGCTTCGGTCTGTCCGTGGTCGTAAAGGTCCGCGAACTCATTGGACTGCCCCAGCGCCAACAAGAACGCAGTCTGCGAAGTGAATTCGACCGTTTCCAGGCCCGACCGCTGCCCCCAGGTCTCCAGCGCCGTGAAATTCACGTGGGCCGTCAAGTCCTGATCTCCCGGCGACGCATAGAAATCCTCGCTCACTCGATGTCCCCGGTATGCCAGCAAAGTCCCGCCCATGTGGCGCTCATCAAACAGCTCCGCCCCTCGATGCCCGTAATCGATCGTCAGCACAAATCCGCGCTCGATGCGCCGGCCAACTTCCGTAATCCAGTCGCATGCCTCAAGTCCCGCTTCCGCGTGCTGGTCCTCGGGCAGCCTCACTCCCTGTGTTGAAAAATATTCGTTAAGCGCGCAAGTCGAAACTGACGCCACGACGTCCACAAATCTCCCGTGCTCCCAGCCCACAAGAATTTCTTGCAGACCGCGTTCACTCATCACCACGCGATGCACCGCCAGCGCATCGATCAATTCATTGGAGAAAATGCAGCCCGCGGCAACCTGAAACGGAATTTCAGCCGGCATTTGCAGCCGGCCCGCCCGCGCGTGCCGCTCTAGCCGCGCGAACGCCTGCTCGCGCCGCGATGCCGAACGCTCCACGGCAACGTAGCGCACCGCATTGTAAAAATCCGGCAACCGGACTTCACAAAAATCAAAAATATGCTGCGCCAGCCGCCCCACGCCCGCTCCCGCTTCTACCAGCACAAATTCTTTCGGCCGCTCAAGCTGCTCCCACATCTCCGCAAACTTCCGCGCCAGCAATCGTCCAAAAATCGGATGCACGTCCACGCTGGTGTAGTAATCCACGAATCGCTGCGATTCGCATTTGCTGTAGTAGCCGTGTACCGGATGGTACAGGCACTCGCGCATGAAGTCGGCAAAAGGGATAGGTCCGTGACGGCGAATCCGTTCCGCGAGCAATTCTCCCAGCGGCGTCACGCCCCCTTCGCTCCGGCGGTTCCAGAAGCCAGTTCGGCTTGCAGCCTTTTCCACGTTCGCTGGAAGATTTCCTCGGCGTCATCGTCAAAAAGAACGAAGTGCGCTTTTTCGAGCGAAGTTTCTCCTTGCAGATGTTCTGCCGCTTCGCGCAACATGATCTTCGCGCATTCTTCCAGTGGGAAGCCCGCAATGCCTGTGCCCACCGCTGGAAACGCGATGCTTTTCAGTCCGCGCTCCTTTGCAATCTTCAGGCAATGTGCGGTGGAGTTTCGCAGCGCCTCTGCGGTCGTTGCCCCGCCAAGCCGCATGCTGGCGGCGTGGATCACGAACCGTGCTTTCAATTTTCCGCCCGTTGTGATCGCCGCGTATCCCACGGGAATGCTGCCGATTTCGTTGCATTCCCGCTGAATTTCGTCTCCGCCCTTTCGGCGGATGGCCCCCGCCACGCCGCCGCCTAAAATTAAATCATTGTTCGCAGCGTTGACGATGGCGTCGGTATCCATTTCCGTCAGGTCGCCTTGCTCGATGACAATTTTGTCCAAGAGTGATTTCATTGCCGGCGTAAAACTTTTCCGCTCTCGCCTAACCCTGCTTCTCGGCCGTTTTCTGCTGGGAATACTCATAGACTCCGCGGCCTGTCTTGCGCCCCAGGCGGCCCTCCTTCACATATTGCCGCAACAATTCATTTGGCCGGTATTTCTCTCCGAGTGTGCTGTGCAAATATTCGAGGATATTCAACCGAACATCAAGGCCAACAAGATCCACCAGCTCAAACGGACCCATGGGATGATTCAGGCCCAGCTTCAGCGCCTTGTCGATATCTTCCGCCGTGGCGATTCCCGCTTCCAGCATGTTGAAGGCTTCATTCCCAATCAACGCGTTGACGCGCGTAGTGATAAACCCCGGCGCTTCGTTGACCAGTACAACTTCTTTGCCCATGCGCCGCGCCACTTCTCGGCACGTGGCCACGGTTTCGTCGGAAGTGTGTGGAGTGCGCACCAGCTCGATTAGCTTCATTTTCGGCACCGGATTGAAAAAATGCATTCCAATGCAGCGGTCGCGCGAACCCGTGTTGTCCGTAAAACCAGTAATGGAGAGCGACGAAGTATTGCTCGCAAAAACCGCACCAGCCTTCGCAAACTCGTCAAAAATCGTGAAGAGTTCCAGCTTCATCTCCAATTCTTCGGGAACTGCTTCGATGATAAGTTCCGCCTCGCGAATCGCATCTTTTACATCGATCGAGGTGGAAATGAGCGAGAGCGCTTTGTCTCGAACGCCGGCTTCGACCTTTCCGCGAGCGACTCCCTCGTCGAACGATTGCCGTATCCAGGACGTCGCCTGCTCAAGCACGCGGGGCGAAATGTCTTCGAGCACGGTCTTGTATCCGCCGAATGCGGCGGCATAGACAATGCCCCGCCCCATCGTGCCCGCCCCAATCACAGCAATGCTCTTTACGTCCATTCTTTGCGCTCTCCGCCTCGAAGAGAAATAATCATTTCCGGAATCTTCCTGTCGCTGATCATTTCAAAAGCCTCTCGTACGCTTCTTCATCAAAACCCAAAACCATTTGCGAATCGCGAATGACCACCGGCCTGCGAATCAGGTTCGGTTCTTGGGCCATCAGCCGGATGGCTTCCGCGCGCGAGGGCGGATGTTCCTTCATATTCCGCGTTCGATAGAGCTCGTTGCGCGGATTCAGAAACTCCTTGTAATCCCGCTGGCCGATCAACGCTTCCAGTTCCGCTTCCGTCAGCCTTTCCGTGGCCAAATCGCGTGATTCGAGTTCTGCCCCCAGTTCCAGCAAGAGACCTCTTGCTTTGCGGCAAGTGGTTCACGTGGGCTTGTTTAGGAATTTGATTTTTACTCTGGGCATGCCCTCTCCTGTCGTGGCCGCAGAAAGAGCTATTCGAAAAGAAGCTGCGTCTCAGCAGGAACACCGATCAATATCGCGGGACTTTGGAATCGACGTCGCGCGACCAGCGCTCGATTCCTCCGGCCAGGGACTTGGCTTTTTCGAATCCTTGAAAACGCAGCCACGCCGCCGCATCCAAGCTTCGCATGCCGTGATGGCAATAACAAATCAGCTCGTCCACGTCCGGAAGGACATTCAAGCTGGCGGCAAGCGTGCCCAGCGGTACAAGTTTCGCGCCTTCAATGCGGCAAATCTCGAATTCCCAGGGCTCCCGCACATCCACGATCACCACATTTTCGCCACGGTCAAGCCGGGCTTTCACTTCCGCTGGCGTAATCTCCAATTCATCCATTTGCCTGTTCTATTTTCCTTTCCAAATCGGCTCGCGCTTTTCGAGAAAAGCGCGAATGCCTTCCTGCGCGTCGTGAGTTTGCATGAGTTCCGACAAGTATACGCGCTCCATCTCTTCGAGCTCCCTCAAAAAGTCCGCCGAATAAAGGCGCGTTAAAGTTTTCCGTGTCAAATGCAGAACGCTCAGGCTCAACGTTCGAAGTTCTCCCAGAAGTGTTTCCACAGCCGTGGAAAGCTCTTGATCCGCGACGATGCGCGTAACAATACCAAGCCTATGCGCTTCGTTGGCGCTGATCGGATGACCGGTGAGAATCAGATGCATGGCCGCTTTCATTCCAATCAGGCGCGGCAACGTCACCATGGCCACGGGCGGATAGCATCCAAGCTTGATTTCCGGCTGTCCGAATTGCGCGGATTCCGTGGCGAGAACAAAATCGCAAAAAGTTGCCAGCTCCATGCCACCGCCGAGGCAGTGGCCATGCACAGCAGCAATCGTGAGGCAATCTGAAGCGGCCAGGCGCCGAAAGACTGCGTGAAAAGCGCAAAGCATTTTCCCGACGCGTTCTGGAGTGTGGTCGGCAACATCGGCGCCCGCGCAAAATGCTTTTGGCCCAGCGCCCTGGAAAATCACGAAATCCGACTTGGGCAGGGCGCGCTCCAGGGCTGCGTCCAGAGATTCCATCATGGCGATATCAAGGACATTGAGCGGCGGACGATCCAGAGTGATCCAAGCGGCGCGGTGATCTATGCGAAGCTGAATCGTTTCGAGATGAGTGCTCATGCTTTTCGAGCGTTGGAAATAGAAAAGCTATTTGCCGCGAAATTTGGGCGGCCGCTTTTCAAAAAAAGCTTGGATGCCTTCTTTGCAATCTTCAGAAAGGTAGCATTGGGTTTGCTCCGCGTGTTCGCGCGCAAGCGCCAAAGTAAGCTTTTCCCGTTCGCCCCCAAACAATGTCTTCTTGACGGCCCGAATTGCAAGAGGAGGACCCTGAGCGATCTTTTGTGCGAGAGACCTCGTCTCTGCTTCGAGCCGCGCAGCGGGCGCCACATGATTCACGATGCCCAGGCGCAGCGCGGTTTTCGCGTCGATCATATCGCCAGTATAGAAAAGCTCGGCGGCTTTCGCCGGTCCCACGAGCTGCGGCAAAAAATAAGTGCCGCCAAAATCCGGGAACAGGCCAACTTTCGCGAAGTTCTGCCCGAACATGGCTTCTTCGGCTGCGATGCGAATGTCCGCAGCCAGCGCAAGGTTCATTCCCGCGCCCGCCGCAGCACCATTGACCGCAGCGATTACGGGCTGCGGCATGATTCGCATGGCAATCACGACTTCCATCCCAGTGGCCAAAAGCAGTTCGAGTTCTTTGGAGTCACTGCTCGCACGGCCTTCAGCAATCTGCGCAAGGTCGCCGCCGGCACAGAACGCGCGGCCAGCTCCCGTGAGCACCACAACACGCACGGATTCGTCTTTGGAAATGCGCGTGAAGGCGCTACAAAGGGCCATTATGAGTTTTGTGTTTAGGGCGTTCAGACGGTGGGCGCGGTTCATCACCAGAGTGGCGATGCCTTCGTGCCTGGCTTCCAGAAGGACCGGAGCGGCCGGCGCAGGTTGAGCGGAATTGCTCATGTGGTTTCCTACTTAGTGTGCTTGAGCGTCCCTGGTTTTTTCAACCTTTGCCACAAGTCTCGCGAGCTTGCGGAAATGCACTAATTTCTCGTTCTTGAATTTGTTGTTCGCACCGCTCGTGGAAGGCAGCACATACACGTGAGCGCCGTAAAGCAATTCTTTTTGCATCCCGTACTTGCACCGGCGCTGCGCGAATTGCTCGTAGGTCAGTTTTCCGTTGAACGCCACCACGTGCGGGGTAAATTCTTCGAGCTTCTGCGAGAGCACGATACGCCCTTCTGCAAAATCTTCTCGTTTCAGTTCCTCGACGCCCTTCGTCGGGCGCTTCACCAGATCGGTCAGGCCAATGCCAAATTCAATCACGCGCCGGTCGTCGTGATAATCGAAAGGTTCCGGCACCACGCCGCTCTTAAAGAGGACGGGCCAGAATTCATTGCCTCGGCCTGCGTAGTAGTGTCCCACGCGGACCGAAGATTCACTGGGATTGCAACCCACGATGACAAGCTTCATGCCTTTGCGGAGGTGGTCGGGCAGGGTGCGCATCATGCCAGCTTACTATGTCTTTCGATCTTTCTGTTTTCCTTTGAACTCAAATGCGCGTTTCTCTAAATAGGCAGCCAAGCTCGGTTTGGCGTCTTAACAAACAAAATCTAGCCCGGACTATCACTCCAGAACGGCAGTTCCCTGCCAAGCTTTTTCTCGCGCGCTGCCGCGTACACTCTCATCGCTACTGCCAAATCCCACGAGGCGATTCCATTGGATTTGAACAGGGTGACTTCGGTGTTGCTGGTGCGTCCGCTGACCTTGCCCGCAACCACATCGCAAAGCTTCTTCACGCCCGTCCAGCAGATTTCATCCCCCTTGAAGGCGATAATCAGGTCGCCCGCTTCCTGACGGGACTGTTCGACTGAATCCACGACAATCACGTCCGCGCTGGCCACGGCTTCGTCATCCAGTTCGCGTTTGTGAGAGTGGTTCGCGCCAATTGCATTGATGTGCGCGGCCGGCGTCAAATCCGCTCCGAAGACAACCGGTTGCGAAGAAGTTGTGGCCGTGCAAACGATGTCTGCGCCGCGTACGGCTTCGCTGGAAGAACCGCTCGGCGTCACGGGAATTCCCAGCTTCGCGGACATCTCCTGGCAAAGCTTCTCGCGCCTGGCGGCATCGCGGCCACAAACACGCGCGGATTCGAGTTTTCGGACAGCGGCGACCGCTTCGAGCTGCGTTCTGGCCTGGCCGCCCGTTCCGATGATGGCGGCAATGCATGAGCTTTCTCGGGCGAGATATTTCGTGGCCACGCCGGAGGCGGCGCCGGTACGCAACTGGCCCATATAGTCGGCTTCGATGACCGCCAATAGACCGCCCGTAGCCATCTCGTACAAAGGGACGAGGAATTGCAGCCTGCCACGCACATAGGTGTACTGCTTCATAGCTACAAAACCCGCGGAATAATCCGCGGCAGCCATGTAGTGAAAGAATCCGCCGTGCGCCAATTCAAAGCGCCTGCGCGGATGTACAACCACCTCTTCGGTCGCCTGCTTGCGCAAGACGTCTTCCACCGCCCGCAGCGCCAGGGGCATGTCGAGCACCTGGCGCACTTCTGCTTCATTGATGTGCAGTGTCATTCGGCCCTTCTCCACGCAGACACAGCCGTTGCGCGGCAAGACATTCGATTCTCCATAAAGTAGATTTTAGCGTGACCGCGTTTTAGAGCGTTTCGCCGCAACCCGTTTCCTGGAAGTCTCACCCGGCTCGCGAATGCGCCGCACGACCGTCTGCATCAGCCGGTAAACGCGCTCTTCTTTTCCTTCATCCATAATGTGAAAGCGAAATTCAGGCTCGTCTTTGGGGCCTTTTCCCGTGCGAATCGGAAGCTGCCCACAGAGATTTTTTTCGATGAAAGCTGTCTCATAGCGCTCTCGCTTCGCATTCCAGGTATAGACCCGCAGCGCCGTGAAGTCGCAGGGCTGCCCCTCCGGCCCGCGTGCGGCGGCAAGGAGATATTGCGGTTTGTCGCCGGAAGGATCTGGAGCGCGGTTCAGCTCAAACCACGCGACCGGGCGAATATTTGCGGAAGACGCGCCTTCGCGCACGGGATCGGGCAAATCCAGTTCGATGAAACGCGCAATCACCCAGCCCGCAATCGGCACCGTCTGATCGCCGGGTTCGGTATTGGTGGTCGCCACGGAAACTCGCGCCGAAGATTCTCCAGGCGGCCGCGAAGCAATGCCGCGGACCAGGAACCAATCCTCCTTCTTTGTTTCCTGCGCTTCGCTGCCGGAATCCTTTTCATCCGCGGACTGGACCCAATCGGCCACGCCGCGTCCCACAATTTCGACCGGAACATTTCGCGCAAATTGATAAAGCCGCGGCTCGGTGCGCCCCGGAAGCACGCGTAAATTGGTGGACACTTTCGTGCGACCGCGCGCCTGCACAGGCATGTTGCGCACCTGCTCGAGCAACTTGATGCTGCGCTGCCACAGCGCCGGCTCCATTAATTGATGCGCTTCCACCCAGCCGACCGCGCCTGTGGGCGTTCGCACCTTCGTGTATTCGTTGCGTTTGCTGAGAACCTCGACGCGCTCCCCATAGTGCAGCACGCCAACTTGCTGCCGCACTTGGGCGATGCCGCTGAGCACCGGAGCGGCTCTTTCGCTCACAAAAGCCTCTCCCTGCGATTCGCGCTTAGGACGGAACATCCACGCGGTCACGCCCACCACGCAAAGCAGCGGTACCGCGATGAGAAGCTTACGCTTCATGTGCGCTCTACTAACGCTGGGACGTTAGGCACTACCATGCTCTTCCCCTGGGTCATGAACTCCGCGTCTCTATCCAATGATTAAAGATTGTACCTGAAAGCGCGATGACGCCCGAGACGACGTGACCGCCATGCTTTTCTGCTAAAATGCCGCAGCTTCCTGAAAATTCGCTCCATACGCTCTCATGGAGGTGTCCCGATGAGATCGCTGAACGCTCTTCAGCCGTTTGGATTACTGGCGCTGCGCCTCGCGCTCGGCGTCATCTTCTTCGCTCATGGATACCCCAAGCTCGCGCACCTGGGCGGCGGTATGCAGGGATTCTTCGTGGAACATGGCCTGCCGGGATATTTCGTTTATGTCGCCGGCGTGCTGGAAGTGTTTGGCGGCCTGATGTTGATGCTGGGCCTGTTCACGCGCCCCGCTGCGCTGGTGCTGGCCTTGGAAATGGCCGTGGCCATCTGGAAAGTGCATAGTAGCAAAGGGTACCTGGCTGTCCATGAATACGAATTCCCGCTTGCGCTCGCGGTAGCTTGCTTCGCCCTCGCAACCGTTGGCGCGGGAGCATTTTCCTTGGACAAGCCGCTATTCGAAAAAGGAGGATAGCAGCGAAGGAACAAGCGCGAACAGGAGAAGTGACCTCGCAGCGCTTCCTGATTGCAATGACAAACAGTTATGAAGCCACAGGCGCCGAAGTCGCTGGCACTCCTGTTGGCCCTTCCGGAACTGCAATCCAGAGGATAATGTAGGCAAGAATATTAGGCCCGGGAACCAGCGTGGCGAGCAACCACAAGACTCGGACAAGCGTTGTGTCAATGTCAAAGTAATCAGCTATACCCGCGCATATTCCCGCGATTTTCCTGTCATTCGTCGAGCGCACCAATCTCTTGCGCGGGTACACAGGCGGAGGAGGGGGAGCAGAAGCAGCCGTCTCCGGCTGTTTCGCCCCGCAGTTGTAGCAGAACTTCGACCCAATCGCGATGTCCTTTTGGCAATTCGGGCAGATCATGGATTAACCCTCGCAGAACGCATTTTCCGCGTCCCATCTATAGATACGAGAATCCTGGCTAAATTGTTTCCTGGGGTCCCTAAGGGCGTAGTCTAAACCCGGCAGGCTTAGTACTCCAAAAGCTGTTTCACCGCGGCGGTAATGTGGCCGACCTGCGGAAGAATTACGTCCTCTAGCTTCGGCTGGTAGGCGCAGAATGTATCCATGGCCGCCACGCGCTTCACCGGAGCGTCCAGTTCCTCGAACAACTGGTCCGCAATGCGCGCCGCGATTTCCGCGCCGTAGCCCCAGCTCAACATGTCTTCGTAGGCCACAATCACGCGATGCGTCTTTCCCACCGTCGCCGAAATGGCTTCCCAGTCGTACGGCGAAAGCGAGCGCAGATCCAGAATTTCCACATTGATTCCATCGCGCTGCAGTTGCGCCGCCGCCACCTCCGCCCGATGCACCACTGCGCCGTACGTGATGATGCTTAAATCCGTTCCCTCTTTCAACAAACGCGCTTTGCCAAACGGAATCGTGAAATCCGGTCCCGGATTCTCGGACCGGTTATATGGCTGCCGGTACAAGTGCTTGTGTTCAAGGAACATCACCGGGTCGTCGCAACGAATCGCTGTCCGCAGCAAGCCCGCCACGTCCAACGCCGTGGAAGGCATCACCACGCGCAATCCTGGGCAGTGCGTGAAAATCGATTCCCCGCTCTGGCTGTGATAAACCCCGCCGCCTGTCAAATACCCGCCAATGGGCACGCGCAGCACCACCGGCGCCTTGAACGCGCCATTCGAACGCCAGCGCATCACGCACAATTCATCGCGAATCTGCATCATCGCCGGCCAGATGTAGTCGAAAAATTGAATCTCCGCCACCGGCTTCAGTCCGCGTGCGGCCATGCCGATGGCCCGTCCCACGATGCTCGCTTCCGCCAGCGGCGAATTGAACACGCGGTCATGACCGTATTTCCTCTGTAGCCCCGAAGTGGCCTTGAAAACTCCGCCCTTCCCTTTTACGTGCTTCAAGTTTTCTTCGCGGCTGGCGTCCGCAACGTCCTCGCCAAACACCGTGATGCGTTCGTCGCGCGCCATTTCGTCAGAAAGTGTCACCGCAACCATCTCCACCATGGTCTTGGGCGCACCGTGAAAATGAGGTTGCGCTTCGAATGCCGCCGACGTTGGGTCAATCTCCTGTGAATACACGTTGCTCAGAATCGAGTCGATGGCCGGGGGTTCCGCCGCCAGAGCTTCATCCGCGGCCGCGCGAACCTCTTCATCCACTTCCGCTTCCAGGCTCTCGATTTGCTTCTGGTCCAGAATTCCGTCCCGCACCAACCGCAACGCCATATTGGAAATCGGATCGCGACGCGCCTCTTCTTCGCGTTCTTCCGGCGCTTTATAGAGCTTTTCATCGTCGGACAACGAATGAGAATACGGGCGTGTCACATGTGCGTGCACCAGCGCCGGCCCGCGCCGTTCGCGGCAATACTGCGCAGCCTCTTTGCAAACAGTGTAGCTTTCGAATGGGTCCGTCCCATCGCACTCGCCAACATGCAGCCCTGGGAATCCGCGAACCAATTTGGAAATGCTGCCCCCCGCCGTCTGCACTTCGATGGGCACGGAAATGGCATACCCGTTGTCTTCAATCAGATACAGCAGCGGCAACTTTTTCGCGCAGGCGACGTTGAGCGATTCCCAAAACTCGCCTTCGCTCGTCGCTCCGTCGCCGCCCGACACATACACGATTTCTTCGCCGTCGTGGCGGACGTATTCGCCCAGCGGCGCCTTCTTCGCTTGCCCCAGCGCCTTGGACCGCCCCTGGTAATACTGCGTGGCTTCTGCCGCGCCCACGGCCTGCAGGAACTGCGTTCCCGTGCATGACGACTTGCTCACAATGTTCAGCCGCGGCTGCCCCCAGTGCGACGGCATCTGCCGCCCGCCGGAGCTGGGATCATCTTTCGCGCCGACCGCCGCCAGGAGCGTCTCGTAAGGCGTAACGCCCAGCATCAAGCAAAGTGCGCGGTCCCGGTAGTAAGGAAAGAGCCAGTCCACGCCGGGGCGCAAAAGTAACCCCATAACTGCGCAGACGGCTTCGTGTCCTGCACTGGAAATTTGAAAAAAAATCTTGTTCTGCCGCTTCAGCTGGATTTCGCGGTCGTCTAAGCGCCGCGAGAGATACATAGTTCGGTAGACTTTTATGAGCGTGTCGTGGTCGAGGTCGTGAGCTTTGTACGAGTCAAGCTTCGTCAGTCTGACGCGCGTATGAAGCGCCATTCGTTCCGTCCTCGTGTTTGGAATTAGGGGTTGAGGGCCCGTGGGAGCCCATTATACCGGATTTCCCATGCAGCTCTCCCAACCCGAATCTCCTGGTTGTGGAATACTGTCTGGCGTTACCATCCAATTTGGCCTTCAAGCCATAAGTCTTTAGGCCCGCTGCCGCCCTTCCGTCAGCAGGTGGGATTCAAATTGCTGGTCCGTCGCCTCGAATTCCGGATCGTCGTGATTGATTACTTTCGGCGATGCGCTCTTGAACGGCTCTTCCGCAGGAATCCGTGCCAGCCACCTTTGCTCGGAAAGCTTTTCATGAGGCGAAAAATAAAGTCGCACCAGCAATCCCACCTTGCCGTCGGCGGCGCCTTCGGACTTCGCCCCGGCTTTTGGGGCAGCAGACTCGCCCGACTTTCCGGTTGCTTTGCCTGAAGCCTTCGTGGCGGGTTTTTCTTTCGTTTTGGCAGCGGTTTTTTCCGCAGGCGCCGCCTTCGCCGCAGTCTCTGGCGCGGCATTTTCAGGGCGGTCCACTTGGTACTGGACGCGCTTGTCCAACCGGAATGCTTGCCTCCAGCCTTCCAGCTTGTGGCGCGCTTGCTGGGCCTTCTCTTCGTCCGTCCCAAAATCAAACCGAATGTAAATTCCGTATGCGTGAGCCATACTTCGAGTCTGCGACGCCGCAAACGCCAAGTCAAGATTAGGAGCCCCAACCGCCGATTCTGTCTCCCACACGGAATATCAGTGCGATTTGACCGGTCTGTGCGAAAAAGAGATGATTTGTCGTATGCTAGAATCGGTCGGCACTACAAATGACCTTTCGGAACCAAAACCGCTGGCGCTCTTTTTTCGCAACGCTCTGTCTCGTTGCAGTCGTCCTGCTTTACGCTCCTGTGGGCGGAGCCGCATGGCTTCTCTACTCCAGTGCCTGTTGCACCCATGGCGCCCAGTGTCCAATTCACGGGCATCACCACGAGCAAACGCCCGACAATCCCGAACATGCCATGGACTGTGGCCACAAGATGCCCGCCATAGCTCAATGCAGCATGTCCTGCTGTCAAAACCCTGACCGCCCCGCAGTTGCGCCCGCTATTTTCGTGCTTCCGGCCCCTGCCACATTCTCAGTAGTCGCGAACTTCGAGCCGTTGATCGCCCTTTCCGGTCCACAAAGCTCTGTCAATTCATTTGAGCCTCTCTCTCCTCCCCCTCGACTCTCCCCTCTAGCCGCCTGAACCGCGGCAAGTCCTTCCAATTCGCTGATCCACTCGTTCCGCGCGTTTTCCCGCGCGCCCAGTTCATTTTGGGGAAACTAAATCCTATGCGACGCATTCTGTTTCTTGCCGTCTTTTTATGTACAGCGACCGGCGCGGGCGCCACGGTTTTCGGCACCGTCCGCGGAATCGTTCATGATCCACAGCACCGCCCGGTTCCCGACATCAAAGTCGTGCTCAAGGCGCTCGCCTCAGACTATTCGCAAACCACATTGACCGAC
>WNEX01000575.1_pt1 | contig 17701 bp, 12 predicted proteins | sample 5399841 | NCBI WGS metagenome assembly WNEX01 (sample SAMN13153337, study PRJNA577476) | soil metagenome | isolation source: 40 cm grassland meadow soil 2 days after 1st rain plot 5 | place: USA:California | collected 2015-09-18 | reverse complement strand
GATGCGTTTCGCGATGCGACCACAAATATGGCGAACTGGCTGACGGACAAATACGCGCTGACTCCCACTGAGGTGGCGGAGGTGATGGGCACGGCGGCGGAATATAAAGTAAGCGAGGTTGCCGACCGCAACGCAGGAGTCGTGCTGAAGATTAACAAGGAGCGGCTGCAGGGCCTGCCGACTGCAACACCGGCGAAGTAACGCAACGTCCGCATCAGCCGAAAAGGGTGAAGAAAAGGCCGGACCCTATTCGCCGGCGACGCGGGCGGGCTTCTCGTCGGAGGAGGGCTGGCCTTCGCGTTCTCGTCGGAGGAGGGCTGGCCTTCGCGGATGCCGCCGTAACGACGCTCGCGCTTTTGAAATTCGACCAGTGCATCGAGCAAGCGGGCGCGATTGAAGTCCGGCCACAGCGTTTCCGTAACGAAAATCTCCGCATAGGCGATTTGCCAGAGCAGGAAATTGCTGACGCGCATCTCGCCGCTCGTGCGGATCAGCAGGTCCGGGTCCGGCAAGCCTTCGGTGTACAAGTGGCGCGCGAGATGCTCCTCGGTGATTAGTGAGGGCGCCGCGCTTCCATTTTGCTGCTGGAGAACGGCATTCATGGCGTCCACAATTTCCGCGCGCCCGCCATAATTCAGGGCTACGCAGAGAACCATGCCCTTATTCTCTGCCGTTTTCTCCATGGCTTCGCGGACATCTTTCTGCACCGCGGCGGGAAGCTCCTGAATCCGGCCCAGAAAACGCATGCGGATTTCGTTTTTCTGGAGCAGAGGCATTTCTTTCTTCAGGTATTCGCGCAAGAGCTGCATCAGGAAGTCGATTTCGGTTTTTGGGCGGCGCCAGTTTTCCACGGAGAAGGCGTATAGGGTCAGCGCCTCAATCTTCAATCGCGCGCAGGTTTCAATGGTTGTGCGCGCCGATTGCGTGCCCTGACGGTGGCCGGCGATTCGGGGCAGGTGCCTCTTCTGCGCCCAGCGTCCGTTGCCGTCCATGATGACGGCCACGTGCCTCGGCAGGCGCGTCAAATCCAGCTTCTCAAGAAGGCAGGCTTCTTCGGCAGTTACAGGGCCGAGCGACTCCAGGGCCGGAGCATTTAGCGTTTGGTGGAATTTGGTTTGCGACACAAACTTATCTGGAAATGGTTTTTTTTGAAAATCCCTTTACGCCGCAAAGTTAACATAGGCCGTTGGTGCGGCGCAATGGCAGCGTGCCTTGCCAAACACCCTAGCGGCGTCAACCGACCGGAGCAGATCCGACCCCGAAGAGGGAGGTATAAATGAGAATCAGAGTTATTGCAATCATGGCGATGGCGGTCACCCACGCCACGATGTTGTACGTCATCGTGTTCACATACTCGCCCATCAAGTCGCGCCGGTTCACCAGCAACAGAATAAAAATCACGACGACCGGGAGCCACACTCCATTGCCGACCTGGGAGAAAATCAAAATCTTCCACAGCGGTGCATGAGGCAACAACACCACGCCTGCTCCGACCACGATCAGCACCGTGTACAGCCAATAGAAGATGGGAGCGTCCCTGAACTTGTGATCCAACCCCGCCTCAAATCCCAACCCTTCACAAATGACGTGAGCTGTGGATAGAGGCAAAATCGACGCCGCAAACAACGAAGCGTTCAGAAGCCCAAACGCAAACAGCGTGCCGGCCCACTTCCCGGCCAGGGGGATTAGCGCATGGGCCGCTTGCGCGGCGTCCGTGATATCCCGCTGGCCCGAAACAAACAGGGTGGCCGCCGTACAAACAATGATGAAGAACACGATCACCATACAACTGATGCTGCCAATAATGACGTCGGCACGCGCTTGCGGATACTGGCGCGGACCTACTTTTTTCTCGACGAAGCCGGCTTGAAGATAGAAAAACTGCCACGGAGCAATGGTCGTCCCGATCAACCCCGTCAGCATGAGCAGATATCCGGAATCCAGGCGCACATTCGGAATCACCGTGTGCCTGGCAGCAATCAGCCAGTCCGGCTTTGCCAAAACCGCAGAAAACACGTAGGACAAATACAGGATGCAGGCAAAGAGAAAGATGACTTCCACCTGCCTGTAAGTTCCCTGAATCACCAGAATCCACACGAGTATTGCAGCGATGGGAACCGCAACGTATTTGCTTATGTGAAAGATCTGCATCGCAGCGGCGACGCCTGCGAACTCCGCGACTACGTTCGCCAAATCCACAAAAAAGCCGGTAATCATTACGAAGAACGTCGGGCGAAATCCAAATTCTTCGCGAATGAGATCAGAAAGCCCCTTGCCGGTGACCACGCCCATGCGCGCGCACATTTCTTCGGTGACGTACAGCGCAATGGTCATGGGAATCAGTGACCACAACAGGGCGTAGCCGTATTGCGCGCCGGCCTGCGTATAAACGGAAATTCCGCCGGCATCGTTGTCCACATTGGAGGTGATCAAGCCGGGGCCAACCACAGCCAGCAACAAGACGAGGCGGCGCCGCAAGCCGCGCAGCCGCTTTTGAAGGCTTGAGCCGCGATTCTGCAGCGTCTCCACGCTCGATTTCAGGATTGGCCAGTTCACGCCTTCCTCGTCGTTTCGCTAATTAGCTTTTCACCAGGCGGTTTACCACGTCGTCCACGGCAATGGCCCCGATGGGCCGGTTCTCTTTGTCCACCACGGTCAACATCCGCAGGTTGTACTTGTCGAACAGCTGAAACACTTCTTTTTCATCCGCCTCCGGAGGCAGGCTGACCACCGGCTCCATCCTTAATGCCACAAGCCGCTCCTGCGGCCCCGCTAAGAGCATTCGCACCACAGGAACCGCGCCGGAATACTGCGCTTTGTCGTCGAGGAGGACGACGGTGTCCAGTTGATCAAAATTCTGGTCTTGCTTGCGAAGCCATTCGAGGACTTCGTCGCGCGTCGCGGACTCGCTGACAAACACAAATTCGGTATTCATCATTCCGCCGGCGGTAGCCGGGTCAAACTCGAGCAATTCCCGGACCTCGTTCGCTTCCGGGCCGGGCATCTCTTCCAGCAGCTCGTCGGAGGTTTCCTTGGGCAAATCCGCGAGCACGTCGGCCGCCGCGTCGGGAGCCATTTCTTCCAGAATGTCCGCAGCCTTTTCGGGATCGAGGTCTTCCACGATCTGGGTCGTGAGCCGGGCGTCCAACTCGCCCAGGACGCCTGCTGCCGTTTCTTCGTCGAGGGACGCAATGATGCTCTGGCGCTCCGAAGCGGAGAGGTCCTCGATAATGTCCGCCAGGTCGGCCGGGTGCAGGTCCTCCAGCTTTTCGTGCGTAATGCGGAGTTTCACGCGGCGCAACGGGTCCGGCTCAATCAAATTGACGAATTCCCACCGAATCGTACTCGGCGGAAACTGGCTCTGGAGCTTGCGAACAACTCCGGGAGGAACTACCCCTTGCAGCAGCCGGCGCACTGCTCCGGTAAGCCCCACGTCCACCTGTGTTAAGCGGAGTTCCACATTGCCGTTTGAGCGCTGCTCGGCCAGATCCAGGTCGTTCACACGCACCACTTTTCGACCGCGCGTATCGATGATTTGCTGATCCAGAAGGTCTTTCCGCACCGCCAGCCAGGACTCGTTGGGCTGGTAGATTTCCAGCGCCTTTTCCCCGACATTCAAATGGATCTTCTTGTCGGAAACCGAGGCAACTTGATTGTGCTTGGCTACCAGCGGCTGAAAACGGCCGCGGGACAGCAAAAAGTGGGAGATGCGGTTGGGCGCTTCGGCAGGCTCGATGAAAAACTCTCGGACGCGCCCAACATAATTTCCCTGGGCGTCGTAGGTTTTTACTCCCATCAGTTCCGTGGCGTAGAGTTCCATGTGTTAGCACCTCCTGCCTTCGCCTACCGGCCGTTGCAGAACCACTGTGGCTCAGGCCCATCCAGGGTCCTCAGGGCAACAAAAAACCCGCGCACCGAAGAACCTCGGCGGCGGGCAAGTGCCTGACAATAATGGACTTACCTTCAGCCGCCAGCGAACCCTCCCCAACCGACTGGTCGCGCTTTTGCATGAACCTTGAGCGACTCCGTCGGCATACTCAGTCCATGAACCAGGTCCCGAGCAAAATGCTCTCCGCTGCCTTTAGGGCCAGGCTCGAGTTCGTTGCTCGTGGTCATCGAGAGAATCCGTGCATCTTTGTGACCATTTTTTGGTCCCAAACGCATTGATAAGCTGCGAGTATCGTAATGTCAAGGGCAGAATGACGTTTTACGCAATTTTTTTTCACTGGAGTCAACGGGCAGGTGAAACCCCGGCTGGAAAAACCATGTGAACCGGCTGCTCGCCCTTGCGGCGGCATTCTTCGACATACAGGGTGAGGTAGTTCTTCAGAACATAGTCGCGCTTGGAAAAGCCCAGGTCCGCGGCGGCTCGGTCGATTGCGGGGGCGGGACCTTCGAGTTCAACAAACGTGCCGATGGGGGTCTCGTCCAGTTCAATCAGCAAGCCGCGCGCCCAGGCCTTGCTTGCGGGAAGTCGAAAAGTGGTACGGAATTTCTCATAACGGAACCATCCGCTCATTCCGAGCCCCTCAAAGATGGTCGTCAGGGTCGCGGCATCGGCGACTTCCATCTCGATTTCTTCGCGGACTTTGTGAAAGCCATCCGCTGGATGCTCCGCATCCGATCCCGCCGGTCGCGCGACGGGCCGCTTGAAAGTCAGAACGATTCGCGGTTTTGGCCTGGACTTCCTGGAGTTTCCACGGCCGTCTGGCGTTTGGGTGCGAATTCTAAGGAGTTGGCCGTGCTTCGCGAGCCTCCCTTGCGGCGTGTCGAATATGACGTTTTCCTCGCGAACTCGGCCTGAACCGTTGCCGACAGGCTGCGCGCCGAGCTTCGTCAGAAGGCGCTGAAACGCTTTCACGTCTGCGATCTTCAGTTTGATTTCGGTTTCGCGCGCCACGCCAATCCCTGTGGTTGGAGGGTAACTTTCGCCCGCCATCGACTTCCGTTAGTATAACCAAGGTATGCGGTTCATTCTGCCCGGGCGTCTTTCCCCGTCCGTGCAACATCCTGGATCGCCTTGCGGTCCTTCTTTGCAAAGAGACCTGTGAACCCAGAATCCGAGAAGCTGTCGCCGGCGGTTTCCGATGAAATAGCACCTAAATCAACGCCCGTTCCCCCTGTGGCTCGGCGGGAACCCGTGGACCACGTGCTTCATGGCGACCGTCGCGTAGACCATTACGACTGGCTTCGCCACAAAGAGTCCCCGGAAGTGCTTGCATACCTGGAGGCAGAGAATGCCTACACTGACGCCGTCCTGAAACCCACTGAGGCATTTCAGAAGAAGCTTTACCAGGAAATGCTGGGGCGAATCCAGCAAACTGATCTCACGGTTCCCTATCGGTTGCGCGGCTATCTTTATTTCACTCGGACGGAGGAGGGCAAGCAGTATCCCTATCATTACCGCAGGCAGGATGGGGAAGATGCAGCTGAAGAGCCGCTTCTGGACCTCAACCAGCTCGCCGAAGGACACAGTTTTCTCGGGCTTGGCTCCTTCGACGTGAGCGATGACAATGATTTGCTTGCATACTCCACGGACAATACCGGCTTCCGCCAATACACTCTTTGTGTGCGGGACTTGCGCACCGGTGAATTGCTCTCCGAGCGCGTCGAACGAGTCACCAGTGTTGCCTGGGCTGCCGACAATAAGACGCTCTTCTATACCATCGAAGACGAAACGACCAAGCGTTCGCACCGGCTTTACCGGCATGTTTTAGGGGTGACCGGTCCTGACACTCTGCTTTATGAGGAAACCGACGAGCGTTTTCATATCGAAGTCGAACGCACACGGAGCGGCGGGTTTCTGCTGCTCACCTCGGCAAGCCACACGGCCAGCGAGGTCCGGTTTCTGCGCGCGGATGAGCCCTTTGGCCAGTTCCGGTTGATGGCGCAGCGGGAGGACAATCACGAATACTACGCGGATCATCATCCTGGTCCCGTTCCCGGTGTAGGCGCGGAGATTTTTTTCATTCGAACGAATTCTGGCGGCCGTACCTTCCGGCTCGTTACAGCTCCTTCCGGGAATCCTAAGCAGGAATCCTGGCGTGAAATCGTTGCGAATCGCCCGGACGTCATGCTCGCCGGTGTTGCGGCTTTCAAAAACCATCTCGTGTTGTTCGAGCGGGAAGGGGGACTGCCTTACCTCCGCATCGTGGATTTGGCCTCTGCCCCGAGCGTTGAAAACGCATTAGCTGCTTCGCATCGGATCGAATTCACGGAACCTGCCTATAACGCGTCCCTGGGCGACAATCCTGAGTTCGACGCCTCTCACGTACGCTTTCAGTACGAATCTTTCATCACTCCGCGTTCCGTCTTTGATTACGACGTCGGCACACGCGAGCGGGTGCTTCGCAAGCAGCAGCCGGTTCTCGGCGGCTACGATGCATCCCAATACGTCAGTAAGCGTCTTCATGCTACGACGACCGACGGCACGCGGGTGCCGATCTCGATGGTCTATCGGCGCGACACACCGCGCGATGGAACTTCTCCGCTGCTGCTTTACGGCTACGGCAGCTACGGCATCTCCATGCCCATCAATTTCAATTCGAATCGTCTGAGCCTCCTGGATCGCGGGGTGGTCTTCGCGATCGCGCACATTCGCGGCGGCGGCGAATTGGGAAAGCCCTGGCATGACGCCGGCCGCATGAAGCAAAAGCAGAACACGTTTGCGGATTTTATCGCATGCGCCGAACACTTGATCGCGCAGCGGCACACCTCGCCGGACAAGCTCGCCATCCAAGGCGGCAGCGCCGGTGGGCTTCTAATGGGGGCGGCTACGAATCAGCGTCCGGATCTCTTTCATGCCGTCATCAGCCAAGTGCCGTTTGTCGACGTCTTGAACACCATGCTGGACGCTTCTCTTCCGCTCACCGTTGGCGAATACGAAGAATGGGGCAATCCGCAAATTGCCGAGGACTACTTCACCATGAAGAAATATTGTCCGTACACGAATCTTGCGCGAAAACCTTATCCTGCAATCCTTCTGAAAACTGCCTTGAACGACAGCCAGGTGATGTACTGGGAGGCCGCCAAATATGTGGCCAAGCTGCGTACGCTAAAAACCGATTCCAATCTCTTGCTGCTGAAAATCAACATGGGCGCGGGTCACGGCGGGGCCTCGGGACGGTACGATTATCTTCGCGAGATTGCTCTGGATTACGCTTTTTTGCTGACTCATGCCGGCATCCGATCTTGAGCAAGATAGGAATGAAGGGACGGTTGCGCTCCTCTATCCAAACAGGCAAAATGCAACGTCGCCGCCGCCCAATTCCCAGCCCCAGTTTCTGGATAGCGATTTACAATTGTTGCAAAAGCTTTTTATTTGCGTTTGTTGGGTTTAGTACCTAAAACTGAAAACTGATTACTTCCGAATGTCCGAACCCGGCACACCCTTGATGCAGCAGTATCACACGATCAAAGCGCGCTATCCGCACGCTTTGCTGCTCTTTCGCCTGGGCGATTTCTACGAACTTTTTTACGAAGATGCGATGATCGCTTCGCGCGAACTGCAAATCACGCTCACTTCGCGCAATCGCGAAAAGGGCCAGCCCATTCCCATGTGCGGCGTTCCTTACCATGCCGCAGAAGGCTATCTGGCAAGATTAATTCGCGCCGGCTTCAAAATCGCCATTTGCGATCAGATGGAACAGCCTGGCCCCGGCAAGAAGCTTGTTCGCCGCGAAGTTGTGCGCGTCATCACCCCCGGCACGGCTACCGATCTCAGCGTTCTCGACATTCGCGAAAACAATTTCCTCGCCGCGGTCGCGCCCCATTCCTCCGGCTCGCCCATTGGGCTCGCTTTCGTCGATCTTTCCACGGGTGAATTTCAGGCTACGGAATTTTCCGGCCCTCGCGCCGAGGAAGCCTTGCGCGATGAACTCCAGCTCCTTCGCGCGCGCGAGACTCTTCTGCCGCGGCCGCAGCAGCTTTTCGAAACCGCAAAGACTTCGCTGCTCGAAGGCACGGGCGGCATCGAATCACGCCTGGAAGACTGGACCTTTCAGCGCGACTACGGCGAGCGCATCTTGCGCGAACAATTCGGCGTGGCGGAACTTACGGGGTTCGGCCTCGACGATCATCCGCAAGCGCTTTCCGCTGCCGGCGCCATCATTCATTACCTGCGCGAAAATGCAGCGCGCGGCGACCGCTCCGGCGAAGCCCGGGAAAAACCCGACGCGCCCAGCGTCGAAGCTCTAGGGCATCTCGACCGTGTTCGCTACTACGAACATCACGATACGCTGGTCCTCGATCCCGTTTCCGTCCGCAATCTCGAGCTGCTCAATCCTATTTTTTCCGACGAACCGGGCCGCTCCTCGGGTCCCACAACTTTGGTCGCAGCGCTCGATGTCACCGTTACCGGAATGGGCGCGCGCCTGCTGCGCTCATGGCTCCTTCGCCCTCTGATTGACCGGGATGCCATCGAAGCCCGCCTCGCCGCCGTCACTCACATGGTGCAGCAGACGGTCGTGCGCGGTGAAATTCGAAAGGAGCTTCGCGGCATTCTTGATCTTGAGCGCCTCACTAGCCGCATCACGCTGGGTCTCGCGAATCCCCGCGAGCTCGTGGCCTTGCGCAAATCTCTCGGGCAGCTTCCTGTGCTGAAAAACTTTGTCACGCCGCCCCCCGTCGGCGGAAGCGAGCTTCTTCGCCGCCTTCACGAAGAAATCGATGAACTGGCTGACGTCCGCGACAGGCTTGAGCGCGCCATCGCCGACGAGCCTCCCGCCCTGGCCACCGATCCCGGCATCATTCGCAGCGGCTATCACGCCGAACTGGACGAACTGCGCAACCTCAGCCAGCACAGCAAACAAATCATTGCCGCGATGGAAGAGCGCGAGCGCAAGCGCACCGGGATCGGCTCACTGAAAATTCGCTTCAATCAGGTTTTTGGTTACTACATCGAAATTTCCAAGCCGAATCTTCATCTTGCGCCCGCCGACTACGAGCGCAAGCAAACGCTGGTCAACGCCGAGCGCTTCACTTCGCCAGAACTCAAAGAATACGAACGCAAGATCCTCGCCGCCGATGAGCGCATCCTCGAAATCGAGCGCCAGCTTTTCATTGACGTCCGCTCTTCGGTCGCCGCAAAAGCGGCGCGCCTGCGCCGCACCGCATCCGCCGTAGCTCAGCTTGACGTGCTCACCGCTTTTGCCAAACTCGCAGCCGACCGCGGCTACGCCTGTCCCGAATTCAATTCCACCGGCGAATTGCTCATCGTCGGCGGCCGACATCCGGTCATTGAAGAGCTTCTGCGCCAGCGTGGCGAGCGCTTCGTTCCCAACGATCTCTGCTTCGAGCCGGGCCGCCAGCAATTGCTTCTCATCACCGGTCCAAACATGGGTGGCAAATCCACGTACCTTCGTCAAGCTGCGCTGATTATTCTTATGGCGCAGATGGGCTCGTTCGTTCCCGCGCGCCAGGCGAAACTTCCCATCACCGACCGCATCTTCACGCGCATCGGGGCCAGCGACAATCTCGCGCGAGGCCGTTCTACGTTCCTGGTCGAGATGAGCGAGGTCGCGGCCATCCTTAATTACGCGACCCCCTCCAGCCTCGTTCTTCTTGATGAAGTTGGCCGCGGCACCGCAACGTTTGACGGCCTGTCCATCGCCTGGGCTGTCGTCGAGCATCTTCAGAAACACACGCGCGCACGTACGCTTTTCGCTACGCACTATCACGAACTGACGGAACTGGCCGATCTTCTTTCCGGCGTGAAGAACGTTCACGTCTCGGTCAAAGAGACGCCCAGCGAAATCATTTTTCTCCGGCGCGTCGAGCCCGGCAGCGCGGACAAAAGCTACGGCATCGAAGTGGCACGGCTCGCCGGTCTGCCGCGCAGCGTGATCGAGCGCGCCCGCGAAGTCCTGAAGCGCCACGAACAGAGCGAGCACGAGTTAAGCGAAACGCTCTCCCCTGGCGCAGTCGGCGAAGGCCCCAGCAGCAACGGCCATCAGCAAATCCTTTTCACGCCGATCGACCGTGCGGTCCTCGATAGACTTCGTGACGCCGACCTCGATCAACTCAAGCCTCTCGATGCTCTCAACCTTCTTGCCGAATTAAAGAAACAGATTTCGTAATTTCTCCGTGTCCCCTGCGTCTCTATGTTAAAACTTTTCATGCGATGACTTCGAAGCCGCTCCTCGTCCTCGGCCTCATGTCCGGCACGTCTGCGGATGGTATTGACGTCGCGCTGGCGCGCTTTTCGGGCGCGTCGCCGCAACTTAATGCAAAACTCCTCAGGCACACTTCGTTCAACTTTCCACCTGCGCTGCGCAAAGAGATTCTCCGCGTGGCTGAGCAGCAGCCCATTTCCGCCGGCGAACTCAGCCAGATGAACTTCCGTCTCGGGCACATCTACGCCGACGCTGCGCTAGCTGCTTGCAAGAAGTTCAAGGTCGCGCCGAGTCGCATCAATCTCATCGGCAATCATGGCCAAACGATTTTCCATCAAGGCCAGCCAGTCAGCTACTTCGGACGCTCCACTTCTTCCACTCTCCAAATCGGCGAAGGCTCTGCGATCGCGGCGCGAACCGGCATTACAACTGTTTCTGATTTTCGCCCTGCGGACATGGCTCTCGGCGGCCAGGGCGCTCCGCTTGTTCCTTACGTCGACTATCTTCTCTATCGTCATCCCAAACTTGGTCGCGTCTCTCTTAATCTAGGCGGCATCGCCAACATCACCGTGATTCCGGCCAACGCGAAACCGTCGCAGGTTTTTGCCTTCGACACTGGCCCCGCCAACATGCTCATTGACGCGCTGGTCCAGCGCTTCACCCATGGGCGACAGCGCTTCGACAAAGACGCCGGCCTCGCGCAATCCGGCCGCGCAATCCCTGCGCTTCTCAATGAATTGATGAAAGACGCATATCTGAAACTCGCGCCGCCTAAATCCACCGGCCGCGAATACTATGGCCGCACTTATGTCCAAAAAGTTCTCGCCCTAGGCCGCCGCCATCACGCCAAGCCGGCCGATCTCATCCGCGCTGCCACGATTTTCACGGCTCTCTCCGTTGTCGATGCGCTCCACCGCTTTGTTCTCAGCAAAGACAAAATCCACCAACTCATCGTTTCCGGCGGCGGCGCGCGCAATCCTCTTATCCTTGCGCAACTCTCTGCCGCCCTTCCAGGACTCGAGGTGGCGCCGTCCTCCCATCTCGGCGTCCCCGAAGACGCCAAGGAAGCCTTCGCCTTCGCACTTCTCGCCTACGAAACGTTTCACCAGCGCCCGGCGAATCTCCCTTCCGCTACCGGCGCGCGCGGCCCCGCCATCCTCGGAAAAATCTCCTATGCCCCTCCGGGCTAAACTCTCTGGGTTTTTCACGGACCCACGCGACACGGGTTACTTCTCCCGCATCGCCTTCTCAATCTCCGCTACTGGAATCGCGCCCTCGCGACCAATCTTCCACGCGTCGCCATTCAATTCCACAATCGTGGATGGCAGCGTCGCTCCGGTCTCTCCCGCATCCAGCACCAGCGGCACGCGCGAACCGAGCTGCTTCATCACCTGAGCCGCGCTCGCGCACGAAGAAAACCCTGAGATGTTCGCGCTCGTCCCTGTCACCGGTCCTTCAAACTCGTCAATCAATCGCTTGATCACTTCGCTTCGTGGCCAGCGCAACGCCACACGCCCCGTCCCCGCGGTTACCTTTAGCGGAATCTTGTGCGACGCATTCACCACCAGCGTCAGCGCGCCTGGCCAAAACTCTTGCGCAAGCCTCATGAAGCTGCCCGGCGTTCCTCGCGAGAGCGCTACCGCTTGCTCGATGGAATTCACGAGGATCGGCAGCGCCCGCTGGTCCGGCCGCCCTTTCACGCGGTAGATTTCTTCAACAGCGGCAAGGTTGAACGGGTCCGCCGCCAGTCCATAAAACGTGTCCGTGGGGATCGCGATCACACTTCCGCGGGAGAGAAAGTCCGCCGCATAGCGCATCGCTTCGGCTTCCGGGTTGATTGGATTGACGCGCAGCAGTTCAGCCGGCAATGGTTTGGCCTTTGGCGAAGACGTACTGCCACTCTGCAGCGCTCCCTTCGCGCTGCCCGTATTTCGCCGACGCTACCACACCAACTCTCGCCCGCGCAACATTTCAAGGAAAGCTCGGTCCCGCGCCTTTCGGCGCGCTATCAAAACGAATTCGAGCGAGTCTAACAGTTCAGCCTTTATGGGTTGTCTTTGTTCTAGCCTCGGCATTTCTCGTCGTGTAAACGGAATCGCGAGGCTCATTCGCAGGCAGGCTTTGACGCCATGATTTCTCAAGGAGGTCTCATGAATTCTCGATCCATTTTGACGCTCGCAATTCTCGTCTTCCTTCCTCTTTCAGCAACAGCCACGACGCCGGCACCCTCAAACGCTGCGGGCGAATACGCCAAGCACTTCGCGGCTCTCAGCAGCCTCTCCGTCGCGGTGGCGAATGCCATGCCGCCGGATCAGTACGGTTTCCGCCCGCATCCCGATTCTATGGACTTCGGCCAATTAATGTCCCACATCGCCACCACGAACTATCAGTTCTGCGCGGGCCTGGAGGATTCTCAGCCGCCCGCTTTGCCTTCGCCTACCGACAAAGGTGCCGTCGTCAAATTCCTGAGCGATTCCTTCGACTATTGCTCCGGTGTAATATCGAATCTCACCGCCGCCGAACTCGACGCCTCGCACAACTCCCCCGACGGCCATCTTCCCGGTCGCGAAGTCCTCCTAGCCATGTACGTCCACGTTGCCCATCATCGCGGCCAAGCCGAAATCTACCTCCGCGACAAAGGCATCAAGCCGCCTTCCTACCGAATCTGAATAATCAACTCTAATGAAGATTTCATCTTCATGAGAATATTAAACACTCTCGTCGGTAAAGACTCCGATGCGACGCGGGCCCTGGAACTTGGGGCCAAGGAAATCGAAGATTCGGCGCAGATCTTCTCGAGAGAAAACTTTGATGTTCACACGCATCGGCTTTCGCATCCTTCCCCCGCGGGGATAAATGACTAAAGCTCGATATGTGCCTTTGCTAGTTCCGAACAATCGCGTTTCGGCCTTTTCGATATCTGAGAGATTGACTCTGCGAGTCCAAAAGAGGGTCCGGTAGCAAAGCTCTACACCCCTAACTCTCAGACGAATGGATCGCAACCAGAACAGAGAAAAGACCAAAAGTCCGGCGGGAACATACACGAAATTCCAGTCGTGACTTGGGGCACGAATAGCTACATAAAGCCCGAACAGTGTGAGTAGTAGGAATATGGATCCCAGTATCAGATAGCTACTAAGACTTGCTCCGGCGTCAACCTCAACGGCCTGTCCGTGAGGAGCGTTTTCCATGGTCGTGGGATTCTACCGCCCCATGCTCTAAATTTGCTAACCTCCAAGCTATGGCTGCGCCTAGTAAAGCCGCGCGAAGGGGCCGCGCCGCGGACGAACCTGCGTTGCTCACCAGCCGCGACAATCGTTGGCTCAAGGAGTTTCGCATGGCGCTTCGCGGCGGCCTGCCGACGGAATCCGGCTTCGTCGGAGTGGAGGGCGCTCGCCTGGTCGAAGAAGCTCTGCACTCCGGCTGCTCTATCCAGGCCGTGCTTTTCAGCGAATCCGGCGAGCGCCATCACGAGCGCCTTGCGCCACTGATCGATCGCCCGGAAATGGGCTTCCCCACGCTTCGCACCACCGACCGCCTCTTCGAGGGCCTCGCCGACACGGAGCATCCACAAGGCGTCGCCGCTCTGGTGAAACCGCGCGAAACTTCTTTCGACGATCTTGTGAACAGCGCCAGTTCCGTGTGCGCTCCCCTGCTCGTTGTTCTCGCGGGCGTGCAAGACCCAGGCAACGTCGGAACCATCCTACGAACGGCCGCCGCTTTCGGAGCGACGGGCGCCGCCACTGCCGCTTCTGGCGTCAGCGGCACCGCCAGCCCGTATTCGCCGAAGGCGCTGCGCGCCTCCGCAGGCGCGGCACTTCACCTGCCCATCCTCGCCGGAGTGTCCCTCGCCATCCTCCAGACCCAATTCAAAATCGCAGGCATCCGCACGCTGGCTTCCAGCGTGCGCGAAAACCCCGGTTCTCCTCTTCCGTCTTCAGGAGCGCGCTTCAGCGCGTCCCCGTCTGTAGGGGCGGGGCTTGCCCCGCCCGCTTCGGGCAATCGCGGTGCCCCCCTCGCCCCCTGGGAAGTCGACTGGTGCCAGCCCATCGCGCTGCTCGTCGGCAACGAAGGCGCAGGGCTCCCCGAAGAAATCGAGCGCAGCGCCGACGCGCGCATTCGCATTCCCATGGCCAGCAGAGTTGAGTCCCTCAACGCCGCTGCCGCCGCCGCAGTCGTCTTCTACGAAGCCGCCCGCCAAAGAAACGCCGCATCGCCGCGTTTGTAGAGGCGGGTCTTCAGCCCGGCCTCCTGCTCTCCCGGTTTACTCGTTCAGCAGTGGCCGCCGCTCCTGCATCTCTACAATTGAATTTCCGAAATTCACTCAAAAGCTCTAGACTCAAGGATTCCATGAGCCTCTTCTCCAAACTCCCCGGGTCCGCCGCGGACGCCGACGTTCCCGCCGCCAACCAGCCGCTTGCGGAGCGCATGCGTCCCCGCACACTCGACGAATTCATCGGCCAGGAAAAACTTCTCGGCCCCGGCAAGCCGCTGCGTATGCAAATCGAATCCGACAACATCGGCTCCATGCTTTTCTGGGGACCGCCGGGCTGCGGCAAAACCACGCTCGCGCGCCTCATCGCCCGCCTAACGCACGCTGAATTTGTTTCCTTCAGCGCCGTCCTCGCCGGCATCAGGGAAATCAAGGACGTGATGGCCGCCGCGGAATACAAGGCGCGTACCGGCTACCGCACCATCGTCTTCGTCGACGAAGTTCACCGATTCAACAAAGCTCAGCAGGACGCCTTCCTTCCCCACGTCGAAGCGGGTCACATCACCTTCATCGGCGCGACCACCGAAAATCCTTCCTTTGAAGTCATCTCGCCGCTCCTGTCGCGCACCAAGGTCTACATTCTCGAACCGCTCGCTACGCCTCAAATCGTCGAGCTGCTTCGCCGCGCGCTCGCTGACAAAGACCGCGGATTAGGCAACGAATCCTTCGAAGTCTCCGACGACACCCTCTTTCGCATCGCCTCTTTTGCCAACGGAGACGCCCGCGCCGCGTACAACACGCTCGAGCTCGCTGTCAAAAGCACGCGTCCCAAGAAAAATGCTCCGCGCGTCATCACGGGAGAACTTCTCGAAGACATTCTCCAGCGCAAACTCCTCCGCTACGACAAAGCCGGCGAAGAACATTTCAATCTCATCTCCGCGCTGCACAAGTCTGTGCGCAACTCTGATCCCGATGCTGCGCTCTATTGGCTCGCGCGCATGCTCGAATCCGGCGAAGATCCTCTCTACCTCGCTCGCCGCATGGTGCGCATGGCCAGCGAAGACGTTGGCCTCGCCGAACCCGGCGCCCTCGCAATCACCATCGCCGCCAAAGACGCCTTCCACTTCATCGGTCCGCCCGAAGGCTATCTCGCGCTCGCACAAGCCGCCGTCTATCTTTCGCTCGCGCCCAAATCCAACGCCCTCGAAACTGCGTATATCGAAGTGACCGAAGACGTTCACAAGACCGAAGCCGACCCCGTCCCGCTGCATCTGCGCAACGCGCCCACCGGCCTCATGAAGAATCTTGGCTACGGCCAAGGCTACAAGTACGCCCACAATTTTGAGGAGAGAGTCACCGACATGCCCTGCCTCCCTGATAATCTCGCCGGCCGCACCTGGTACCATCCCACCGATCAGGGCTTCGAGCAGCGCCTCCGGCTTCGCCTCGACGAAATCCGTAAGCTAAAATCTCCTCCTGCGTCAATTCCGTGAGGTAAGCATGCGATTTGTCCGGCAGCTTGTGTTCTTCTGTACGATTGTTTTGCCGCTCAGCACCTTTGCACCGTTCCGGCGGCCTGAGATTTCAGGCGTAGCTCTCGTGAGACTGCGGGTTTCCAATATTGAAGCCTCGCGGCATTTTTATCACGACACTCTCGGCTTGTATCCACTCACACAGGGCTGCTTCAACCCGCCAGGAGCGGCGACCTGCTACCACATCAACTCCGCGCAGCAAATCGAAATCTTTCTGAGCCCAGGAACGATAGAACCGAATGCACTGGAGACAATTGGATTCCTGGCTGACGCTGCTGCGATGCGCAGTTATCTTCTCGGAGCTGGGGTTAAATGCTCGCAAGTCATGGACGGTAATTCCGGTTTCAAATTCCTCGAAACCTCAGATCCGGAAGGCCACCGCGTTCTTTTTATCTCTAGCCGGGGGATAGTCGCATCACTGTTGGGGTATCCCGGAGACAGCCACCTCATCCATGCCGGTTTCGTTGTGCATGACCGCGCTGCCGAAGATCGATTCTACAAAGACATTCTCGGTTTCCACGTCTACTGGCACGGCGGAATGAAGGACGACGAAACCAACTGGGTCGACATGCAAGTTCCCGACGGCACCGACTGGCTCGAATACATGCTTAACGTGCCCGCCACCACCGACCATCACACCCTCGGTGTCATGAACCATATCGCCCTCGGCGTCCCTGACATTCACGCCGCCGAAAAGCAGCTCCGCGCCAACGGCTGGACTGGCACTGAGCAGCCAAAAATCGGCCGCGACGGTAAGTGGCAGCTCAATATCTACGATCCCGATCTCACCCGCGTCGAATTCATGGAATTCACCCCCGTCCAAAAACCGTGCTGCTCCGAATTCACCGGCCCGCATCCTGGTCCGCAGCCTCCGTCGAAGGCGCCCGCCAAACCATGACCTGCTCCTTTTCCCGCAGCCGTTTTCGCTGGCTCCGCAAACTCTGCTCTCTCTTCTGTGCCATAATCGGCTGCTGTTCCGTCCCCGCCCGTGCGCAAAATCTCGACAAGCCCCTCTCCTCCATCGACGAAGAAATCACCGCCTTCTCTTTAGCTCCTGACGGCGGTATCGCTTTTTCCGTTTACCACAACTTCAAAACCAAAAAGTACGACCTCGAGCACGACGACATCTGGATCCAGGACGCTCGTGGCAAGCGCCGCCGCATCCTTGAAGGCCAGAAATATACGCGCGGCAATCAGCTTCTCAGCTACCTGACCGACTCCATTCGCTGGTCGCCCAACGGCCACTATCTCCTCGTCCAGCTACTCACCACCACCGTCGAGGACGAGAGCGGCAACGCCACCAACTCTGTCGAAACGCTTCTCTTCGACGACTCCGGCCACGAAGTGCGCATCAACAAGGGCGACAACTTCCTTCTTGGCGCCGCCAACGCCGCTTTTCTTCCCGACAACAACACCATCGCGTATCTCGTCAACGCCGTAAGCACACTTCCGCTCTACTCTATCAAGACCACGCGCCTCTCCTCGGGCTCGTTCCCTTCCCCCTACGAAGGCCGCACCTTTCGCGACGTGGCATGGCTCCCCGAAATGAATTTCGCCGTCGCCGTCGAGCAGGACCACTCCATGAGCGGGCCGCCCCGCCTGCAATACCTAGATGTCCTCAGTGACTCCGACAAGGAACTCGCCACGCTCGACGGTTACGAAGGCGGCCTCATCGTTTCTCCCGATCGCACGAAAGCAGCGTACTTCATCGACCGCGAAGCCCTCGAAATCCGCAGCCTCTCGCATCCCAATCAACTCGCGCGTGTTCGCGTCGGCCTGGGCATCCCTCGCTGGACTCCCGACGGCTCACGCATCTTCCTCAAGCGCGCTCTTGAGAAAAAATC